>Ga0210390_10000143_pt1 | contig 74913 bp, 66 predicted proteins | sample IncBWH11OmetaG_FD_161050 | JGI IMG/M metagenome (GOLD analysis project Ga0210390, IMG submission 161050) | Forest soil microbial communities from Barre Woods Harvard Forest LTER site, Petersham, Massachusetts, United States - Inc-BW-H-11-O ...
CGCCAGGGCGGAGACAGGCCAACGCGCACTGGCCCGGGTACTGCGCCTGCGGCCTAAGCCGAACCTCCAGCAGCGCCTCCCACTTGAAACCCATGCACCCTCACATCGCACGTAATCGCTGGTTGACTCCATCGACACCATCGCCACCCCGTACCCGGCCAGCCACGCCGCCAGCTCCAGGATCGCCGGCACCGTAGCGGCGAACGTCTCGGTCACCGCCACCCGCTTGCCGCCCTCGCGCTGCGGCGGCAGCCGTACGCACACCACCCCGGACGCCTTCGCCACGTCGATCCCCGCGCACCGCTGGCAGGTGAGCTGGTAGTCCTCGTCCTCGACCATCTTCGCGCTCAGCTTCTGCTTCCGCTGACCCCTGGCCACCGGGCCTCCTATCCTTAACTCGGGTGATACCGGCGGGCTGTCCGGGGACCCGGGTCAGAAGGCTCTAGGCCGCGAATACTGACCGGCGTGCTCAAGGCAACAAGAGGCGACCCTCAGGTCAGGTCCCGGCGCCAGGCTTTGCAACGGGCTGCTATCCCACAGTGAACCGGCGTCACGGACAGCCCGCCCCACGCTGACACACCCGGCCACCCGTGCGCGGCAACATCAGCCACCTCGCGGCAGCGAACCCCAGCCCGCCACCCCGCCGCACCGGCCGAATTCTCACGCCAGCGCGACCATCCCCCCGGATGGGGAGGCTTTGCATACCTTGTGACCGGTTTCGGAGCCGATATGGGCAGATATGTCCATACGGAAAGTGTGCAATGTCGAACGGCTGGAGAGTAAACAACACGCCGATTTCTAGGGCTGAGCATCGAGTCGGTCGTTGCCCCGCGCGGGCAACTTCAGCCCCGCTGGCAACAGCGCCGCCTACTTCTCTCGCCGATAACGACGTCGTGGGCGCCGGTCCGGTGCTCTCACTCCTGCGCCGAGAGCGATAGAACATAGTGCTGAAGATTGAACCGGTCATGACCGGTTCAATCTTCAGCACTATCGAAAATAATGCCTGGTTGGGGTTGCTATCCGGGGAAATATGTGCCAGAGCCCCAGGGGACCGCGGCCTTCCGCGTAACTGGCAAACGTCTGGCGTCCGGAGCGGGAACTGACGTTTTATTTCTATACGCGGGCTCAATGTTGAACGGCTGTGACTCGTGGGGCGGACCGACCTCGCCCGTACGCGACCGGCGTGGCGAGTACGGCGATAACAGCAAGAAGCGAGCCTTGGTTCTCGGTTGGAAGTACGCAAAGTCATCCGCGGGGTCAGGGGCGGCGGTAAACCGTCGCGAACCGGGCAGCGTCACATATCCGAGTGGTGGGGCATCCCTCCAGAGCGGAAGTGAGGCAAGCCAATGGCCAGGTTGACCGTGAAGACCGTTGATGGCTGGCCAGTCATGGGGCCGCTGGGCGAGAAGGAGGACGATCTCCTCAAGCACAACATGGCTCCTGGCGAGCGGGTCTTGGGTCAGGTCATCGGGAGTCGTGGCCAGGCGGTCGTCGCGACCGACCACAAGGTTCTGCTGGTGAAGACCGGGGCCACATCGTTCGACTACAGGTACCTCGTCGGCGTGGAGGTTACGACGGGGTGGGCGATCGGGGAGTTCGAGATAGTGGACATCGAAGAAAACCCCAACGGCCTCGCCTTCAACAAGCAGGACGCGCGCCACTTTGACGCGATGGCCGCGAAGATCTGGGAGATGAAGGCGGAACTGCTCGCGCGAATGTAGCCGCGCCTCCCCGGGGCTCAGCCGCGGCCGCTGTAGGCGGGGGCGAAGAAGACCAACACGGCCAGGTCCTCGGTGACGTCGTGAAAGCGGTGATCCTCGCGGGCAGGGACGAACAGCGTGGCGTCAGGACCGACCTGGACCGTGCGGCCGCCGGCGGTGAAGGAGCCGCGCCCGCTCATCACCACGTAGACCTCGTCTTCCGCGTGCGCCACCTGGTCGTCCACCGCGCCGGCCGGGATCGAATAGGTCCCCACGCTTAGCGTCGGCACTGTCAGGTGCTCCGCGTAGTCGGCGGTCCCGTCGGCGGCAGGCGCGAAGTGGCCGACGTCAACGATCTGCATGGGGCGATCATCCCATAAGCGCTCATTCAGCGCGGTCGCAGAGTACTACGCCTCGAAGCAGTAGCCACCCATCGTTCCTGTATGACTCTTGTTCTCTGTTCTTCTATGGTTATACTATGATCATAGAATAATGGAAGTATGGAAGCAGGGTCATGTTCCGGTTTCGGCTTGACGGGTCGTCTGGGGTTCCGCCCTACCTGCAGCTGGTCCACCAGGTGCGGCAGTCGCTGCTGCTCGGGTACCTGCGCGAGGGCGACCAGCTGCCGACCGTCAAGGAGGTCGCGGGGGACCTCGCGATCAACCCGAACACGGTGGTGAAGGCATACCGGCAGCTCGAGCACGAGGGACTGGCCGCGGGCCGGCCGGGACAGGGCACGTTCATCATCGGCACGCTGGCCACGCCGTCAGAGCGGGCCAGCGAGGCGCTGCGGGACTCACTGGAGAAATGGCTGCGCGACGCGGCCGAGGCCGGGCTGTCCGACGAGGCGGTCACGGCGCTGATCGCGGCGGTCCGATACGACATCACTCAGCCCATGGAGGCAGAGGGGAGGGTCGGATGACGCTCGAGGCTAGCGTCCCCGCGCTGCGCGCGGACCGGCTCGGCAAGCAATACGGTCACCTGTGGGGACTGCGTGACTGCTCGTTCGAGGTGCCCGCCGGCTCGGTCGTCGGGCTCGTCGGGCCGAACGGCGCGGGCAAGACCACGCTGCTCGCGCTGACCGTCGGGTTGCTCGCGCCGACGGAGGGGCAGGTGGCGGTGTTCGGCGAGCCGTCCAAGGCGCAGACTGAGGAGACGCTCGCGCGGGTCAGCTACCTGGCCCAGGACCATCCGCTGTACCGGAACTTCACGGTCGGGGACATGCTCCGCTACGGCCGGTCGATGAACCCGCGCTGGGATCACGCGCTGGCCCTTGGCCGGATGGAGGCGCTCGGCATCCCGCTCGCGCGGAAGATCAAGGCCCTGTCCGGCGGGCAGCAGGCGCAGGTCGCGCTGACGCTGGCGCTGGCCAAGCGCACCCCGCTGCTCGCGCTCGACGAGCCGGTCGCCAGCCTGGATCCCGTCGCCCGGCTGGAGTTCATGCAGGACGTGATGGCCGAAGTCGCGGACAAAGGCCTGACCGTGATCATCGCCTCGCACGTGATCGCCGAGCTCGAGCGGCTGTGCGACTGGCTGCTCGTGCTCACCGGCGGGCGGCTGCAGCTGGCCGGGCCGCTCGACGGGCTGCTCGCCGGGCACGCGGTGCTCACGGTGCCCAGGCAGACGCCCGACGCCGACCTGCCGGGCGCGGTGCTCAGCCGCACCGACAGCGACCGGCACTCGACGGTCCTCGTCGCGGCGGACGAGGCCCAGGTGGCGGCCGCCTGGCAGCCCGGCTGGCTGAGCGAGCCGGCTGGTTTTGAGCAGCTGGTGCTGGCCTACCTGCGCCGCCCGCCGGTCGCGGCGCCCGCGGGGCGTCCAATGGTCGGAGAGGGGACCGCCCGATGATCTGGGTCACCTGGCGGCAGCACCGCACCCAGGCGGTTGTGTGCCTCGCGCTGTTCTGCGCCGTCGCGATCGCGGCGGTCGCGCTGGGCGCCTGGATGCGCTCGACGTTCAGCACCGACGGGCTGGGCGCCTGCCTGGCGCGCAGCGGGGGAGCCGGCTGCACCTCCGTGATCGAGGCGTTCACGCAGAAGTTCAACGGCCCGGTCATCCCGCTGGGGGTCATGCTCGTCGCGCTCCCCGGGTTCCTCGGCGCCGCGGTCGGCGCTCCGCTGCTCGGCACCGAACTCGAGCGCGGCACGTGGCAGCTGGCCTGGAGCCAGACCGTGCCGCGCACTCGGTGGCTGGTGACTCAGCTCGCGCTGGTCGTCGGCGGGCTCGTGGTGTTCGGCGCGGCGGTCACCGCGGTGGTGACCTGGGCGCGCGCACCGCTGGACGAGGTGAGCATGCGGGCTCAGGCGCCGCTGAACTTCGAGGGCCTGTACCTGACGTGCTCCCTGCTGTGCGCGTTCGCGCTTGGTGTCCTGGCCGGGCTGTTGCTGCGCAACACCATCGGGGGCATGGTGGTCGCGTACATCGCGTGGGAGGCTCCGTCTCTCGTCGCCACGCTGCTGAGCGGCCCGCTGCACATCCTGACGGTCACCAAGACGATCGCCTGTACGACCGGCTGCGCCCGGGCCAGCGCCAGCTCCATCCCGCCGGTGACCGGAAACCTCGGCGACCAGGTGCTGAGCCTCACGCGAACCGGCAACCACCTCATCGTCACGTACGAACCCGCGAGCCGGTTCTGGACGCTGCAGCTCATCGACGCCGGCCTGTTCCTGGCGGTCGCGGCGGCGGCGCTCGGCACCGCTATCTGGCTGCTGCACAGGAGGACCACATGACGGACTCGACCGCGGACGTGCGTTTCGACAGCGGCGGCTGCGCCATCGCGGGCACGCTGACCCTGGTGGCCGAGCCGGTCGCCGCGGCCCTGGTCATCACCGGATCGGGCAAGCTCAACCGGGACTCCGACGCCCGGCTCGGCCGGACCAGGATTCCGCTGCTGCGCACCGGGGTCACCAGGCAGGTCGCCGACGCGCTGACCGCGGCGGACGTGATAACCCTGCGCTACGACAAGCGCGGCGTCGGCGCCAGCGGCGGGGACTACCTGCGGACCGGCCTTTCGGACAACACCGAGGTCGCACGCGCCGGACTGCGCTGGCTCGCCGAGCGAGCCCCCGGGCTCCCGCTGATTACGGTCGGGCACAGCGAGGGCACGTATCACGCGGCGCGGCTGGCGGCCGAGGAGAACGTCGCGGGCACCATCCTGCTCTCGGCGCCGGCCCGAACCGGCGGGCAGGTCATCGACTGGCAGATCGACAAGCTGGCGCCGACGCTGCCGGCGGTGGCCAGGGCGATCTTCCGGCTGACCAGCGGCGACTTCAAGCGATCGCAGCACAAGCGGCTGGAGCGGCTGCGGGCGTCCACCGGCGACGTGATCAGGATGCAAGGCATCCGGGTCAACGCGCGCTGGTTCCGGGAGTTCCTCAGCTATGACCCGGTCCCGTACCTGCGTCGCGTCACGGCGCCCGTCCTCGCCATCACCGGCGGCCACGACATGCAAGTGCCGCCTGAGGACGTCGACACGATCGGCGCCCTGGTCCGCGGCCCCTTCGAGGGCCACGTCGTGGGCGACCTCAGCCACCTGCTCCGCCCCGACCCCGGCTGGGCGGGACCGCGCGGCTACCGTCGCGCCGTCCGGCAGCCGGTGAGCCCGGAGGTGCTGGCGCTGATGACCGGCTGGGTGGCAAGCGACTGGGGGCGGCGGTCAGCGGGCGCCGTCGGCGAGCCAGTCGTCGAAGGTGATGTGGCCTAGCCTGGCCTTGTCACCGGGCAGCATGACTTCGCCCGCCATGTCCACGCCGAAGACGCCCCGCCAGGTTGGGACGAGGGTGATCTCCTGCCCGCGGGCGGCGTATGTGCGGCGGGCCATGTCCACCAGGTCCTCGGTCCGCGGGCCGGCCACGTCCACGGTGGCGTTCAGCGGCGCGGCCGTCGCGACGTCGGCGAGGGCGGCCGCGACGTCGGTTTGGGCGATCGGCTGGACGAGCACGGGGGCGATCGTCGCGACGCCGTCGTGTTCGGTCCACCCGGCCACCATGGCCGCGAAGTCGTGGAACTGGGTCACCCGGACGGTGGTCCACGGCACCGGCCCCTGCGACACAAGGCGTTCCTGCTCGCGCTTGCCCGAGTAGTGCACGACCTGCTGGCCGTGCTCGATGCCGACGATGGACAGCAGCACGTGGTGCCGCACCCCCGCGCGTTCCCCGGCGGCCAGCAGGTTGCGCGTTGTCGTGCCGAAGAAGTCGACAATCGTCGCCTCGTCGGAGGCGTGCGTGTTGGTGGTGTCGATGACCGCGTCAGTTCCCGCCAGCGCCGCGTCCAGGCCGGCGCCGGTGTACGCGTCCACTCCGGCGGCGCGGCTGACCGGGACTATCTGGTGGCCGCCGCGTTCGAGTTCGGCGATGGTGAGCGTTCCGATCCGGCCGGTGGCGCCGGCGATCGCGATGCGCATCGCTGCTCCCTCCGATTGTGCGTTCCCTAGGCCGCCGCCCCTGTGCTGAAGATCGGCCAGCAGATCTCGGTGCGCCACGCGCTTTCGTCGGCGGTGTCGTTCCTGTCGACGAGGTAGTACTCCCGGATCGGCCCGTCCACCTGTAGCGCATGGCTGGCCACGTAGATGGCCAGCGCGCCGTAGGCCCGGTCCACGTCGGCATGCGTGCCGGGGTGCACGATGACCGCGAGCTCCGCGGCCGGCACGACGACAGGGACGACCCGGCCAAGCGGCTGGATCTCGGTCGCCGTGGGCACGAAGACCGTGGCTTCCCCGCGCTCGCGAGCGAACAGCTCCCCGGCGTATATCCCGCCCGCCGGCCCGCGGGCGGGAACGCCGCGGGCATCGAGCGTGGCGTGCAACTCGCCGAGCGCACCCAGGTACCAGGGCAGGAGCTCGCTGGTGTCCACGACGGCGGTGACGGCCGCTGCCATGGTGGCGCCTAGCCGGCGGTGGCTGACCGGCGCCTGCGCGGACGGGTTGGCGAGCAAGTCGCGCAGTGACGCCACTGCGGACTGCGTCCGGACCAGGCCCTGCTCCAGGCTCGCCAGGTGCGCCGAGATGAGCTCGTTGCGGGTGCGCAGGTCAGGGGCCCGCAGCACGGCGCCGATCTGTTCCAGCGGCATGTCCAGGTCCCGGAAACGGCGGATGACCTGGGCGGTCGGGATCTGATCGGTCGTGTACCGCCGGTATCCGCTGTCCTGGTCGACGTCGGTCGGCTCCAGGAGCCCGACACGGTGATAGTGGCGCAGCGTCTTGACGCTCAGGTGCGTGGCGCGGGAGAAGTCCCCGATGGTCAAGGCGGCTGACATCTGTCCAGTCTGTGCCCTCCCCTTAGGGGAGAGTCAAGGCGGGTGGGCGCTATTGACCTTCCCGCCAGGAGACCGGTGAGGGTGAGGTTATCGCCGGCCGCGAGGGCCGGCGAGACCGAGAGGAGTCAGCCGTGAAAGCAGCGGAACTGCCGGGCATCGTCGCCGAGTACCTCGCCGCCGTGAACGCCTTCGATACCGAGCGGATCGTCGCCACGTTCGCCGCCGACGCGTACGTCAACGACAACCGCCGCGAGATCTGGGGCACCGAGGCGATCCGCGCGTTCTTCGCCAAGGAGTTCGTGGGCGATCACGTCACGATGGAGGTCAGCGAGGTCATCGATCATTACGGCGACATCCTCGTGCGTGCCCGTTTCGACGGCACCTACGACAAGACGAACCTGCCGGAAGAGTTCTTCATGACCAGCTACTTCGGCATCCGCGACGACAAGATCGTCAGCCTGGCGGTGATCTTCAACCAGCCGTCACCGTACTGACCCGTGCTGGCCCGTACTGGCCCGGACTGGCCCGGTCGCCTGCGACAATTGGGGCGTGGCTAATCGAGTGGTGAAGCGTTTGCGCCGGGTCCGGCCGTTGGTGTACCCCGGTGTGCTGGCCGTGACTACCGTGGTGGTCGGCGTGGTGCCCGCCGGCGCCGCCGTCGCGGCGCCGGCCACGCCGTCGGTCGCGTCGGTCGCGTCGGTCGCGTCGGCCGCCGCGGCGGAGCCGCTGGTGCGCCAGCTGATCACGGTGACCGCGCCCTCCTACGGCGACACGTACGCCACCCTGCGGGTGTACGACCGCTCGGGTGACAAATGGGTCATGGTGTACGGCCCGTGGACGGCGCGGGTGGGCTACAACGGGGTGGCGCGACCGGGCAAGAAGCGCGAGGGAGACGGCACGACCCCCTCGGGCACCTTCGGCTTCAGCTTCTTCTTCGGCGTCGACCCGAATCTCGGTTTCGCCTTCCCCTTCCGGCACGCCTACGCCGACGACTACTGGGACGACGACCCGTCGAGCCCGTCGTACAACGAGTGGATAGACGCCTCGCGCGACAATCCCGGTGTCGACCCGGAGCCGATGCACAATGTGCCCCCTTACGACTACGCCGCGGTGATCGGATACAACGTCGCCCGGGTCCCCGGCCTCGGCAGCGCGATCTTCCTGCACGTCGGAACCGGCACCCCGACCGCCGGCTGCGTCTCCCTGCCGCGACCCGAGCTCATCAAGGTGCTGCACTGGCTGCGCCCCGCCGACCACCCCAAGATCACCATCAGCGCCAGGTAATACGAGCGGCGGCCCCGAATGCCTGAACCCCGCATTGAGACATTGCGGGCAGAGGGCTTAGCGCGGAAGATAACCCGTCCTGGGGGGCGGATTATCTTCCGCGTTGTCTGACCAACGGGGCGTTGCCAGGCCTGTCACGGCTGCCTCGGCGGCCTGTGCTGCACCACCTGCCTGGTGGCGTGGAAGCCGAACGACTCGTAGTAGGCGACCAGGCCGGGCGAGCAGAACAGCGTGACCAGCGCGGTCGGCCGCACCTGCTCAAGCAGGCAGGTCAGCAGCGCCCGGCCGACCCCGCTACGCCGCAGCCGGGGCGAGACGATGACGTCTTCGACGTAGGCGCGAAGCACGTGGTCGGTCACCGCGCGCGCGAACCCGACCAGCTCGTCGCCCTGCCACGCGCCGACCGCCGGCCCGGCGGCGAGCACCGCGACGACCTGTTCGGCGCTGCGTTCCGGCCACCACCCCTCGGCTCTGAACAAGGCCAGCACACCATCGGCGGATATCGGACGCGCCGGGTGGGGAGCGACGACGACAGACTCAGGCACGACCCCCGATTGTCGCAGCGGCGGACGCGGCCGGGAAAGACAAGACTGTTTCTTCGCGCCCCCGCGCCCTAGATTTCCCTGGAAGCGTGAGCGGAAGGGGCTGCGATGACACACCCGACACAACTGTGGGCGATGGGGGCCTGCGACCTCGCCGAGCTCGTCCGGACCAGGCAGGCGTCGGCAAGTGAGGTGGTGCGGGCGCACTTGGACCGGATCGACCGCGTGAACCCGCTGGTGAACGCGATCACCGTGGTGCTCGCCGAGGAGGCGCTGGCGGCGGCGGACGCGGCCGACGAGGCGCTGCGACGCGGCGAACCGCCGGCACCGCTGACGGGAGTGCCGATGACGGTCAAGGAGAACGTTGACGTCGAAGGCTCCGCCACGACGCTCGGCGTCGCGATGTGGCGCGGCGCGGTGGCCAGGCACGACGCGCCGCACATCGGCCAGCTCCGCGAGGCCGGGGCGATCCCGGTCGGCCGCGGGAACATGCCCGAGTTCGGCATGCGGTGGCATACCGACAACCAGCTGCGTGGCGCCACCCTCAACCCGTGGTCGGCCCGGCACACGCCGGGCGGCTCGAGCGGCGGCGACGCGGCGGCCGTGGCCGTCGGCATGACGCCGCTCGGCCTTGGCAACGACGGCGCGGGGTCGCTGCGGTGGCCGGCGCAGTGCTGCGGGGTCGCGGCGCTGAAGCCGTCGCTGGGCCGGGTCCCGCAGGGCGGCCGCCACGGTCCGGCGCAGCCGGCGCCGTTCGCCTTCCAGCTGCTGGCCGTCCACGGGCCGATCGCCCGCCAGGTTTGCGACCTGCGGCTGGCGTTCGGGCACATGTGCGGCGACCGCGGTAGCGACCCGTGGTACGCCCCCGTGCCGCTGGAGGGACCCCCGGTCCAGACACCCGTACGGGTATCGGTCGTCACCGACCCGGCCGGCGAGGGCACGCACCCGGCCGTGGCCGGCGCGCTGCACCGGGCGGCGCGCCTCCTCGCCGACGCCGGCTACGTCGTCACCGAGGACCAGCCGCCCGCGCTCGACCGGGCCGGCGAGATCTTTCACCAGATCATGTCCGGCTACAGCCGGGTGCGGGAGCAGCAGCCGCCGGTCGAGACCGTCGCGCCCGGCGACTTCGCCCGCTTCTGGGCGGGCTTCGAGCCGGCGTGGACAGCGGCCGCGGGCCGCCCCGCGTTCGACCCGATGATGGAACGGGTCGGCATCGCGAGCTCCTGGCACGCGTGGATGCGGCAGGCGCCGCTGGTGCTCGCGCCGGTCTGCACCCGCCCGGCGTTCGAGGTCGGATCGGACCTCGACCCGCGGTGGCAGGCCGGCTGGCCGGCGGCGATCCGGCTTACCGTCGCCGTCAACCTCCTCGGCCTGCCCGCGGTCGCGGTCCCTGTCACCACCGATGGCGGCCTGCCGCAATCGGTCCAGGTCATCGGCCCGCGGTTCCGTGAGGACCTGTGCCTGGCCGCCGCCGCGGTCATCGAGGCGGGGACCGGCCCGCTGACCCCGATCGACCCCGCGCCCGCGGGGTCCATCGCGGCTTCACAACCCCCACACAGCGGCTCCTCACCGCCGGGATAGATACGAGGTAGCGAGCCCCCGGAAGGGAGAGGTGCCGACATGGCCTGGGTGGTACTGGTTACCGCCGGATTGTTCGAGACCGCGTTCGCCGTGCTCCTGAAGCTGAGCAACGGATTGACACGCCTGTGGCCGACGATCGGGTTCGCGATCTCAGCACTGATCAGTTTCGGCCTGCTGACGATCGCCCTGCGGGACCTTGAGGTCGGACCCGCCTACGCGGTCTGGACGGGGATCGGCGCCATCGGCGCGGCGACGATCGGGATGATCCTGCTTGGCGACGCGGTCTCGGTCGTGAAGCTGGTGTCCATCGGCCTCGTGCTCGCCGGGATAGTCGGCCTCAACCTGTCCGGCGTCACTCCGTGACGACCGGCCGCGGGCGCGCGTCCAGGCCAGGATCCGGCGGCCGCCTTCGATCAGCCCGCTGATCACGATCGTGCCGGCGAAGGCGACGACGAAGCCGATCCAGGGGCGATCCTCGAATGCCTTGCCGCCAAGCCGGCCGATGAAGAACGCGTACGTGGCCCAGATGACGGCGGCCACGGCGGTCCCGGCGACAAAGCGCTTGCGCGGGTAGCCCGTGAGCCCGCAGGTGAGGGTGACGGCCGTCCGGGCACCGGGGATGAAGCGGCAGACGATGATGAGCTGTATCCCGAATCGCGACAGCGACCGCTGCGCCCATTCCCGCGTGGCCTGTCCCTTTGGGTTCGAGAAGAACCGGCGTTCGGCCGCCGGGCCGAAGCGGCGGCCGATGAGATACGCGAGGTTGTCGCCAAGGAACGCTCCCAGCGCGGCGGCGGCGACGAGCAGCGCGATCCGCGGGTCCTCGCTGCCGGCGGTCGTGACACCGAGGGCGATGACCGCGGTCTCGCTCGGCAGGACGGGGAAGATCGCGTCGAGCGCGGGGAGCAGCACGGCGACGAGGTACGACAGCGGCGAGTCGATTTGAAGGCTGCTGATAAGTGCGTTCACGCGCTCATGCCTTCCGCGCGCGCGTCCGCGATCATCTGCGCTCGCTGTGCCGTCGGGAGGCGCGGCGGGACAGCAACGGCGCGACGAACAGGCCCACCAGCGCGATGCCAAACGCGATCCACGGTGCGGCCACGATCAGGTCGGCTCCAGTCATCTGCCATCTCTCCTCCAGCCAAGGAAAGCCGCCGCGGTTGCAAGGCGAATGTGGGCCCTGTGGCGGCCAGATGGAGATGAACCCGGCCGCGCCGACCACGCCGGGCGCCCGGGCACGTTCGGGCGCGGCGGTCCTCCACACCGTCTCCACCGAGGCGGCATGGCGGTTGCAGAAGTTGCGCGTTCGCTAGCAGAGGTGACAGTCCCCTTCTGGGCATGGGCGGCGTTCGCCGCGTTCGTCGCCGCGATGCTCGCTCTTGACCTGTTCGTGGTACACCGTCGGGCCCGTGCGGTGTCCCTGCGGGAAGCCGCGATCTGGACCGCGGTCTGGGTTGCGATCGGCCTGGGCTTCGGCTTGGTGCTGTGGGCCTGGCGAGGCGGCGGCACCGCGCAGTCCTACCTGCTCGGCTACCTGATCGAGAAGAGCCTGTCCCTGGACAACGTCTTCGTGTTCGCCGTCATCTTCTCGGCGTTCGCGATCCCGGTGCGCTACCAGCACCGCGTCCTCATGCTGGGCATCATCGGCGCCCTGATCATGCGCGCCGCGTTCATCGTGGCAGGTGTCGCCCTGCTGGATCAGTTCCACGCGGCCACATACCTGTTCGGTGCCATGCTAGCCGTCGCCGCCGTCAAGATGGCGCGCGGCGGTGGCGGTAACGAGGGCCGCGACGGGCGCGACAACCGATTGGTGCGAGCGGTCGGCCGGATCCTGCCCGCCACCGGTCAGCTACACGGTCAGCGGTTCCTCGTTCGCGAACGCGGCCGCACGCTGGCCACGCCGCTGCTGCTCGCCCTGATCGTGGTCGAGACCACCGACGTGATCTTCGCCGTCGACTCGATCCCGGCGGTCCTCGCGATCACGACCGACACGTTCGTCGTCTACACCTCGAACGTGTTCGCCCTGCTGGGAATGCGGGCGCTGTACTTCCTGCTCGCCAGCGCGGCGAGCCAGTTCCGTTACCTGCAGCCCGGCCTGGCGGTCATCTTGTCCGGCATCGCGCTGAAACTGCTGACCAGCGACCTCTACACGCTGCCGACCTGGTCGTCGCCCGCGTTTATCATCACCGTGCTGACCGTCGTCGCGGTCCTGTCAGTTCGGGACGGCCGCCCGCCACGTGGACGTTCCCGGCCACGCCGTGAAAAGCTCGAGGCGAAAGAACATTCCCCGCAGTCAGGAATACCCGCATGACCGTGACCGAACTCGACACCTCCACACCCGAGGATGACGCCAGGGAAGATTACGCCAGGGAAGAGGCGCGGCTGCGCCGGGAACTCGCCGCCGTCTACCGACTGGTCGCGCACTTCAAGATGACCGACCTGATCTTCAATCACATCTCGGTCCGGCTGCCCGGTCCGCGGCACCGGTTCCTGCTGAACCCGTACGGCCTGCTGTACGAGGAGATCACCGCGTCGAACCTGGTGATCGTCGGCCTGGACGGCGAACTGATCACCGACGGTCCGTGGCGCGTCAACCAGGCGGGTTTCGTGATCCATAGCGCGATCCACGAAAGCCGCGAGGACGCGCTGTGCGTGCTGCACACCCACACCAAGGCGGGCTGCGCGGTCGCGGCCCAAACCCGCGGTCTGCTCCCGCTGAACCAGATGTCCCTGCAGTTTTACAACCGCGTCGCCTACCACGACTACGAGGGCATCGCGGTCAACCGGGAGGAGAAGAAGCGCCTGGTCGCCGACCTGGGCGACAAGCCGGTCATGATCCTGCGCAACCACGGGCTGCTCACCGTCGGCACGACGCCGGGCCAGGCGTTCCTGCGGATGTTCTACCTGGAGCGCGCCTGCGAGATCCAGGTGGACGCGATGGCCGGGGGAGCGCCGTTGGTGCTGCCGCCGCCCGAGGTCTGCGCGCACACCGCGCGGCAGTTCGCCGGTGACGACGGGGACCGCGACTTCGCCGACGCCGACTCGCCGAGCCTGGCCTGGCAGGCGATGATGCGCCTGGTCGAGCGCATCGCGCCGGATTACGCGAGCTGACCGTGCCCGGCCGCGCGCCCGCCGCGGGCGCGCGGCGTGTCATCCTCGTCACGGTTTTGGGCGGCGACCGTGCGTTCGCATCGTTTCGCGCCGCGCTAGGCGATGATTTTGATTCCGAACTGTCTCCCACCGCTCCCCGCGGTCACGGCATCGCGGCCCTCGCCGTGTCGCCCTCGGTGCGGCTCACCTCCGGTGACGTCGCCGCCCTGCCGGACCTGCGCGTCGTCGCGGCGACCTCCGCCGGCTACGACCACATCGACGTGGCCGCCGTCGTCGCGGCGGGGGCGTACGTCACGAACACGCCGGGGTACTGCGCCGTCGAGGTGGCCGACCACGTGATCGCTCTGGCCGGGACCCTGCTCCGCGGCCTGCACGTCGCCGACGCGATGATGCGCCGGGGCAGGTTCTCTTCCCGCGCGGTGGGCGCCCGGCGGATCACCGGCTCGGTGCTCGGCGTGGCCGGCCTCGGTCGCACCGGCACGCTGGTCGCCCAGCGGGCGCTGTCCCTTGGCATGGACGTGCTCGCCTGGGCGCCCCGCACGGCCGAGGCGACGATCCGCGCGCTCGGCGCGCGGCCCTCTTCACGGCTGGAGGACCTGCTGGCGGCGAGCGACGTGGTGACCCTGCACCTGCCGCTGACGCCGGCGACCAAGGCGATCATCGACGCCGACGCGCTCGCGGCGATGCGCCCCGGCGGCTACCTGATCAACTGCGGTCGCGGGGAACTGGTGGACTTGCACGCGCTGCGTTCGGCCCTGGAGGGCGGACACCTCGCCGGTGCCGCGCTCGACGTCTACGACGTCGAGCCACCGCCCCACGACCACATCGTGTTCGCCCTGCCGAACACCATCCTCACCCCCCACCTGGCCTGGCTCTCCCCGCAGTCCGAGTTCGCCGCCTACGAGATGGCCGCCCAGTCCATCACCGACGCCCTAACCGGGCACCCCCCGCGCCACTTGGTGCGCTAGGGTCCTGGGGGAGGAGGTCACTGTGGTAACACTCGCGCTCGGAACCGATGCCGTGTACGGCGACGGAGACATCGGTGAGGTGCTGGCCGTGGTCGTCGACCCTGTGGGCCGCACGGTGACTCACGTCGTCGTCGAGCCGAAGGGCCGGCGCGGGCTGGCCCGCCTGGTCCCGCTCGAGCTTGTGGACCTCGTGGGCACGGCGGCGGGCCGGCTTCCGCTGCTCTGCACCGAGGCGGAGTTCCAGAACCTGGACCCCGCGGAGGAAGAGCTCGCGGAGTTCACCCTCGGCTACGAGGTTCCGGTCCAGCTGATTCCGCCTGGCTGGCGCGACGCGGGCGGCCCGGCCGTCGAAGGCGCGTCGATCCCGCGGATCCCGGAGAAGGAAACCATCGACATCGTTCCGCCGGGAGAGGTGGAAGAGCGCCGGGGCGGCCACGTGCACGCCACCGACGGCGACATCGGGCAGCTCGCCGCCTTCCGCATCGATCCGGGCAGCCGCCAGGTCACCCACGTGCTGGTCAGGGAGGGTCGCCTGGTGGCGCATAAGGATGTGGCGATCCCGTTCGACAAGGTGACCGGGTTCGACGATGGGATCCGCGTCAGTCTCACCAGGCAGCAGGTTCGCGACCTGCCGCCTGACCCGGCGTGACCGGCGCGAGAATCTCGTCGGCGACCCACTGTGCGACGCCTTCCGGGTACGGGGGAGCCAACGACAGGACGATGTGCGGGAAGCCGGCGTCGATCGCTCCCGCGATCGCGTCCCGAGTGCTACCCGGGTGGTCGTAGGAGACCGGCAGGACGAGGGATCGCGTGATCGAAGCGGGATCGCGACCGATCTCGCCGCAGAAGCGGTCCAGGAGAGCGCCGCGCTGGACGGCGTCCTCGACGTCATCGCCGGGGAAGTTCCACACGTCGGCATGCTCGGCGACGACACGCAGCGTAGCGGTAGACCGTCCCCCGATGACTATCGGCGGATGAGGTCGCTGGACCGGCTTGGGGTTGCAAAAGGCTCCGGTCAGGTGGAGGTAACTGCCATCGAAGTCGAACGGCTCGGCTGAAGTCCACAACTGCCGGATGACCGTGCACGCCTCGGCGAGGCTACCGACCGCGTAGGCGGAATCGTGGAAGGGCAGGCCGTGTGCCTCGTACTCGCGCCGGGCCACCGGGTGGCCTGGCCGTGAGCCCGCCCCGATGCCGAATTCGAGCCGCCCGTCGGAGATGACGTCGACGGTCGCGGCGATCTTGGCCAGGATCGCGGGCGGCCGGAAGCGATTGCTGGTCACCATCACACCGAGGCGGAGTCGCTCGGTTTGCGCGGCGAGGGCGGAGAGCAGCGTCCAGCCCTCGAAGGTCGGCCCGTTGGGGTCGCCGAAGATGGGCATGAGGTGGTCGTATACCCACGCGTGCTCGATCCGCGGAATCGTGTCCGCCTCCCGCCACACGCGCAGAATGTCGCGATAGCTGACCTGTGATGGAGCCGTTGCGATCCCGAACCGGGGTCCAGCCGTGTGCGACATGGGACAGTTGGCCCTTCCGTGTGGCATCATGAACAAACGGAACCTTGCTCCGCTAACGATACGGAACAATGCTCCGCTTGACAAGTTTGGCAACTCCGGAGCTCGGTGTGGAGGGGAACGTCGAGGTGACCACATCCCGGCCAAAGCGCGCGGACGCCCGGCGTAACGAGAAGACTCTGCTCGACGCGGCCGCCGCGATCTTCGTGACCTCGGGCGTGCAAGCGCCGGTGCGCGACATCGCGGCTAAGGCCGGGGTCGGGATGGGCACGATCTACCGTCACTTCCCGACCCGCGCCGACCTCATCATCGCCGTCTACCGCCATCAGGTCGACGCCTGCGCCGTGGCCGGGCCGGCCCTGCTGGCCAGCAGCGGCACACCGTACGCCGCGCTCACGCAGTGGGTCGATCTGTTCGTTGACTTCCTGGTCACCAAGCACGGGCTCGCCGCGGCGCTGCGGTCGGACAACACGAGCTTCGAGACGCTGCACGCCTACTTTCTTGACCGCCTGGTGCCCGTGTGCGCGCAGCTGCTCGACGCCGCCGCGGCGGCCCGCGAGATCCGACCCGGTATGGACGCCTTCGGGCTGATGTACGGCATCGGCAACCTGTGTGTGGGCATCGACGGCGACACGCGCTACGACGCGCGTCGGATGGTCGGCCTGCTCCTCGCGGGCCTGCGTGAACCCCCTTCGGCTTAGCCGGAACCAGAGCCGGTTGTGAGACGTTGCCCCAGCGTGCGGCTGAAGAGCATTGTGAGGCGGTTGCTGCAGAAGCCCGGAACAATGGAACTGACTCCGTTCCTGAAGCTGCTGCCGCTGGTCGGCGGTCACGAGCAGCGATTGCGCGAGCTGACCGACGGCGAGCTGACGGCGGCGGCGGCAGCGGCCCGTGACGACGCGGAGATGTGCGCGTGTGGCCGTGAGGCGGCGCGGCGCGCACTGGGTGAGCGGCCCTACGACGTGCAGATACTCGGCACGCTCGCGATGCTTTCCGGGCTGATCGCCGAGATGGCGACCGGTGAGGGCAAGACCCTGAGCGGTGCGCTCGCCGCCGCCGGCCATGCTTTGCGCGGCCGGTCGGTGCACGTGATGTCGGTGAACGACTACCTGGCCCGCCGCGACGCCGAGTGGATGCGCCCGGTCTACGACCTGCTGGGCGTGACCGTCGGCTGGATCAACCAGGCCTCAACGGTGGCGGAACGGCGGCGCGCCTACGCGGCGCAGGTCACCTACGCGCCGGTGAGCGAGTTCGGCTTTGACGTGCTCCGCGATCGCCTGGTCACCGACATCGCCGATCTGGTCGCGGGTGATCCGGATGTGGTCGTGATCGACGAGGCTGATTCGGTGCTGATCGATGAGGCGCGGGTGCCGCTGGTCCTCGCGGGTGCGGCGGAGATCGCGGACATCGATGGCGAGATGGCGCGGATCGCGGCCGGGCTGCACCCCGGGGAGCACTATGAGGTCGACGAAGACGCTCGCAACGTGTACCTGACCAGGGCGGGAGAACGAGCCGCGGAACAGGTACTGGGCGGCATCAACTTGTACACCGCCGAGCACGCCGAGGCACTTACCCGGCTCAACGTGGCCTTGCACGCTCATGCGCTGCTCCAGCGCGACGTGGACTACATCGTGCGGGACGGGGTGGTACACCTGATCAACGAGTCAAGGGGCAGGGTGGCTCGGCTGCAGCGCTGGCCCGACGGTCTGCACACGGCGGTCGAGGCCAAGGAGGGTCTGGCCGCGAGTGAGAGCGGCGAGATTCTCGACTCCATCACCATCCAGTCCCTGGTCCGCCGCTATCGGACCATCTGCGGGATGACGGGGACCGCCGCGGCGACCGGTGAGCAGTTCCGGGAGTTCTACAGCCTGGAGATCGCGGTGATCCCGCCGAACCGCCCCTGCGTCCGTGCCGACGAGCCCGACCGGCTGCACCCGACGATCAAGGACAAGGAGAAGGCGGTCGTCGCGGAGGTGGCCGCGGCACACGCCACCGGGCGGCCCATCCTGATCGGCACGCTCGATGTAGCCGAGTCCGAACGTCTCGCCGGCGAGCTCGACCGCGCCGGATCGCGGTGCACCGTGCTCAATGCCAAGAACGATGCCCAGGAGGCCGCCATCGTGGCCGAAGCCGGAGCCTACGGCGCGATCACGGTCTCTACCCAGATGGCCGGGCGCGGCACGGACATCCGCCTCGGTGGCACCGACGGCGACCCGAACCGGATAGCCGAGCTAGGCGGCTTGTACGTCATCGGCACCGGCCGGCACGCGAGCAGCAGGCTCGACAACCAGCTGCGCGGGCGCGCCGGGCGCCAAGGGGACCCGGGCGGGTCCGTCTTCTTCGCCAGCATGGAAGATGAGCTGATCCTCCAGTACGCGCCCGACGAGGCGCGAGCCGAGGTCCCTGACTCAAAAGCGCATTGGGCGCTGGGCCATGCGCAGCGCGTTGCCGAGGGCGTCAACCTGGAGATCCACCGGAACACCTGGCAGTACAACCAGCTCGTCGAGGGACAGCGGCGCATTGTCCTGGACCATCGCGACCGGGTGCTGCGGACCGACGACGCTCTGTCGGCGCTTACCCGGCAATGCCCGGAGCGCGTGGCGGAGCTGAGCTCGAGCGTTGACAGGAGCGTCCTGGTCGGCGCCGCGCGCCAGATCGTCCTCTTCCACCTCGACCGAGCGTGGGCGGAACACCTGGCCTTTCTGGCGGACCTGCGCGAAGGCATCCACCTACGCGCCCTGGCTCGCGGGACCGTCCCGCTGAATGAGTTTCACAAGGAATCGGACCGCGCGTTCCACGCCCTGATCGACACGGCATTGGCGCGGTCCGCCGAGACCTTCAGGATCGCCGCGATCACCCCCGACGGCGTCGATCTCGAGGGCATGGGCCTGAAGCGCCCCACCGCCACCTGGACGTACCTAGTGCACGAGAACCCGTTCGGCACCGACATCGACCGGGCCCTTCGCAGCGTCGCCCGCCGCCTCCGCAAGCGGTGACTAAATCCGCGCACTAACGGTGCTTGACCTGCCTGGTCCAGTTGTTACAGGTCAGCTCGTAGATGAAATCCCCGTGCCCGGCGCCGGGCATCTGGTCAGCGTCCGGGTAGTAGAACGTCCTGACCCGGCGCATCCCGCACTTCTCCAGCACCCGCCAAGAGCCGATGTTGTCAGCCATCGTGGTCGCGACGACCCGGTCGAGGTGCAGGCGCCCGAATGCTGACTCGATCAGGGCACGTGCTCCCTCGGTGGCGAGGCCGCGTCCCCAGAACGCCGGATACAGCCGGTAGCCAAGCTCGGTGCCTCCGGTCAGGCCGTAGCTGTTGGCGGGTTTAAGGGAGAACCTCCCGGCCATCCGCCCCGTTTCCTTCTCGATGGCCGCGAAGGAGCCAAGGCCGTCGGCCAGCTCCCGGTATTCGCGCAGGTACTCCGGCAGGACCGTTGGCTCCACCTCCGCGGCTTTTGTACCTCAGCGTAGGCCGAGTCCGATCGCGCCGTCGAGGAACTCACGGGCGATCTCGAGATGACCCGAATGCGCCGCGGTCTCCTCAATCATGTGCAGGATCACCACGCTGACGCTGGGTACCTCCTCGCCGGCATGACGGCCACGCGGTACATCCGACAGGCTGACCTCGGCGACTATCTCGTCGGCCCGGTCGCATTGCTCCTGGTAATAGCCGAGCACGTCTTCCGACGGACGATCGCAGGTAAAGGCCATCTCGGGGTCATATGCCGGCCGGCCCTCATCCCACGGGAGCTCGGCGTAAACCCCCGCTACCACTTCCTGGAACCAGTGCCGCTCCGCGTTCCCCAGATGTTCCACGATGCCCGCGACCGTCCAGCCGGACGGAACGACCGGCCTGTGCCAGGCCTCCTCGGGCAGCCCCTCGACGATCGATCGCACCGATGACCGCTGGTATTGCAGGCATTCAAGAATCTCACGCCTGAGGTCGTGATCAGTCATCCTCGCCTCCTCATGCTTGTCGCGAGTTAGGTTCTTTCAGGAGCCGTCTCTGAGGTCGGCGAGGCGCTCGGGCACGAACCGGATCTGGTCGAAGGTCACGCTGCATCCATCGCCGGTCGGTGACTGGCCCTCGAAGCCGATCCTGTCGCGTGACGTCTGGTCGTCAAGGACGAATACGCGGACCATCTGCCAGGTCTTGCCGTCGAGCGCCGCGTGGTACGCGTAGGCCCGGTCGATGCGCGAGATCCTCAGCCACACCGACCGGCCGGGCACCACGAAGGCGTTCGCGTCGTCGGAGACGCCGCGGCAGACCACGGAGACAACCATCGGCTCACCCGCCGGGGAGAACTCGAAGCACAGCTTGCCCCAGCGCCGCTCGTCCAGCCAGAGCAGGAGCACCCCGGCGTCAAAGGTCGAGGCGAACCCCACGGTGACCCGGGCGCTGAACTGGAAGTCGCCTTCCGGCACGTCGCCGAGCAGTGTCGCCGCGTTGAGCAATGACTCCGCATTCAGCGCGGCGTTCGTGTCCGCGCTGGCGGAGTCGTTACCTGGATCAATGAAGATGTCAGTGTGCGGCTGGGCCGACACCATCACCGCCCCGGTCGCCTCGTCAACCTGCCAGAGCGCCGCCGATGAGGGCGCGAGCGGGAACGGCACACCGGGAACCTTCAGCAACTGACGAGCCACGGCACCGAACAGTACAACGGAAGGGACCGCCCCAGGTAAAGCGGGCCGAATTCCGGTGCGCGGGTCGCGGCCGGTTAGGCAGTATTCGCGCCCGACCGGGTCGGCGAGCACGATCCAGTGCGCAAACGTGGCCAGCACCCGCGCGCCCGCACCCGTGTGCACGTCGGCGAGTCGCTGACGGTCGGCGCAGGCGAAGTCAACGTGCCCGGTGACGCGGTCGCCCGGCGCCGCGTCCGAGCGCCGCTGCAGCAGCAGCCGCACCGGGATCCCAGCCGGGCGCGGCAGGACGGTGAACTCGGGCAGCGACCCGGTCCGCGGCGAGATGCCGGTCAGCGCCGCCCAGAACGAGCACTCGCGGTCGAAGTCCGAAGCGGGGATGTCCAGGCAGAGCTGGTCCGCGCGGCTGGCGCCCGCGGCGCCGAACCGGACCGGCGACGGCACCGCCGACTCGCCCTCCCACTCCACGAGGCAGAACGTGAATCCGCCAGGGCTATCCGCGACGACAAGGCCGTCCTCGGCGTGCCGGACGGTCGCGCCAGCCGCCTTCGCGCGTGAAGCCGCGGCCGGCAGCGACTCGCTCCGCACGTCCACATGGAGGTCGAGATGGCAGCCGCGGCCCTCGCCGACGCGCTGCACACGCAGGTACGCGTCGCCGGTCGCCGGCAGCAGCGTCGCGAACTCTCCGGAGTCGCCGCGCGGCGGCGACAGCCCGCTTTCTGTTACCTCGCGCCAGAATGCCACGCCGGGCGCGAACGCATTGTTTGGAAAATCAAGGAAGATCGTCACCCAGCGGAATCGCATGCCTCCAAGCATGCCAGGATCGGGAGAGACGCCGCTGTTTCAGGGAGAGAGATGATCGCAGCCTGGTACGACCGCCAGGGGCCGGCGGCCGAGGTCCTGCACGTCGGCGAGTTGCCTGAACAGGAGCTGGGGCCGGGGGAGGTGCGGGTGCGGCTTACCCTGTCCGGCGTCAATCCCGGGGACGTCAAGAAGCGGGAGGGCTGGCTGGGATCGCCAATGTCCTTCCCGCGGATCATTCCGCACAGTGACGGCGCCGGGGTCATCGAGGCGGAAGGTCCCGGAGTGGAGCCGGCCAGGATCGGGCGGCGGGTGTGGGTATACGGCGCTCAGTCTTACCGGCCGTTCGGAACGGCGGCGAGCCACTGCGTGGTGCCCGCCGCGCTCGCCGTCGACCTGCCGGACCCGTCCAGCGACGAGCTCGGAGCATGCCTCGGGATCCCCGGCATCACGGCACACCGGGCCGTGTTCGCCGACGGCCCGGTCGACGGCCAGACGATCCTGGTCCACGGGGTGCGCGGTTCGGTGAGCTCGCTTGCGGCTCAGTTGGCCCGGTGGGCGGGCGCGACGGTGATCGGCACCGTCCGGACCGACTCCGAGGTGGGCGATGTCGACCCGGCCGCGGCCGACTACGTCGTCTCGCTGCGGTCCGATCCCGTCTCAGCGATCCGCGAGCTGGCGCCGGACGGTGTCCACCGGATCGTCGAGGTCGCGCTTTCCGCCAACGCGGACCTGGACGCCGAGGTTGTCCGCAACGGCGGGGTGATCGCCGCGTACGCCAGCCCGCGGGACCGTGCCGAGGTGCCGTTCTGGCCGATGGTTTTCGCCAACGTGACCATCCGCCTGCTCGGCAGCGACGATTTCCCGCGGGAGGCGAAGGACGCCGCCGCCCGCCACCTGTCCGCCGCGGCCGGGCAGGGGGCACTGTCCGTCCCTGTCGCCGCCACCTTCCCGCTCGCGCGGATCGCCGACGCCCACGATCTCATCGAGTCGGGGAAGGCGGCCGGCCGGGTGCTCGTTTCGGTCGCCTTAGGGCCGGGAGCCAAGCGTCACCTGTCGCGCGTCAGGCCGGCTTACGCCCCCAGGCGGTGACCATCAGGTGCGGCATCATCAGCGTGTCCGGGTCGGCGAGGTGCTCACGAACGGCGCTGTCCAGGTCGGTGAGTTCGGCTTCGCTCGCCAGGCCGAGTTCGACGATCACCGGGCGCAGCCCGCCTACCAGGTCGACCATGACCGTGCGGCGCGTGTGCCCGGCGGGATAGTTGCTGGCGTGTATGGTCGCCTCCACGTCCTGGAGTCCAGCGTGCCGCAGCAGCGAAGGCAGTCGGCGCCCGATCCGCAGATCGGCCCCCGACCGGCAGAAGCTCTGGCCGAACAGGTCCAACAGCCTGTCCCACGCCGCCAGCGGCGGGTAGCACAAGGAGATCCCCGCGTCGGGCTCCTGGCTGGCGACCCAGCCGCCGGGCTTGGCCAGCCGGACCATTTCGCTCACCACCTCGGCCGGGCGCGGGATGGTCACCAGCAGGGTTCGGGTATGCACCAGGTCGAAGGCGTCAGCGGGGAGCCCGGTGCGGCGCGCGTCGCCGGTCAGCACCTCCACGTCGCCGAATCCGCGCTCCCGCGCGTGCTGCCCGGCCATCGCGACGTGAACCGGGTCGGCGTCCAGCCCGACGACGCGGCCGCCCGGCGAGACCGCGCCGGCGAGCAGGTTCAGGATCCCGGCCGGCCCGCAGCCGAGGTCGATCGCGGCCTGGCCGGGCCGCAAGCCGATCCGCGCGAGCAGCGCCAGCGCCTCCGGCTCCAGCTCCCGTGACTGGCGGCGCAGCCGCGCGGTCTCGTCGGGTCCTGGGCCGAGCCCGTACACCGCGGTCGCTTCCGCTGCTTGCGCTGGTTCCGAAGCCTGTGTGGTCATGGCGTGCATCTTCGCCGGGCCCGCTTCTGCGCATGTAACCGCTGACTTACCGTTGACTTACGATGAAGTTCGGCATTCTCGGCCCCGTTGAGGTGACCGTCGGCGGACGGCCGCTCGAGGTCGGCGGCGCCCGCGCCCGGGCGGTGCTCGCGACGTTGATCGTGCACGCCAACCATGTTGTCGCCGCCGATCAGCTGATCGACGAGCTCTGGCCGGGACGGCCGGCGGACAAGGCCGCGGCGAGCCTGCAGGTCCGCCTGTCCGGGCTGCGCAAGCTGCTCCGTACCGCCGCCGACGCGGAAGACCGCGACGACCGCGAAGACCGCCTCACCACGCAGCCGCCCGGCTACCGGTTGCGGGTGGCACCGTCGGAGCTGGACGCCCGCCGTTTCGAAGACCTCGTCGCCGAAGGGAACAAGGCGCTCGCCGTCGGCGATGCGGCCGCCGCGCTCGACCACCTGGATGAGGCGCTGTCGCTCTGGCGCGGCCCGGCGCTCGCGGGCATCGACGCGCCGTCGGCCCGCTCGGAGGCCGCGCGCCTTGAGGAGCTGCGCCTGGCCGCGACCGAATCTCGGGGCGACGCGCTGCTTCGCAGTGGCAGGCTCGCCGACGTCATCGCCGAGCTTGAGACGCTGACCAAGGCCTACCCGCTGCGCGAGCGGCTGTGGTACCAGCGGATGCTCGCCCTGTACCAGTCCGACCGCCAAGCCGACGCGCTGCGCGCCTACCTCGACGTTCGCGCGACGCTGGCGACTGAGCTGGGCATCGAGCCGGGTCCGCTGCTGCGCGACCTGCAGGCGCGAATCCTGCGCCAGGACCCGGACCTGCACACAGCTGCGCAGGCGCGGGACCGCCTGCCCGGGCGCCCCGGGAACGGCGCCGTCCCGCAGATCCGTTACGCGCGCACCCCCGACGGCGTGCACATTGCCTACCAGGTTCTCGGCCAGGGCGGCCGGGACATCATCTTCGTGCCTGGGCTGATGAGCCATCTGGACCTGCTGTGGGAAGACGTCGAGACGGCCGGGTTCTTCCGGCGGCTGGCTACCCTTGGCCGGCTGATCCTGTTCGACAAGCGCGATACAGGCCTGTCGGACCGGGCCGTGGGCGACTCGACGCTCGAGGAGCGGATGGGCGACGTGCTCGCCGTGATGCGCGCCGCCGGATCACGGCGCGCCGTGCTGTTCGGCTACTCCGAAGGCGCCCCGATGAGCATCCTGTTCACCGCCACGTACCCCCGCCGGGTCAGCGCGCTGGTCCTGGGCTCGGCGGCTGCCCGCTGGTCGCCGGCGCCCGACTACCCGTGCGGCCGGGATACGCCGCCGATGTTCGAGGCGATGTCCGATATCGCGGCGAACCGCTGGGGGCAAGGCGAAACGATCGAGTGGTACCTGCCGAGCCGTTCGGCGTCGCCGCATGCGCGCGAGCTGTTCGCGCGGTTCGAGCGCCTCGCGGTGAGCCCCGGCGCGTTCTTGCGCATGCTCGCCATGATCCGCGAGATCGACGTCCGGGCGGCGTTGCCTGCCATCAGTGTGCCGACGCTGGTTATCCACCGGCTCGGCGACCGCATCACCAGCCCGTGTCACGGGCGCTTCCTGGCCGCGCACATCGACGGCGCCCGCTATTTCGAGCAGCCCGGCGACCACTCGCTGCGCTTCGCTGGCAGCGGCGACAGCGACGCGCTGTTCGGCGAGATCGCGGACTTCCTCGCTGCCGGCGCGGCACCCGACAGCGAACCCGGGCACATACTCGCGACCGTCTTGCACGTCCGCACCCCGCCGAGCGAGGCGGCCGCCCGGCTCGTCGCCCGGCACGGCGGCCAGCCGCTCGCCGGCCCCGGCCAGGCCGTGCTCGCCACGTTCAGCACGCCCGGGCAGGCCATCCGCTGCGCACAGGCCCTCGGGGTCATAGGGGCGGCGGCGTGCGGCATCCACAGCGGCGAGGTAACGCTGGACCGCGACGGCGTTCGCGGCGCCGCAGTGCACATCACTGCGTGCGTCGCGGCCCTGGCCAGGCCCGGCGAGATCGTCGTCTCGCGCACCGTCAGGGACCTCCTGGCCGGAGCTGGCTACGTCTTCATCGACCGCGGCAGCCATCGGCTCGGCGATTCCGCCGAGGAATGGCAGCTGTTCGCCGTCGCCCACGGATAGGTGGCGGTTAGCCGCTGACCGGCAGCCGGAGGACCAGCGAGCCCGCACGGGCGAAGTACAGCGTGACCGCCACGGTCCCGCCGGGCCGCGCGTCGCTGCCCGCCGGGACCGTCAGCGTCGCGTCCGCCGCCGCTGACGAGCCCGCCGAGGTGCCGTAGACGACCAGCGGTCCGTAGTGCATCCACTGCTCGACCACGCCCGATGGCGGTACGATGCCCCCGCAGGATGCCAGGTCATCGGGCATGTCGGTGAGGGCGATCACCTCGTGGTACACGCCCACGGGGATGCCGTCCGCGATGGCGGCGTCAAGCTGATCGAAGGTCCTCCCGATGGTCGTGACCCGCAGGTCGGTGGTGAACGTCCCCCCGGCCCCCGGGCGCAGCGCGGTCGCGCTGACCGTGATGGGACCGAGCCGGGCGGTCACGTGGCCGGGAACCACCGGAGCGCGGGCCGTCCCCAGCAAGCCCGCCGCGACCAGCGCGACGCCAGCCAGCGTCCAGCCGGCCCGGCGCGCCGTCATCGGGTGACCCCGGTGTGGCCGAGGGAGTACCGGCCCGGCTGGGGCCACACGCACAGCCCGTGCGGCTGCGCCCCTACCGGGATCTCGGCGAGCAGGCGGCCGGTGACGGTGGAGATCGCGTACACGACCGCGTTGTACCGCCCCGACACCCACAGCACTTTCCCGTCCGGCGATACGCCGCCCATGTCGGGGCTGCCGCCACCGGGAATCCACCAGGTGGTGACGATCTTCCTGGTCGCGAAGTCGATGACGCTGATCGAGCCGTTGCCGCGGTTGGTGACGTACAGGTACTTAGCTTGCCTGCTCGGGTAGAGGCCGTGCGCGTCCGGGCCGGTGGGGATGAACCCGGTCGCGCGGAACGTCGCGGCGTCGATCAGCCACACTCCGGCGTGGATCTTGTCCGCGACGTAGAACGTGTGCCCGGTGGGATCGAGCTTGATGTCCTGCGGCGAGGAGCCCGGCAGGTCGAGGTATCCGGTCACCCGCAGCGTGTGCAGGTCGACGCGGACAAGCCGGCCGGAGAACTCGCAGGTGGCGATGAGATAGGCGCCGTTGGCCGCGAAGTCGATGTGGTCGACGCCGACGCAGTCGACGTGGATCCTGTGCTCGAGCGCGAACGTGCGCGGGTTACGGAAGTCCAGGTCCTGCCGGGCCTCCGCGACAACGATGGCGTACCGCCCGTCGGGCGTGAAGTACATGTTGTACGGGTCGTCGACCGGGATGTTCGGCCCGGCGGGCTTGCCGGTTACGGGATTGATCGGCGTGAGGCTGTTGCCCAGGTCGTTGGTCGCGTACAGCGTTCGCATGCTGTAGGCGGGCACCACGTGCTGCGGGTTGTCCCCGGTCTGGTACGTGTCGATCACCTTGTAGGTGGCCGGGTCGATGACGGTCACCGTCGTACCGCCGCTGTTCGGGACGTAGATCCGGTACGGCACCCCGCGCACCGCGGGGCTGAGCATGTTCGCTCCGGCGTCGGCGTAGATGTTGTCCGGGTTCGCCACCGGCGGCATCCCCGGCAGCGGCGTCGACAGGTCCGCGACCGGCCCGGCGACCTGCCAGGTCGCGGCGGAACGCGAAGCCGGCGAGGTGTCGTGTGAGGATGCCGCCACCGCCCGTCCGGGCGAGGCGGTCCCTGAAGTCCCTGACGACCCTGAAGCCCCTGACGTCCCGGCCGCCCCGGTGCGCGGCGCCAGGGCGTCTGTCGGGTGGTTCGTGTCGGCTGCCAGCCTGGACGCCACCGCCATGGCCGCGAACACGGCCACAATGGCCACGCAGAGGCAGCCGAGCCAGATCAAGTTCCTGGCCCATCGACTCGCTGGCCGGCCAGCTCGTGGCATGCCGTCCCTCCCGCCGGGGAGCTCTCGTCGCCTTCTATTCCGCGTCGTGTCCTAAGTGCCTGGGATGGCAGAACTGAAACCAGTTGGCGCCGTACCCCCTCCCCAGCTTTACCGTCACTCACACCCGGGTGGAACTGCTGCGGCGCACAGCCGACTCTTGCGGGCTGCCACCTGAGCTACCCAAGGATCAGCGAGGCCTGGTCGCGTCCTGGCTGGATGACCGTGACGGCCGGACGGCTGGCACCGGGGTGCCAGGATGCTAGCTGGATCTTGGTCGGGAAGCTGAACTCGGCGACGAGGCTGTCGCCGTTGGCCGGCCAGCCGAAGCTGACGAGGGCGTCGCTGCTGGCCCAGGTTCCTGGCACGGCCGTCAGCCGGCCGTTGGTCGTGGGCGCGACCTCGAGCTGCATAGCGACCTCGCCGCCGTCTCCGGTGTTGCCGAAGCTCACCTGGAGCGCGAGGAAACCCCCATCGGGACTGAAGGCGCCGCTAGCCGCCGAGCTCCCCGCGGGCAGCGCGACCACGGTGCGCTTGCCTGTCGCCAGGTCGAGGGTCTGCACGCTGCACTTTGTGGTGCATCGCGGCGTCCAGGCGATCTCGCTTGAACTCGCCGCTAGCACGCCGTCAAACCCCTGGCTGGCGTGGGGAGCAGACGGATCCCACAGCTTGTAGGCCGCCGCTCCCGGTTGCTGGCTGACCGGCGCGAGCAGGAGGCCGCGGTCCGTTCCCTGGGCGATCGCATACCCGGGCGGAAGCCTGACCGGCGATGTCAGCGCGCCTTCGGCGTCGGCTTCCCGGGCAATTCCAGCCGCGGTGGTCATGGTCACGCCCGGCGCGTAGCTGGTCAGCCATACAGCGCCGGCGGTGGAAGCCGGCGCGATCAGGTTGGCCGTGCCGACCCTGGTGACTGACCGCGCGCCGTCGGCGAGGAACCAGACGGGCACCGGCGGTCCGGCGCAACTGCCGCAGCTGGCCGGCGAGGCGGGACTGGCCTGCACCGCCCAGCCGCCGGCGACCCGGATGAATTGATAACCGGACCGGTTGGCGGGCAGACCGGTGATCGGCTCAGAACGGCCCGAGGCGGGCGAGAACCAGACCGGTCGCGCTCCCGCGACAGGTAGCCGGAGGGTGCGGTCCCACGCCAGGGTCGGCCCGGCGATCCCGTCAGGCCCGGGCGGCACGCTGAGCGCGATCGGGCCCGTCGCCACCGGTGCTGGGCTAGTGGTTACCTGTGTCCGGTGAGCAGCCGCGGGAGCGTGCTGATGCTGTGCGAGGCCGAGGTAGACGGCACCGCCCGCGACCACCGCGGTAAGGGCGGCGATCATCGCCAGGCGGCGCCGCCACGGACTAGGCTCGCGGTCCCCGCCCTGACTGAGGATGTCATCCATCGCCCGCACCCCCAAGCACACGCTGATCGGCAGGCACCACCACGATACGTCGGCCATGCGGCCGGGCAAGTCGGGTGGGCGAACGAATGTTGAGGTGCCGCTCGATGGCCAGCCAACGACCCAGACCGGTCCGTCAGGGTGGCTCCTGCTCGCGCGCCTTAGCGTGAGCGTTCGTAGACCACCTCGATGGCACCGCACGGGAACGGCCTGCTTGATACCAGACGCAGCGCCTGAGCACGCTCTAGCTCCCCGAACAAGGACAGTCCCTGCCCGATCGCGAACGGCATCACGTACAGCCGGTACTCATCCACCACTTCGAGCCGGGCTAGGGACCTGACGAACCGCGCGCCGCCGTGGGCGACGATCTCGCCACCGGGTTCTTCCTTCAGCCGCATGATCTCCTCCACCGTGTCGCCGCTGGCGATCCTGGCCTCGGGCCAGTCGGCGGTCCGCAGGGTCTTGGAGAAGACCACCTTGGGTCTGTCGTTCATGATGCCGGCGATCTCGACCTCGGCCGCGTTCGACCCCTGGGCGGCCTTGGGCCAGTATTCCGACATCGCCAGATAGGTGTCCCGGCCCATGATGTGCGTTTCGGCACGGTGCAGCCGGGCGACGAAATACTTGTCGAACTCGTCGTCTTCCACGGTCTGCCACAGCCGGTGGAACTCGGTTCCCTCCTGGCAGATGTAGCCGTCGACCGATACCGCGAACTGTTGCAAGCTGAGTTTCCGCATTGACTACCTCCTTCCCGCAAGAGACGGAGGAAGGGCGTGAAACTAATCGGTGGCCTTCAGGCGCGGGGCGGGGCTGGCGGCGAGGGTCTCCGCGTGGGCTTCCCAGGCGGCGGCCAGGCGCTCGACCGCGAGTTCCAGGGTGCCGGGCTGCTCGGCGAACGAGAGCCGGATGAAGTGCCGGTGCTGACCGTCGGCGCACGCCGGGCCGCCGGCCAGCACCGCGACGCCGTGCCTGGCGGCGACGAGGGTAAAAGCCTCGGCGGTTTCGAGTGGCAGTTCGGCCCACAGCGACAGCCCGGCGTCGGGCGGCCGGACCCGCCAGGCGGGCAGGTGAGCGGCGAGCAGTGCGGCGAGATGGTCGCGCCGCTGGGTCAGCGCGGCGCGGTGCGCGGCGAGCCAGCCAGCGTCGATGGCGGCGAGCAGCCGGGCGGTGAGCGCCTGGCTGATCGCGGAGGTCCCCAGGTTGAGCGCCGTCTTGCGTTCGACAACGGCCTGCCTGAGCGGATCGTCGGCCCTGATCCACCCGACGCGCAGGCCGCCCCACAGCACCTTGGAGACCGAGCCGATCGCGATGACGCGCGGGCTCAGCGCCGCCAGCGGCGTTGGCGTGCCGGGTGCCGTGGTCGGTCCCGGCCCGCCGAGCGTGAGGTCGGCCAGGGTCAGGTCTTCGACGACGGTGACCCGCCCGGCGTCGGCGATGGCGGCGATCGCCTGCCGGCGGATCAGCGGCATGACCGTTCCGGTCGGATTGTGGCCGGTTGGCATCAGGAAGGCGACCCCGCCGGGGGCGCGCCCGGCGCGCTCGATGGCGTTGGGGTCCTCGCCGGCCACGTCGGCCGGCACGACGGTGATCTCGGCGCGAGTGCCCGCGAGCGCGCTGGCCAGCCCCGGATACGTCGGACAGCCGGCCAGCACCCGGGTGGCCTGGAGCGTCCGGTTGAGCAGCCAGAGCGCCTCCTGCGCGCCCGACGTGATGACAAGCTGGCCAGGGTCGGTGGGAAGCCGCTGGCGCTCGGTGAGGTGACGGGCGACCTCATCTCTCAAAAACGGCAGGCCGCCCGGATCGAGACCGTGGCCGTCGAGGGACTGCCAGGCGGCCTCCGGGTCGACGCGGGGAAGATGCCTGAGGTCACCGGGCGCGGAGACGGACAGGTCGATGGACTCCCGGTCTTCTGCCACCCGGCGCAGCAGCATGGTGGCTACGCTGCTGCCCGCCGCGCGGCCGGCCCACGACGGGCGTCCCGCCACGTACGTGCCCGCGCCCTGGCGACGGATGAGCACGCCCGCGGCGACCAGATGGTCGAAGCACGCGACCACCGTGCCGCGCGAGGCGCCGACCACGGCGGCGAGCACCCGCTCGGCGGGAACCCGGGCGCCCTGCCGCAGGGTGTGCTGGTCGATCGCCTCGAGCAGCGCGGCCGCGAGCCTGGCGTACCGCGGGCCTGGGCGCTGCCGCCAGTCCCGGAAGACGACCTCCGCCCACCAGGACAGGTCCCGATGATTCTGGTCCATTTCTCAATATTGGCACTGTCCGGCTCCCGGCGCCGTGCGGCAGGGTGGAGATCATGGAACCGACCGCGACGCTGGCCCGCCGCTTCTGGGCGGCGATCGAACCGATTCACGCCGTCGTCTACTTCGCGTCAGGGCCCATCGAGGCCGCCAGGAAGACCGGCCTTCGCGGCTTCTGGATGAGTTACTTCGCGTCCAGGGTGGCGCCGCTCGGCCCGGTACCCGCGGCGGCCGTCGAGGCCATGGCTTACGGCTTCGCTCCCGCGATGGTCGCCAGGGCCATCCCGGACGCCTGGCGGTTCGCCGATCCGTCCGCCGTGCTCGAGGCCCGCATGACGAGCGCGCCGGAAGCCCTCAGGCAGCACGTGGACCCGGCGGGTCTTGACGACCTGGGCGACCTGTCCGGTCTGCTATGGGACGCGGTGGCCGGATGCCGGTTCGACGGGCGGCCGCTCGCGGCGGCCTGGTCGGCGGTGCCGCGTCCCCAGGACGACGTGGCGGCCGCGTGGCTGGCGGCGACGATCCTGCGCGAGCAGCGCGGTGACGGGCACGTCCTGGCTGGGGTGGCCGCCGGCCTGCGCGGCATCGACGCGTCGGTGACGTTCGCCGCGACCGGCGCCATCACGCGCGAAATGATTCAGCCGACCCGCGGCTGGACCGACGAGGACTGGGAGCAGTCGGTCCGCCGGCTCCAGGCACGCGGACTGCTCGATGCCGGCGGTCGGCTGACGAAGAACGGCGGCGCGTTGCGGCGCGACGTCGAAGACGTGACCGACCGGCTCGCCGCCGGACCGGTGGAGCGGCTGGGGTCGACCGGTGTCGAGCGGGCCATCGAGCTGGCGACGCCGATCAGCCGCCGCCTCGTCGACACCGGGATCTTCCCGGTGCCCAACCCGATCGGCGCGCCCCGGCCGTGAGCACCCTCGACGTCTCCCGCCGCCCCGCCGCACTGCCCACGGTCACGATCAGACGGGCCAGTGAGCGCGACCGGTCGGCGCTGGCGGAGATGTTCGGGCGGTGCACGACCCAGACCCGGTACCGCCGGTTCCACGGGCACGTCAACGTCCTGCCGGCGCGGTACCTGACCGAAGCGCTGTCCGGCAGCCCGGACCATCTCGCCCTCGTCGCGGCCGGCCGGCGTGAGAGCTCCACGGAGGGCTCCGTCGTGGCGCTCGCGAGCTGCCGCACCGATGCCCGTGGCGTCGGCGACCTGGGTGTCCTCGTGGAGGATGGCTGGCAGCGGCTCGGCATCGGCGCCGCCCTGCTGCGCGAGATCGCCGGGTACGCGACAAGCACCGGCATCGGCGTGTTCACCGCACAGGTACTGGCCGAACAGTCCTGGATCCTCCGCATGCTCACCGCCTACGGCAGCTGCGAGTCGGTAATCAGGCGTGGCGTGCTCGACGTGACGGTCACCGCTTCCGGGAGAACACGTTGACAAGGCTTGGGTAATGTTCTGCGGTGCGATACGACCCTTCGTTCTATGATGGCGCGGCTGTCCACTACCGGTACGGGAGACCCGCCTACTCGCCCCGGCTCGAGGGTCTCCTCGCTGAGGAACTCAGCCTGGATGGCAGCGGAAGGCTGCTGGACGTCGGGTGCGGTCCCGGCATCCTCACCGTACGACTGGCCCACCTGTTTGAGGGCGCCGTCGGCCTTGACCCCGATCCGGCGATGATCGCCGAGGGTCGCCGGGCCGCCCGGGAGCGGGACATCGCGAACATCACCTGGATCCAGGCCCGGGCGCAGGACCTTCCCGCGGTGGCACCCGGGCCATACCGACTGGTCACGTTCGGCCAGTCGTTCTACTGGACTGACGAGGTTCGGGTGGCTCCCCGACCTCATGCGGGATATCGAGGGCGTAGTGTCCGGTTACTTCTCCATGTCTTATGCCGCGCCGCACCTGTTCGGTGACCGTGTCGAAGAATTCGCCGACGAGGTGCGAGAGCTGCTGCGAGAGCGATCTTCCGAAGGCGTCTTCTGGGATTGGCCCGGTGATACCGAAGTAATGCTCGCCCGCAAATGAAGAGTCCTTAAAAAAGCCGCTACTACTCGCGCGCGACGCGCCGGAGGAGGTCCTCCCAGCCGCGCCCGAGGCGCTCAGAGACCTGGCTGGCTGGCTGCGCCAGGACGGCTGAGGACAGGTAAAGCAGCAGCGGGCCGTCTAGGGCGGCGGTGAGCTGGGTCGCCAGGACCTCCAGGTCGGCGGCGCCGAGCGGTATCTCGCCGAGCAGGAACCTGATGTGCGTGCGAGACAGGGGCGATTGCGACCCGGCTGGCACCGGTCCCTTACCGTCCAGCGCGGCACGCGCGATCTCGCGGTGCTGGATCAGGAAATCGATCCTGGCGCGGCCGTAGGCGATCAGGCGGTCCAGCGGCGCGGCGCCGGGACCCAGCGGCGGGGGGCCGCTGAGCACCCGCTGCTGAAAGTCGCGCTCGTCGTCGTCGAGCAACGCCTGGAAGATCCCGGCCCGCGTGCCGAACCTGCGGAACACCGTTCCCTTGCCCAGCCGCGCCCGCTCGGCCAGCCCATCCATGGTCAGCTTGTCGGCCCCCTGCTCGGCGAGCATCTCGCGCGCCGTGGCCAGCAAGACCCGCCGGTTGCGCGAGGCGTCGGCGCGCTCGCCGCGTACACCCAGAAACAGGGGCTCGCTCATCGCTCAACTGTAGAGGAATTTAAGCGGGGTAAAGTCCGTTTATGCGTCCGTGACTACTACCGCTGACCGCGTGGACCGGCTCGCGGTGCTCGGCGCCGGGCACATCGGGCCGGTCATCGCACGGCTAGCCATCGCGGCTGGCTACCCGGTGTCCATCGCGGCGTCCGGCGACCCAGCAGACATCGCGCTGATCACCGAGCTGGTCGTGCCGGGCGCGCGGCCGCGATGGGCCGCCGACGCGGTAGCGGACGCGGACATCGTCGTGCTCGCGATGCCGCTGCACCGGTTCCTCGACGTCGACCCCGGGCTGCTGTCCGGCAAGCTCGTGGTGGACGCGATGAACTACTGGCCGGCTAGCGACGGCGCGCTGCGGGGCTTTCAAGGCGTCGCGAGCAGCGAGATCGTCGCTGACCGGCTCGCCGGCTCGACCGTGGTCAAGGCGCTGAACCACATCGGTTACCACGAGCTCGAGGACAGGGCGCGGCCAGCGCTCGCGTCGGACCGGCGGGCCACAGGCGTCGCGGCCGACGACCCCGCGGCGGGTGCCGCCATCGCAGGTCTTGTCGACCGGATCGGCTACGACCCGGTGCTGCTCGACAGCCTGCGAGCGGGACGGGTCCTGCAGCCCGGTGGCCCGGTCTTCGGAGTCACGCTGACGGCGCCCGAGTTCGAGCGAGCGATCCACGCGGAAGCAAGGAGCCTTCCATGACATATACCTTCGGGCTGGACACGTTCGGCGACCGCAACAGCGACGCCGACGGCACGCCACTGTCGCACGCCCAGACCATCCGTAACGTGGTCGAGGAGGGAGTGCTCGCCGAGGGAGCGGGCGTGGACTTCTTCGGGATCGGCGAGCACCACACCGACCTGTTCCCGATGCCGGCCGCCGACGTGGTGCTGGCCGCGATCGCGGCCAGGACCGAGAAGATCCGCGTCGGGTCCGCCGTCACCGTGCTCAGCTCCGATGACCCGGTCCGGGTGTTCCAGCGGTTCTCCACGCTGAACGCGATCTCCGGCGGCCGGGCCGAGGTCATCCTCGGCCGCGGATCGAGCATCGACTCGTTCCCGCTGTTCGGCTACGACCTGGCCGACTACGAGCAGCTCTTCGAGGAGAAGGCCGCGCTGTTCGCCGAGCTGCGCGACGGCGGGCCGGTCACCTGGCAGGGCAAGACCCGCCCGGCCCTGTTCAACCAGGACGTCGTGCCGCACAACGAGGCCGGACCGTTCCCGGCGTGGATCGGCGTGGGCGGCAACCCGCAGTCGGTGGTCCGCGCCGCCCGTCTCGGCTTCTCGCTGGTGCTGGCCATCATCGGCGGCCCGCCGGCGCGGTTCGCCGCGTATTCGGAGCTGTTCCGGCGTGCGCTGGAGAAGTTCGGCCGTCCGCCGCTCCCGGTGATGGTGCACTCGCCCGGCCACGTCGCGGCGACCGACGAGCAGGCGAAAGCGGAGTTCTGGCCGCGGTGGCGGGACATCATCACGCTGATGGCCGCCGAGCGCGGCTTCGCGACACCCACGGAAGATTCGTTCGAGCGGGAAACCGGGCCGCAGGGGGCGCTGTATGTCGGTTCACCGGAAACCGTCGCGCGCAAGATCGCCGCGAACCTGCGCGTGCTGGAGGCTACCCGGTTCGACCTGAAGTACGGCATGCCCGGCATGACACACGACCAGCTCATGGCGGGGATCGAGCTGTACGGCCACGAGGTCATCCCGCGCGCCCGTGAGCTGCTGAAGTCCTAGACGACCCGGGCCGCGATCTGCTGGGCCGCGGCCTGAATGGTCGGAGCGAGCTCGGTGACGAGCTCGTTCATCGCGACCGGGGACCACGGGATGGACACGTTGACCGCCGCGACGACCTCACCGGAACGCGAACGGACCGGCGCGGCGATCGATCGCAGCGCGCTGTCGAGTTCCTCGTCGTTGACGGCGACGCCGGTGCGGCGAACCTCCTCGAGCTCCGCGAGCAGCGCACCCTTGTCGGTCAGCGTCCGCGGGCCGCGCCGCACGAGCTCGATGCGGTCGAGCAGCCCGTCGAGGTCGCGGCGCGGCAAGAAGGCGAGCAGGGCTTTCCCAGTCGCGCTGCAGTAGGACGGCAGCCGCGAACCGATGTGCAGCGTGTACTCGAGGTGGTGATAGCGGCCCGGCCGCCCGCGCACCCGGTCGATCAGGATCACGTCGGTGTCGTCGCGGATCGCCAGGTTGGAGGTGTGCCCGGTGGTGTCGGTCAGCCGCCGCAGGTGCGGAGCGGCGATCTCGCGCAGCTCCAGCGACCCGAGCACCGAAAATCCCAGGTCGAGGACACGGGGACCCAGACGGTACTTACGCGTCGAGTCGTCCTGGTACAGGTATCCCAGCGTGGCGAGCGTGGCGACATAGCGGTGGGTCGTGCTCCGGGTCAGGCCTAGCTTGCGTGCCAGTTCGCTGATCCCGAGCGCCGGGCGGTCCGGCGTGAACGCGCTGAGAATGGCCAGGCCACGCTCGAGCGACTGGGAGAATCCCGCGGCGTTGTCTGCCGATGGCATGTACTAAATATTAGAACGCCGTATTGACATCTGGACAGGCCTCACTACGATCCGGGCGGGTCCGCGGGCTAGGAGACCTTCTCGAACACGGCGACCTGGCTCTTGCTGTCCGAGGTGAACGGAGCCTTGTGCCAGGACGCCCAGCGGTGCTCGAGCCGAAGCCCGGCGATGCGGGCCATCAGGTCGAGCTCTGACGGCCAGACGTACCGGTAGGGCTGTGCGTGCCTGATCAGGCGCCCGTCGACCTCCATCCAGTGCCGGGACCAGGCGACCTGGCCGACCAGGTCATCGAAGGTCTCGATCCCGACATGGTCGGGGTCGAACCGCAGGATCCGGCCTGGCTCACCGGGCGGGACGGAGCGCAGCGCGGGCACGATCACCGACACCACGAAGCGCCCGCCCGGACGCAGGTGCGCCGCCGCGTTCGCGAACACCGCGATCTGATCGTCTTGGGTCGTGACGTTCATGATGGTGTTCGCCACCAGGTAGACCAGCGTGAACTCGCCGGGCACGCGGGTCGTGGTCATGTCGCCGACGGTCACGGGCACAGCGTCCGCGCCGGGCTTGGCGCGCAGCCGCGCAGCCATGTGCGGCGACAGCTCAATCCCCCGGACGGGTATGCCGCGGGCGCTGAGCGCGAGCGCGACCCGTCCGGTGCCGGCGGCGAACTCCAGGACCGGGCCGTCACCCGCGAGCGAGGCGAGGACACCGACCATCGGATCGATGACGGACGGTTCGAACGTGGCCGCGTATACGGCGTCATAGACGTCGGCGATCTCTTGGCCCCACGTGATCGAAGCCATGGCAGCGTCCTCTCAGGCCGGCCAGCGCACCCAGGTGCCGTGGCTGTCGGCGAACCCGATCGTCTCCCCGTCGCGGGTGAGCACGCACTCGAGCTCGTCCGAGCTGGCCCGGCTGGTTCCCGGCAGGACTCCCGGCGCCTCGCTGGACAGCCAGCTCGCGTTCAGTGCGCGGACGCAGGTGGCGAACTGCTCGCGCTGCTGCGCGGGCACCTGGTACAGCACGGAGGAATGGTAAATCACCACGTGCGCGCCTGGCGGTGCCTGGGACACCAGCCCGGGCAGGTCGGTGCGCAGGTCGCCGCGATGCAGCGTGGGCGGGTCGCGGCGGGCGGCGGCGATCGCGGCCGCCAGCCGCTGCGCGCGGTCGCTCTCCCCGGGCCAGACCAGGCACGTGAGCCAGCGGACGTCGTCGTCGTTCGTCACGTCGAGGGGGTTGAGGTCCAGGCCGGTCCGCCAGGCGATCTGGGGGAGCCGCGCCGGCAGCGGCACCGGTCCGCGTGGCTCACACCGCATTGTCGGCCCGTCAGGGTCGGCGCCGGCCAGGAAGTGCCCCGCATAGTCATAGGAGTACCGGTCGAACAGCAGCGTGAGCCCGGCGCTGGCGCCGACCTCGATGAGGGCGAGCGGCTGTGGCAGCTGGCCCAGCGCGGGCAGCAGGACGGCACACCGCGCGGGCTCGTTGGTCTGCGTGCGCCTGGCCATGATCACTCGCGTCAGGTCGGCGGCGGACCGGCCGGTCATGGCGCGAAGCTGGCCGACATCCAGCGGGCCGCCGAGCAGGTAGCGGGCCGCGGCGAACACCAGCTGCGGTTGCTGTTTGGCCGGCGGCAGCGACGCGATGAACTCGACGAGACCGGCGTCGCCGGCGACCGCCTCGGCCAGCGACTCGTACGCCGGCGAGCGCCCGCGGGCCTCCCAGCGGGCGAACTGCTGGTACTCCCGCACCACCGGGGTCATCGGATCGTCATCGTCAGGTCCCGTGTCAGGCACGAGATCCCACCTCCCGGGGACGGCGGCGGGGGAGGCCGCCTACCCTGAACTGTAGGCGGTGACCATGTCCTTGATTACCTCGCTTACCGAGCTCTTCGGTATCGAGCACCCGATCGTGCTGGCGCCCATGGGGGGCGCCTCGGGCGGGGCGCTCGCCGCCGCGGTGTCCAACGGCGGTGGCCTCGGGCTCGTGGGCGGCGGCCGCGCCGGCCAGGACTGGCTGGATCGCGAGCTCGTCATCGTCACCGGGCAGACCGACCGGCCCTGGGGCGTGGGGTTCCTGTCCTGGGCTGTCGGGCCGGCCATCGTCGAGCACGCACTCGAGTACCGCCCGCACGCCGTCATGCTGTCGTTCGGCGATCCCCGCGGGCTGGTCGAAGCAGTGAAATGGGCAGGGGTCAAGCTGATCATCCAGGTGACCAACCTCGACGAGGCACGCCAGGCTCTCGCGACGGGCGCCGATGTCATCGTCGCCCAGGGAACGGAGGCGGGCGGACACGGCGGGACGCGGGGGACGCTGCCGTTCGTGCCTGTGGTGGCCGACCTCGCCGCCCCGACCCCGGTGCTCGCGGCCGGCGGGATCGCCGACGGCCGGGGCCTGGCGGCCGCCCTGGCGCTCGGCGCGTGCGGCGCGCTCATCGGCACCCGCTTCCTGGCGACCCTCGAGGCGCTCACCGACGCGGCGGCGGTCAAGGCGATCCTCGATGGCTCGGGCGAGGACACCGAACGCAACCGCATCCTCGACATCGCCCGCGGCGCCCCCTGGCCGGCCAGGTACTCCGGCCGCGCGGTGCGCACCGCCTTCGTGGACCGCTGGCGCGGCCGTGAGGACGAACTCGACAGGGACGGGGCCGCCAAGGAGGCGTTCCGCGCGGCCGCCGATCGCGGCGACCCCGAGGCCGTCGTGGCGTTCGCCAGCGAGGCGATCGACCTGATCACCGAGGTGGCCCCCGCCGCCGATCTGGTCGCCGCGATCGCCGCGGAAGCGGAAGAGGCGCTCACCAGGGCACTACGGCGGTAGCCGGGGATGGCCGGCGTCAGGACGGCCCCAGAAGGCCGGTGAGGACGCGGCTCATGATGTCGGGATAGCGGTCGGCGGGATCGGGCACGGTCGCGTCCACGGCGGGAGGCTGGGACAGTAGCCGCGCGAGCCGCGGACGCTCACCCGAGGCGATGACCTGCCCCAGGTAGGCGACGATGCGTTGCTGGGCCGCGGACCCGCCAGCGAGCTCGTTCAGCACAAAGGCGACGGTGAGGCCGTTGAGCATGGCGAATGCCTCCATTTTGGCGGCGATGCTCGCCGGGTGCCGCTCGAGTGCCGCCAGGACGTGCTCGAGCAGCGCGACGCCGTTGGGCCCCATCGACGGGGGGCGGGTGACAACAAGGCCCGGCAGCCATGGGTGGCGCCGCATGATCGCGCGGGCCTGCTCGCCGACGGCTAGCAGATCCGCGAGCCAGTCCCCGCTCGGCTCCGCGAGCTGGTACTCCCCGCCAACAGCGTCGGCCATGACGTCAAGCAGTTCCTCACGGTTGTCCACATAGCGGTACAGCGAGGCCGCGCCCGTCCCGAGGTCGGCCGCCACCCGCCGCATCGACACCGCGTCCAGGCCCTCCCGGTCGGCCATCTCGATCGCGACGGCGGTGATCTCGGCCCGGCTCCGCTGGGCCGGACGACCCACCGCCGCTCGCTCCGGGCGTAGCCAGATGCTGGCTCCCGACCGTTCCGTCATCGCGCCTCACCGCCTTCCGGGATAGTATTTGCGAACAGTGTATGCGAACTGTCGACGGAGGATGCGATGTCAGCGAGGGTCACGGAACGACCGCAGGCGCGGCGGACGGGCCGGCTACCCCGGCACGTGCGGATGATGCTGCGGATGGGACGCCGCCACCTCCCGCGGTCGCTGTGCGACGTCGCCGTGGAGCGCGCGATCGTGGTCCCGGCGGGCGACGGCGTCCCCCTGCTCACCGACCACTACCGGCCGCTGCTGCCAGGGCCCCGGTCGACGCTGCTGGTCCGCACGCCCTACGGTCGCGGGTTCCCGTGGGACTACGTGTACGGAGCGCTGTTCGCCCGGCAGGGCTTCCACGTCGTCATCCAGAGCTGCCGTGGCACCGCCGGATCTGGCGGTGAGCTGCAGCCGTTCCTGAACGAGGCCGCCGACGCGCACGCGGCGGTGGCCTGGCTGCGCGAGCGGGACTGGTTCAACGGCGCTCTCGGCACGGTCGGCGCGAGCTACCTCGGACACACCCAGTGGGCGCTGGCCACCGACCCGCCGCCCTCACGGCCACGCTGACCATGGAGCGCGGATACGGCCGGTTCCTGCTGGCGACGGTACGCCTCCTGCGCCACATCCGGCGGGTCGAACGCACCCTTCCGTTCATCGACGCCTACCCGGCCGCCTTCGGCCAGCGCGTTGGCTACTTCGAGGACTGGCTGGCCCACCCGGACCGGCAAGATCCCTACTGGGCGCCGCGGCGAACCGCCGTGCCAGCCGAGCTCGCGCCGCCCACCAGCCTGCTGACCGGCTGGTGGGACGCCTGCCTCGACCCCACGCTGGCCTCTTACCGCAAGCTCCGCGCGGCGGGCCGGGACGTGCGCCTGGTGGTCGGCCCGTGGAACCACGCGTCGGGGTTCAACGACGACATGCCGACGCTCCTCGCAGAGGCGCTGTCCTGGCTGGGCGCCCACCTGGACGGCGACCGAAGTTCGCTCTCGCGCCACCCGGTCCGCGTCCATGTCGGGCAGCTCGGCGGCCGCGGCCAGTGGCGCGACCTGGCCGACTGGCCGCCACCGGACGCGGAGCACCAGCAGTGGCAGCTGCACGGCGACGGCACGCTGGACCGGCTGCCGCGCGACAACCCGGAGGCGTCCTCGTTCCGGTACGATCCGGCAGATCCCACGCCGACGGTCGGCGGGCCAAGCCTGAACTCGCGCGCCGCGGGACCGAAACGCAACAACAAGATCGAGGCACGTGACGACGTGCTCGTCTTCACCAGCGAGCCGCTGCCCGCGCCGCTCGAGGTCATCGGCCCGGTCAGCGTCCGGCTGTCCGCCCGGGGCGCAGGCCCGCACTTCGACGTGTTCGCGCGGCTGTGCGATGTCGACGAGCGCGGCAGTTCGTGGAACATCTGTGACGGCCTGGTCCGTGTCGCGGACGGAGACCGTTCGTGGCATGACCTGACGGTGCCGATGAGCGCGGCGGCGCACCGCTTCCACGCAGGGCACCGGCTGCGCGTGCAGATCTCCGGCGGCGCTCATCCTCGCTTCATGAGAAACACCGGCGCCGGCGAGCCATGGGCGACCACCACCCGCCTCGTCGCCGTCGACATCGAGATCGGCCACGGCCCCAGTCAGCCGTGCGTGCTTTCCCTCCCGGTCGCCTGAGATACCCCTCCGGGCCGTGGACAATGGCTGTCATGGTGAACGACCAAGTACGGCGGGCCGGCGCGCTCGCCGTGACCGGAGCGACCGTCGTGGCGGCGGGGCGCGTCGCGCTCGGCGTGGCCGCGCTCGCCCGCCCGTCGCTGCCCGCCCGCCCGTGGGTGGGCGCGTCCGCCGACGACCTGTCGGCCCAGGTGTTCGGGCGCGCGCTCGGCGCCCGCGACATCGCGCTCGGTCTCGGCGCGCTCGCCGCGCTGCGACAGCCCCGGCCCGCCGCGGCCAGCTGGATCGCCGCGGGCGCTTTGTCGGACGCGCTCGACGTGGCTGCCACCGCTGCCGCCTGGGCCGAACTCCCGCGGTACACCCGCTGGCTCGTCGCCGCCTCCGCGGGCGGCGCGGCGCTAGCGGGCGCGGCCGGCGCGATCGCTCTGCTGGCGGACCGGTCCGGCTAATCAATCATTTATTTTCCCGAACGGTCCCCGGCTGACTCCCCACCGGCAGAACTTACCCCTTCGCCGCGACGAGCTTGGCCCGGACTTGGTCGGCTTCGGAAAGCCCCAGCTCGTCGAGGATGGCGAGCGCCTGCTGCCAGGCCTCCCGGGCCAGCGGCAGCTCGCCGGCGGCGTGGCGGGCGTCTGCGAGATGGACAAGGGTATCCGCTTCGACCCAGCGGTCACCGGCTTCCCGGGCGATGCTGAGCGCACGCTGATAGCAGCCAGCGGCTTCGGCGAAGTTGCCGAGATGGTGCTCGGCGTAGCCCAGGCTGTCCCAGATATTTCCCTCGAGGCGGCGGTGGCCGACTTCGGCGCTCACGGTGAGTGCCTGTCGACAGAACGCGCGGGCCTGCTGGTAGTCGCCGAGGTTGCCGTGGCACCAGCCGATGTTGTTGAGCATCTCGGCCTCGCCTGCCTTGTGGCCGATGACTTGGTACAGGCGGAGAGCCTGCTCAGCGTGGCCCAGCGCATCGGTGTAGCGGCCCTGGCGTTCGGCAACCAGGCCGAGACCGTGATGGACCTTCGTCTCACCGAGATGATCGCCAAGCCGCCGGTACAACTGGATGCAGGTCATGTAGTGGCTGACAGCCTCGTCATAGTCACCGCGATTGCTGCAGGCGTTCGCGAGGGAGCGGCTTGACACGGCCTGCCCCGCGATGTCTGCGAGACGTGTCGCGGCGGCCAGCGCCGTGCGCTGGGTGCTGGCCCATTCCTGGACGTGACCTCGCACGTGCAGGTAGGGCACCATGGCCCAGGGGAGCTGCCAGGCGAGGCGGTCGAGCCTGGACTCGTCGGCGAGGGTGACAGTGGCTAGCAGCACTTGGTACTCGGCGTCGAACCAGGCCATCGCGTGCTGGTAATCGGCGGCCCGCTCGGGAATGACGCCGGGCCCGGGTGGGGCGAGGGCTATCGGCTCATATGACGGGTACAGCGCGAGGGCGGCATGTCCCGCGGCGTGCAGGTAGTGGTCGAGGACCCGGTCGAGGGCTGTCTCGCGCTCGGGCTGGCTGTCACCCGCGCGGGCCTGGCCGGCGGCGTAGGCGCGCAGCAGGTCATGGAAGGCGTACCGGCCGGGGACGTGCTCGGTGATCAGGCAGTCGCGGGCGAGCTCGCGCAGCAGGCGGCGGGCTTTCCCCTCATCGGTGGCTGCGAGGCTAGCGGCGGCGGGGGCGCTGATGTCGGGTCCTGGGTGCAGACCGAGTAGCCGGAACATCCGCGCTGACTCCTCGGTGAGCTGCCGGTAGGACCAGGAGAACACGGCCCGGACGCTGGCCGCGGCGTCGCCGAGGTCGAGGGCGTCCAATCGGCCAGCACTGTCGCGGAGTTCTGCGGCCAGGGTGGCCAGCAGGAAGTGGGGGTGGGCGGCTGCGCGGGCGGCCACGACCGCGAGGGCTAGCGGCAGGCACGCGCACAGGGTTGCGATCTCGGCGACCGCGTCGGGCTCGGCGGCGGCCCGGTCGGCGCCGACGCGGGCGGTGAGCAGCTGGATGGATTCGCCCTGGGTGAGGACGTCGAGGCTGAGCAGGTGGGCGCCGTCGGCGGCGGCCAGCCCGGACAGCTGGTTGCGGCTGGTAACGAGGACCAGGCTGGCCGGGCTGGCGGGCAGCATCGGACGCACCTGTTGCTCGTCGCGCGCGTTGTCAAGCACGATAAGCATCCGCCGCTCGGACAGGAGGCCGCGGTACAGGCCCGCCTGCGCCTCTGGCGCGGGCGGGATCCGCTCGGGTGGCACGCCGAGGGCGACCAGGAACCCGCGGATCGCTTCGCTGGCGGTGACAGGAACGCCGGATGGGTCGAAGCCGCGCAGGTTCACATACAGTTGCCCGTCGCCGAACCGGTCGGCGATCCGGTGCGCCCAGTGCAGAGCCAGCGCGGTCTTGCCGACCCCCGCCGTCCCGCCGATCGCGGAGATCACCACGGTCCCGGGTGCGGCGCCAGCGCTATCGACGATCAGGGTCAGTGCCCCCAGTTCGGCCGAGCGGCCGGTGAAGTACGCGACCGCGGCGGGCAACTGCCGAGGTACCACGGCCGCCGCGTCGCCGGCTGTCCTGTCAGCCGGACCCGCCGTGCCCCCCGCAGTGCCGTCAGCCAGCATCTTCTCGAGCCATTCGGCCGTAACCCGCAGCGCCGTGGCCAGCCTGGGCCGGATCCACAGCTGCGGGTCGGTCTTGCCACTCTCCCAGCGCACCACCGTGGAGCGGTCGACCTCCACCAGGCGGGCCAGCGCCTCCTGACTCAGACCGAGCGCCTTGCGACGCTTGGAAAGCCGCTCCCGCCTGGTGGTATTCACGGCCGACACTCCTTAGCCAGTCGCTTTCTAAAACCCAATTTCCCGAACGGACCGTGCCGTCTGTCCGGCCTTCCCGTCTGCGCATACTTCGGCGGCCGAATTTCGGCTCATATTTCCTGGCCAAGCGGCTCGCTGCCCCAAGTCTGCCTCATTTTTGCGTCATTTGTGCCCTGGTGACCCGCGCTGGCGGCTGATTTGATTTGGCCGCCATTCCAGCGCACATCACCGGAGTTGACGGGGGATCCGCTATGCGGCGTACGTTCTTGGTCAGCGCAGTTCTCATCCTCGCGCTCGGGTCGAGTCTGGCGGCCCTGCCGGCGGCGGCCGCCACGGGTCATCAGCAGTCGGCGGGCAAGCCGTGGCCGCTACCCGCGCAACCCGCGGCGCCGCGCCATGACCGCGCGAGCCTGGCGGACCGCTCCGGCGGCACGGCCCAGGCCGAAACGGCGGCCGCGTCCGCGCGGGCCAGGGCCACGGGTAAGCCGGTGCCGGTTAGCGGCCTGACCACCGGGACCACCACGGTGAAGGCGGAGCCCAACGGCACGGAGACAGCCACCGACTACGTGCAGCCCGTCCGGGTGCGCAGCGGAAGGCAGTGGGTGCCGGTCAGCACGAGCCTGCGCCGGGTGGCGGGCGGGCGGCTGGCGCCGGCCGCGATACCCGGGGACACCGTGACGTTTTCCGGTGGCGGGTCCGGTCCGATGGCGGTGATCTCCGCGTCCGGGACGAGCCTGGCGCTGTCCTGGCCCGCCCCGCTGTCGGCGCCGGCGGTCGCCGGGTCGTCGGCGACGTACCGGAACGTGCTGCCGGGTGTCGACCTGGTGCTGACCGCGACCAGCGCGGCGGCGGGCGGGTTCACCGAGGTGCTGGTGGTGCGTTCGGCGGTGGCGGCGCGGGATCGCGGGCTGGCGAGCCTGGCGCTGCGGGTGGCGACGTCGGGGACGGCGCCGCTGCGGGAAACAGCCGGGGGCGGGCTGGCCGCGGTGATGACCGGCGGACGCGGGTCCTACATCGCCGCGTCACCCGCGATGTGGGATTCGTCATCGGTGCCACTGGGAAGCGCCACCGGCCGTTCGGAATACGCATTGGCGCGAAGTGCGGGGGCGAGCCTGGCCGCGGCGGGGAGCGGTCCGCGGTCCTCCATAACAGGGCCGGCCGGCGGCGCGCGGCTGGCGAGCGTCGGGAGCCGGGTGCTGGCGGACGGGACGGCGCTGGCGCTGGCACCGGACGAGCGGATGCTCACCTCGCCGTCGACCCGGTTCCCTGTGTACATCGACCCGGGATTCACCGCCGTCACCGCCACCGGCGGGACGCAGGACACCGACGTGGTGCAGTCGGGGACAAATTGCACAGGCCCGCACTATGACGACTCGTCGTATTCGACGATGCCGGTCGGGTACGACAACTTCCAGGCCGGGAGCTGCCAGACCAACGACACCGACTACGCGCTGTACCAGATGGCGATCCCGTCCGGGACGTTCGGCCCGCATGCGGTACTGATCACGGCGCAGTTCCAGGACCCCGAGGTCTATTCGTCGTCGTGCACCGCGAACCCGTCGGTGACAGTCAGCTGGATCGGTCCGATCAATTCCGGCACCGGCTGGCCCGGCCCGGGGCTCACGAGCGGCAACGTGAACTACAGCCACACGGTCGGGCCGGATTCCGGTAGCTGCGGCGGCACGGAGGACACCGGGGACACGTTCCCGACGGGGTTCAGCATCAAGCCGGACCTGGCGCAGATCAGCTCGGGGTCGGACATCACGCTACGGCTGTGGGAGCCGGGCGACACTTGCGAGACCGGCTGCGACGCCGACCACAAGCAGTTCAGCAAGAACCCGGACCTGCAAGTCGTGTACACCGACACCCCGAACACGCCCACTGGCGAAGAAGAGGCCAGCACCAACGCTGGCGCCAACAGCCTGGATTGCGACACCAGCCCGGCCAACCCGCCGATCATCGGCAAGACCGACTCGACGAACGGGCCCTACCTGCTGGCCACCTACAGCGACTCCGACGGAGCGGCCGTGCAGGCCAACATCCGGTACTGGAACTACACCACCTCGTCGGCGGCCACCACGGTCACCAAGGCGGTCGACAACCTGACGGCGAGCATCAAAGCCGCGTGGCAGATGCCGGCCTCGTACACGTCGGGGCTGCCCAACGGGACGGTGATCGCCTGGCAGGCGCAGGCGGAGACGGGCAGCGCGTCCGTGGGCGGCGCGACCTATGGACCGTACTCATCGGCCTGGTCGAACACATGCTACTTCGCGGTATACCCACAGGCCCCCGATCCCCCGACCGTGACCGCGAACTTCACCGCGGCGAATCCCCAGTCGAACGTGTCGTTCACCATCGCCCAGACCAACGACCCCGCCACCGAGTTCGTCTGGTCGATGGATCAGACGCCACCGACGGCGGCGACCGCCTGGAACTGGCAGACCTGCACGACCACGAGCGCTGAGCCGCAATGCACCCAGATCAGCGGCGGCAAGGCGACCTTGACGATTCCGGTCACCGCCCCGGGGCCGCATGACCTGTTCGTCTATCAGACCGACGCCGCGGGCAACGAGTCGCAGCCGTTCAACCTGGTCTTCACCGTGGCGGGTGACCCGAACGCTGCGTACACCTCCGGGGGTAGCCTGCAGGCCAACTTCACCGCCGCGCTGGGCGCGGGCCAGCCGTGGGATAACACGATCATTTCCACCACCGCGGGTTCCCCTGGCACCGCGAACGGGGACGGCGGCGACACGGCGTTTGACGAGGCTCAGCTGACGGCCGCCGGCTGGCAGCCGGGCAAGACGATGACGGTGGACGGGGCGACGTTTGCGCTGCCGGACTTCGGCACGTCCGCCAGCGGCCCGGACAATCTGCTGTCCGCGAACCAGACGATCGGCGCGGGGCCCGGCGCGCAGGGCAGCGCGCTGGTTTTCCTGGCCACCTCGACGGACGCCGACGATGTGACGGTGCCGGGGACGGCGACAGGCTCCCCGGACAGCGGCGTGCTTTCCGGAGACACGACGGCGCCGGCTGTGATGGGCGGCACGCCTGTAGCTGGCGCTGACTGCGACGGCGAGGCGGCGTTCAACAGCAACGTGCCCTGCGCTCCGGCGTCGGGGACCATTAACTACAACCCTGGATGCCCAACGGCAGGGACGAACAACCAGTCTCCGTATACCTTGACGGTGCCGGACTGGATCGAAGGGCCGTCCGACATCGCGGCGCTAGTGCTTCCCGACCGGGACACATCACACGGGGTGCTGGCGCAGAACGCGAAGATCTACGCGTTCGCCGTGCCAGTGGATCCTAACTGCACCCTGGCGTCCGTGACGCTGCCGGACGTGGGGGCATCGGTCAACGGCGCCACCACGATCCAGCCGGCGCTGCACATCTTGGGCGTTGCGCTTCGCAACACCACGACGGACACGCCCGAAGCGGATGGCACGCAGGCGGCGGCGCCCTCGGGTCAGGCGTGGACGGGCGCGTTCGAGTCCCCGATCGAGGACGCCTACATCCGGTCGTCGTCGCCGGGGGATCAGACGTTCCGGATGGAGGTGTCGCCGAACATCAGCGCCCCGGCCGGTGCCGACGTGCGGATCAAGCTGGCGGATCCCGGGTTCCTGTCGCAGGACGGGACCGGGCCGCTGGTGATCGGCGCGGCCACCATCGCCAACAGTTACGGGGGCGCGATACCGGGCGAGACGCCGGCGACGCTGACGTTCGGCAGCTCGAACTCCACGTCGGTCACGGTCCCCGAGGGCGGCGACGTCTACAGCAACCCGCTGAAGCTGCCGTTCGCGATCACGCGGAGCAAGGGAGTGCTGGTCAGCATCTGGATCGAGAACTCCTCGCTGCCGGTGCTGCCGCTGAACTCCTGGGAGAGCGGCGGGCTGGACTGGATCGCCGCGGCGGGCTCGGGGAACGAGACCGCGGATACCACCGGAACCCCGTTCACCGGTCGACTGGCAGCGCGAACGGTGGTGTCCCGTTGCTGACCGGCATAGACGTGACCACGCCCGCCGAGGAGTCCGCGACCTACGGCTCGAGCAGCCCAGGCGCGCCGACCGTAGTGGTGGCGGGGGACAACGTAATCGACGCCTGGAGTTCCGACGCTGTGGGCGACTCGCTGGACCTGCCCAGCCAGCGGGTGGCCGGGCAGCTCTCCGGGCTGCTCCCCTCCCTGGTGGGCACCGGTGCCGATGACGGGCTGGCCGGCTACGGGGTGGTGGACGCCGGAATGCAGTCCAACCAAGTGCTGGCCGACGGAACCTCGGGTGGCGGGATCAGCCTGCTGGACCGGGTTGACGCCGACATCCTGGCCGAGCCGGACGTGGGCACGGTGGTGCTCGACGAAGGCCTGGAGGACGTGCTGCGGTCCGGCGCATCCAGCTCGTTCGCTGTTGAGCTTGAAGATGCCTACGGGCTGCTCGAGCAGCAGCTCACCGCGTTCGGCATCACCGTGATCGTCGCCAACCTCACACCGTGCACCGGCTATTCGGACTCAACCGTCGGGGACTCCTGCTCGGCCGCGGTCGACTCGACTCGCACCTCGGTCAACGGCGCGCTCGGCCTCGGCAGCACCTTCAACAACAACAACCTCGCCTCGTACTGCGCGGTCAACTTTGACGGCGCGGTCGGCAACGGGGCCACTCCGGACGAGGGGACTGCTCCGGGCGAGGCGCTGGCCTCCGGGTACGGCACGGCCGACGACGTGAACCTCCTACTCGGCGCCAGCGGCGGGTACGCGCGGCTGGCCAACGCGGTGGTGGCGCCCAGTACGGGTTGCCAGCTGATGCCGAACATCCCAGCAGGCAGCTGAAGGGCGGCACCCCGATGAACGCAGCGATCCTCTCCTTCAGACGCGCGGCCCTCAGGTGGCGGCGGCATGTGCTGGCGGTTGGCGCCGGTCTCATGGCCGTCTGCGCCTTGACGGGGATGGTGGCCTCGCCGCCTCTTCCCGCGGCCTCCGGCCCCTCTCCAGCCAAGCTCCAGCCGGTCGCGGCGGAAAAGCCCGTGCCGGTGCACGCGGTGCCCTCGCACAAGGTGCCGGTGCCGGCGATGCATCCCTGGCGCCCGCCCGCAGTGAGCTGGCCCGCCGCGGGAGAGGCTCTTGCCACGGTATCCGGCACCGGCGGCGCTAAGCCCGTCAGGCTCGGTAACGCGATTATGGCCGCACCGTCGACGGGATCGCGACGAGCGGGATCGCTGCCGGTATGGGTCGGCCCGGCTGCGGTTCGCGCGGTTAGCGAGAAGGCGCCGGCGCAGGTCCGGGTGGTCATGGCGTCGCGCAGGGCCGCCGCGGCGGCAGGGGTCAGCGGCGTGATCTTCGCAGTCTCGGACGCTAGCGGTATCGGGGCCGGGTCGGCTGTGCACGTGAGCCTGGATTACTCCTCGTTCGCGTTCGCCGATGGCGGCGGGTACGCGGACCGGCTGCATCTGGCGGAGCTTCCGGCGTGCGCGCTGACCACGCCGGGAGTGGCGGGGTGCCGTCGGCAGATGCCGCTGAACTCGGGCAACGACGTGACCGATAACCGGCTCGGCGCGGACGTCACGTTGCGGTCGGCCGCGGTGGTGCTCGCCGCGACGACATCCCCGTCGGGGTCGGCGGGTGACTACACCGCGACGCAGCTGTCGGAGGCGGGCACCTGGGCCGCGGGGGACTCGTCCGGCGCATTCACGTACTCCTACCCGATCGATGTGCCCCCGGTGCCGGGCGGGCTGGCGCCGCAGGTCAGTCTGGGCTACAACTCACAGGCGACAGACGGCCTTACCTCCTCCACGAACGACCAGGCGTCGTGGATCGGCGACGGCTGGGATTACCAGCCGGGCTACATCGAGCGGGACTACCAGTCGTGCGAGCAAGACGCGGCCGGGCCGACCAAGACTGGGGACTTGTGCTGGTCCAGCAACGATGTGACCACGCTGTCGCTGGGCGGCCAGACCACCACGCTGGTCGACGACCCGGTGAACGGCTGGCACGCCGAGGCCGACGACGGAGACAAGATCACCTACGAGACCGGGTCCGGAAGCAACGGGACCCACGACGATGACTACTGGGTGGTCACCGACCCTGACGGGACCAGTTACTACTTCGGGCTGAACGAGCTGCCCAAGTACGCCTCGCCAGATGCCACGACGAACAGCGCGTGGACAGTGCCGGTGTACGCGACCGCCTCCGGTCAGCCGTGTTACAAGGCGACCTTCGCGGCCTCGAGCTGCCCGCAGGCGTGGCGGTGGAACCTGGATTACGTCACCGACTCGCACGGTGATGCGATCGCCTATTTCTACAACACCGAAACCAACTACTACGCGGCCGACAACGGCACCACGGCGACCTCCTCCTACATTCAGGGCGGTGCCTTGTCCTCGATCGAGTACGGGCTGCGGGCCGGCGCCGTGTACGGGGTGACCCCGGCGGCGGAGGTCACATTTACCACGTCGACGTCCAGGACCGACGTGCCGACCAGCGGCAGCACCGGTGACCTGGCCTGCTCGTCGGGCGCGGCGTGTGACGTGGTGTCGCCCACATTCTGGACCCGGTACCAGCTGACCACGATCGCGACGAGCACGCTGGAGGGTTCGTCGCTGGTGCCGGTGGACTCGTGGGCGCTGGGCCAGGATTTCCCGGTGACCGGGGACGGGTCGGCGGAGCCGCCGATGTGGCTGGAGTCGATCACCCGCACCGGCGAGGACGGCAGCAGCCCGCCGCTGCCGCCGGTGACGTTCAAGGGGATCTCGCTGCCGAACCGGGTGGAGACCGCGGCGGACCTGAGCGACGGGTACTCGATCATCGACCGGTTCCGGCTGTCGTCGGTGACCAGCGAGACCGGCGGGGTGACGACCGTCAGCTACGACACACCGCCGTCCTCGTGCACGGCCGGGAACTTCCCCGCCCCGGACGCCGACAGGACCCTGTGCTACCCGGACTACTGGACGCCACCGGGGGCTACCAGCCCGGTGCTTGACTGGTTCAACAAGTACGTGGTGACCGCGGTCACGCAGTCCAACACCGCAGGCGGGACCACGCCGGTGGTGACGTCATACTGCTACGGCTCTTCGCCTGGCTGTCTGGGCAGCGGGGCGTGGCATTACGACGATGACTCGCTGACCCGTTCCGATGAGCGGACCTGGGATCAGTGGCGCGGGTTCGGCACGGTGATCACCGAAACGGGCACCGCGCCGGACCCGGTCACCGAGATGGCCGACAACTACTTCCAGGGCATGAACGGGGACTATCAGTCCGGCGGCGGCACCTCCTCGGTGGCGCTAACCAGCTCGCTGGGCAGCGAGACCGTCACCGACTCCGATCAGTTCGCCGGGATGGACTTCGAGCACACCGTCTACGACGGCGCGGGTGGGGCAGTGGTGACCAACGCGGTGACGGTGCCGTGGACCAGCGCGGCGACAGCCACCCAGTCCCAGCCGTCGTCACTGCCCGCGCTGACCGCGTACATGACCGGGACGGCGGAGACCAAGACGTTCACCGCGCTGGCCGCCGGCGGCTACCGGGAAGCCGACGACAGCTACACCCACGACTCCTACGGCCGCGTCACCGTGCAGACGAGCGTCAGGGACACCTCCGATGCGTCTGAAGACACCTGCACCCAGTCCAGCTACGCGACCAACGCCTCGACCTGGCTGCTTGACCTGCCCGCCGAGGTGACCGTGACCTCGGTTCCGCCCGCGGACTGCCCTGTGTCGGGGACCCCGACCCAGGCCGAGCTGGTCTCGGACACCCAGACCTACTACGACGGCTCCACCACGCTGGGCGCGGCACCATCGGCCGGGAACGTCACGATGACCAAACAGGCCACCTCCTACAGCGGAAGCTCGGAGGTGTTCACCACCGAGTCGACGGCCACATACGACGAATACGGCCGGGTGCTGACCTCCACCGACGCCGACGGGAACACCGCCACCACCGCGTACTCGCCGCCCACCGGCGCCGAGCCCACCTCGCAGGCCGTTACCGACCCGATGGGCCTGGTCACCACCACTACCTACGACCCGGCCCGCGATCTGCCGCTGACCGTCACCAACCCGGCGGGCTGGACGACGAGCGAGACCTACGACGCGCTCGGCCGGCTCACCGCGGTCTGGACACCCGGGCATCCCACCTCGGGCCCGGCGGACAAGACGTTCAGCTACGACGTGTCCGATACTGGCCCGACGATCGTGACCACCAACACGATCAACACCGTCGGCACCTACCTGCCGTCCGAGACGTTCTACGACTCGCTCGGCCGGCAGGTCGAGACCCAGACCCAGACGCCCGACGGCGGCCGGGACATCACCGACGCCTACTACAACTCCGACGGCTGGAAACTGGTCTCCTCCAGCCCCTACTACGCGACCGGCGCACCGTCGGCCACGCTGGTCGCCGCGCCTGACGACCAGGTGCCCTCGCAGACCGGCTATTTCTACGACGGGGACGGCCGGGTCATCCGCCAGGTCCTGTACAGCCTGGGCGGCGAGCAGTTCGAGACCGACACCGCCTACGGCGGCGACTACACCACCGTTACCCCGCCCGCTGGCGGCACGGCGCAGACCATCTACACCAACGGCATCGGCAAGACCAGCTATATCTACCAATACCACTCGGCCACCCCGCCAGCCAGCCCGCCCGCACCCGGCTCCGGATCGCAAAGCGGCGCCTCCGGCTGGGACCAGACCGCCTACACCTACACCCCCGCCGGGCAGCTGGCCACTATCACCGACGACGCGGGCAACCACTGGTCCTATGGCTACGACCTGGCCGGCGACCAGACCAGTGCGACCGACCCCGACGCCGGCGCCACCACCAGCAGCTACGACCCTGACGGGAACGTGCTGTCGACGACCGACGCGCGCGGCAAGACGATCAGCTACACCTACGACGCGGACGGACGCAAGACCGCCGAGTACGACACCACCGGGAGCGCGCCGGAGGCCGGAGCCGACGAGCTGGCTTCCTGGGCCTACGACACCCTGGCCAAGGGCCAGCCCACCTCCTCTACCGCCTACGGGGCGGGCGGAACGAGCGGCACCACGTACACCGAGTCCGTCGCCGGTTACAACAGCGACGGCCTGCCATCCGGCAGCACCGCGAAGGTCTCCGCCGGCCCGCTAGCGGGCACCTACACACAGTCAGTCGGATACAGCACCTACGGAAACGTGGAGACTGCCTACGAGGACAGCGCCGCAGGCGGGCTGCCCGGCACCGAGAAGGTTTACATCGGCTACGACACCGCCGACGACCCGACCAGCCTGACCTCCTCGCTGTGGGACTACGTGCCCACGCTGTCGTACACCGAGCTGGGCCAGCCGCTGGAGTACACGTTCGGCACTACCACAGAACCGGCCTCGCTACTCAACAGCTATGACCCGGCGACGAACCGGCTGACCCGGTCCGTGGTAACGGCCAGCAGCAACTCGACGATCGTCGACGACACTACGTACAGCTATGACAACGCCGGGCTGATCACATCCGAGGCCGACACCCCGGCCGGCGGCCCGGCCCAGGTGCAGTGCTTCTCCTACGACTACCTTGGCCGGCTCACCACGGGCTGGTCGCAGGGCGCCTCCAGTTGCCCGGCCGGGCCGTCCCAGTCCGCCGAATCCGGCGCCGCCGCCCCGTACTGGGAGCAGTACACCTACAACAACGAGAACGACCTCACCTCCGAGGTCTCCACGCCCGCCACGGGGTTGGCCACGACCACCACGTTCGGCTATCCGGCCGCGGGATCGGCGCAGCCGCACGCGGTGACCTCGGCGCAGGTCGCCGCCCCCGCCGGCACCACGACAAGCAGTTACGCATACAACGCGGCCGGCGACGCGACGAGCGTCACCGCGCCGTCCGACACGCAGACGCTGACCTGGAACGACGCCGGTCAGCTCGGCTCGGTCACCGGCACTGGCGGTCTCGACCCCGGCACCACGTCGTACGTCTACGACGCCAGCGGGAACCTGCTGCTGCAATCCGACCCCGGCAACGTCACTTTGTACCTGCCCGACGAGCAGCTAGCGGAGAAAACCGCCACCGGCGCGGTCACCGCCACCCGCTATTACTCCATCGGCGGCGTCACCGTCGCCGCCCGCGCCACCGGTGGCGACGTCCAGTACCTCACCGGTGACCAGCAGGGCACCGATACTCTAGCCATCGACGCTGGCACCCTGGCCGTCACCCGCCGCTATTACGACCCCTACGGCAGCCCCATCGGCACCCCACTCACCACCTGGCCCGGTACCAAGGGCTTCGTCGGCGGCACCACCGACCCCGACACCGGCCTGGTCAATCTCGGCGCCCGCGAATACGACTCGGCCACGGGCTCGTTCATCTCCCCCGACCCGTTGCTCGCCCCGACCGACCCGCAAGACCTGAACGCCTACGCCTACGCGGCCGACGACCCGGCGACGAACTCCGACCCATCCGGTGCCATGTACGTCGCCGACGGCAGCAGCGGGGCCCCGGCCACCAGCAACTCCAGCGGTCCGACCCCGGGCGATTGCGCGCTGAACATCAGCGCCTGCATCAACTGGACTCTTGGCGGAGGCGGCGAATCCGGTGGCGGCGGCAGAACCAGTGGTGGTGGAGGCCCCAGCCTAGGACCGACCGTCGGAGGGGGATGCAATCCCTTCTTCAATCCGTGCGCCGGAGGCTCAACCGGGCACGCGCCAACCCCGACGGTCAAACGCTCTCCGCGCGCCGTCACTCCCCCCCAGCAGTCCACCGGCGAGAACTACTGCACCGTGGCTGACGGCCGCTTCGGCCTCGACCCAACCTGCAAACCGTGGGAGCCCAAGTCCACCGGGCATCTCCCGTCGGGAACGGTGGGAGTGTGTGCGGGCTGGTTGGCCGGCGCTTTCGCGGCTATTTCGTACGCGTCGAACTGCGCCCTGATGTCCTTCAATGGTTCCAGCGACAACCTGCAGGTCGGAGTGACGAAGACAACGGTGCGCAACGGTGTCACGTGGCCGTCGGTCGGAGCGTCGATCGGCCTTTATGAGTCGGATGCACCCAACATCTCGGATAACGGCGGTCCCTTCGACGATGTTGGAGGCGGGGCGAGCCTTCCGAGTTCTGATTTTGGTGCCGCAAGGGACGTTTTCTGGGGTCAAAGCCCGGACGGGCTGATTATCGGCCAGCAGCAAAGTCTCACCGTGGGAGAATCGTATTTGAATATAGACGGGCACGTAATGCGCACGTACACAACACATAGGACCCTGGGGAGCTGGCACTTGTAGCGAGGACCGCGCACGGTCACGGGCCAGGAAAATCGCGTTGCTTCCCGGCACCAGTCCCGGGTACGGTCCGCGGGTGGGATCGATCGAGGTGGCGCATGTCAGCCACGTGCTGCCGGACGGGCGGATGCTGCTCGACGACGTCAGCTTCAAGATCCCCGACGGCATCACCGCCGCCCTAGTCGGCCCGAACGGCGCGGGCAAGACTACCCTGCTCAAGCTAGTCGCCGGCGACCTACAGCCCCAGACCGGGGTGATAACAGCAACAGGCGGCCTCGCCGTCATGCGGCAGTTCATCGGCGGTCCGGCCGCCAAGGACTTCACTGTGCGCGACCTGCTCCTGTCGGTAGCCCCAACACGAATACAGCAAGCCGCCCGGAGCCTCGACGACGCAGAGCTCGCCATGATGGAGCGCGACGACGAGCCGACCCAGCTCGACTACGCCCGCGCGCTCAACGACTACAGCGAGGCCGGCGGCTACGAGGCCGAGGTGCACTGGGACGAATGTTGCGTCGCCGCCCTCGGCAAGCCTTACGACGAGGTCAAGTACCGCGAGATCAACACGCTGTCGGGTGGCCAGCAAAAACGCCTGGTCCTCGAGTCGCTGCTGCGCGGCGCCGACCCCGTGCTGCTGCTCGACGAGCCGGACAACTACCTCGACGTGCCTGCCAAGCGGTGGCTCGAGAACCAACTCAAAGCCACCAGCAAGACCGTGCTGCTCGTCAGCCACGACCGCGAGCTGCTCAACGCCTGCGCGCAGCGCATCGTCACGGTCGAAGACAGGCACGCCTGGGTGCACGGGGGCGGCTTCGCCACGTATGCCCAGGCCAGAGAGGAGCGCATCGACCGGCTCGAGGAACTGCGCCGTCGCTGGGACGAAGAGCACGAGAAGCTCAAACAGCTCGTCCGCATGTACCGGCAGAAGGCGAGCTATAACTCCGACATGGCCTCCCGGCTGCAGGCGGCGGTGACGCGCCTGGAGAGGTTCGAGGACGCGGGCCCGCCGGAGATCCCGCCCCGTGAGCAGCACATCCGGGTGCGCCTGAAGGGCGGCAGGACAGGCAAGCGCGCGCTGGTGTGCGAGCAGCTCGCTGTGGCAGGAACCACGTCTCCGTTCGGAATGGAAATCTGGTACGGAGACCGGGTCGCGGTGCTCGGCGGGAACGGGAGCGGGAAGTCGAGTTTCCTCAGACTGCTCGGGGGGGAGTCGCTGGCGCACGAGGGCAGCGCCAGGCTCGGCGCCAGGGTCGTGCCCGGGATGTTCGCGCAGACCCACGCGCGTCCCGATCTGGAGGGCCGCACCCCCCTGGAAATCTTGATGACCGAGCACGCGCTGCTCATCAACGAGGCGATGTCCGCGCTCGCGCGATACGAGCTGCAGGTGTGCGCGCGGCAGCCGTTCGGCACGCTGTCCGGCGGTCAGCAGGCCCGGCTGCAGATCCTGCTGCTCGAGCTCGGCGGCGCGACGATGCTGCTGCTCGACGAGCCGACCGACAACCTGGACCTGCCAAGCGCCGACGCGCTGCAGGCCGGGCTTGAGGCCTACCAGGGCACGGTGCTGGCGGTCACCCACGACCGCTGGTTCGCCCGGTCGTTCGACCGCTACCTGGTCTTCGGTTCCGATGGTACGGTCAAAGAATCCGCCGAGCCGTTGTGGAATTAAGACACTTATCCCGAACGGTGCCCGGACTACTAGCTACCGGGTCCGGTATGCGTTCACGAAATAGTCGAGCACGGTCGTGCACAGCGTCTTATCCGCCGCTGGCAGCGTGCAGGTTTCCGTCCAACTGCCGTCCGGGCTCTTGGGGTTCTAGGTCATAACGCCGTTGGCGGGGTAGAGGCCCCTGAAGGGGCTCCGTCGCCGCTGACTCCGGGGGGATCCGCGAACGCGACAGGCCGGAGGTCAGCTGGACCACGGTCTCGGCAGCCGGCCGGCTCGCGGGGCACGACTGGCCGAAGTACCTCGCGAACTCTCTGGCCACCCAACATGAAGCGATGGTAACGACAGCAGAGGCAGCTATTTGGCCGACCGATTTGCGGGCTATGTCCGGATATACCTCCTTGCCGGCAGCTACTGTGCCCGGATGAATGGCCCATTCAACTGCCAATAGCAAGCTGAACTGGACATTCATCTGCCGGGGCCAACGCTAGCGAGGGCGAGGGCGCTTGCCCGTGCTGGGAGTTGCTAGTACGTGACCTTTACGTCATCGTCACGAGATTTGGACAAGACCAGTTTTCGCGATCACGACGTCAGGCTGGGGCGTCAGCGTCTGGCGTGGCGCAAGGTGTACCTGGGGTGGAGGACCTGGTGCATCAGGCGGTGAGACATCCGGGGGGGCTCCAGGGCCGCAGGACCGCGGCATCAGGCTGGCTAGCTTCGGCAGCCGCCCCTGTACGCGTTGCCACTATCCCGCTGAATCAGTATTATACTGAGTATGCTACTCAGTGAATAGCAGATCGGGGGCGGTCAATGAGCGTCAGGCACGCGCTGTTGGCCCTGCTCAGCGAGGGTCCGAAGTACGGCCTTCAGCTGCGCGAGGAGTTCGAGGCCCGCACTGGCGAGGTCTGGCCGCTGAACGTCGGTCAGGTCTACACGACGCTGCAGCGGCTGGAGCGCGACGGCCTCGTCGAGGCGCTCGATGACGACCAGGACGGCGAGCCCGGCCCGCAGAAGGCATACCGGATCACCGGCCCCGGCTCGGACGAACTGGCCCACTGGCTGCACGTCCCGCCGGACCTGAGCTCGCCGCCGCGCGACGAGCTTGTCATGAAGGTGCTGGTCGCGGTCCGGGTGCCGGGCACTGACGTGCATGAGGTCATCCAGGCGCACCGCAGGTACCTGGTGCAGCTGATGCAGGAGTGGACCCATCTGAAGGAGGACGAGGCGGACTTCGACTTGGCGCTCGCGCTCGTGGTCGACGCCGAACTGTTCCGGCTCGACTCGCTGGTCCGCTGGCTCGACTCGGCGCAAGCCAGGCTGCGGCGCGCAGAAACCGACGGGTTGCCGCTCAAGCCGGCGGTTCACACCTCCATGCCGGTGGTCCAGCGCCGGCGACGGATAGGAGAACGGCGATGAGCGTGCTCGAACTGCGCAGCGTTTCCAAGGTGTACGGCAAGGGCGCCGCCGAGGTGCAGGCGCTGATGGACGTCAGCATGCGGGTCGAGGCGGGCAGCATGGTCGCCGTGATGGGCCCCAGCGGATCGGGGAAGTCCACGCTGCTCACGATCGCGGGGACGCTTGAGGAGCCGACCTCGGGCGCCGTCCTGATCGGCGGCCAGGACGTGGCGCGGATGGCGGGTGGCGGCAAGTCGCGGATCCGCCGCCGCACCATCGGCTATGTCTTCCAGGACTTCAACCTGCTGCCCGGGCTGACGGCGGCGGAAAACGTGGCACTTCCGCTCGAGCTTGACGGGATGAGCGCGCGCCGCGCGCACCTGGCTGGTCTGGCCGCCCTTGAGGACCTCGGGCTCTCCGAGCATGCTGGGCGTTTCCCCGACCAGCTCTCCGGCGGCGAACGGCAGCGGGTGGCGATCGCCCGCGCCGTCGTGGGGGAGCGGTCGCTGCTGCTCGCCGACGAGCCGTCGGGCGCACTCGACTCCACCAACGGGGAGGCCGTGATGCGGCTCATCCACACGTACTGCAAGCGGGGCACCGCCGCCGTCATCGTCACGCACGACGCACAGCTCGCGTCCTGGGCGGACCGGGTGGTGTTCCTGCGCGACGGACGCCTCGTCGACCAGACTGTGCCGCCCGCCGGCCCCGAGTCCCTGCTCGAGCAGCCGTCATGAACATGCTTTCAGTAAGGGACCAGCCCGTCAGGGAACTGGACGACCCCCGGCGCGCGGCCGCCGCCCGGCGGGCGCTGTCTCGCTGGGCGATCCGGCTCGCGTTCCGCGAGTGGAAGCAGCGGATCCTCATCGTCTTGCTGATCACCGTGGCGACCGCCGCGACCCTGTTCGGCATCGCGGTCGCTTCCGCGACCCCCGGCGCGCCGAACGCCGGCATCTACGGCACCGCGGCCACGCTCATCACGCTGCCGGGGAACACGCACGGCCTGCCCGGCGTCGTGGCGCGGATAGAGAAGGCGTACGGCCCGGTCAGCGTGATCGACGACCTGCCGATCAACACCGGCCAAAGTGGCGGCGCCGACCTGCGCGCCGAGGACCCGAACGCCCCGTACACGCGCGTGCTCCTCGCGCTCGACTCGGGGCGGTATCCCGCCACACAAAACCAAGTCGCCGTCACCTCGGGACTCGCCCAGCTCTACGGGCTGCGGATCGGGTCCGTCTGGCACGTCCCGGCGTCGGCTGGAGGCGCCGCCGGCCGGTCCTTCACCGTCACCGGCATCGTCGAGAACCCGTCAAACCTGCTCGACGAGTTCGCCCTCGTCGCCCCCGGCCAGGTCACCGCGCCGCAGGAGGTGCGGATCTTCACCGGCATATCCATGGACTCGGCCGCCGCGTCGGCGGCCGGCGACGTCATCCCCAAGAGCGCGAGCGTGAGCGAGCCCGAGCCGACGGACTCGGTGGTTTCACCGGCGACGATCGTGCTGATCGTCTCGGTGCTCGGCTTGGTCTTCATCGGCCTGGTCGCTTCCGCCGCGTTCACCGTGATGGCCCAGCGCAGGCAGCGCGCCCTCGGCATGCTCGCCTCGCTCGGCGCGACCGAGCGCGACGTCAGGTTCGTGCTGATCGTCGACGGCCTGGTGGCCGGCGTGCTCGGCGCGATCATCGGCGGCGCCGTCGGGTTCGGCCTCTGGCTCTGGTACTACCCGCACCTAGAGACCGCCACCGCCCACCGTACCGACCCCCTCGGCCTGCCATGGACGGCCGTGATCATCGGCCTGCTGCTCGCCGTGGCCACCTCCGTCATAGCCGCCGCCTGGCCGGGACGTGCCGTCAGCAAGATCCCGGTGGTCGCCGCGATCTCCGGCCGGATCGAAACGCCGCACGTGATCAGAAGATCGCTGCGCCCTGGTCTCCTGTTCCTGGCCGGCGGCCTGTTCGTACTGTACTTCTCAGGCGGCTGGAACGGCGGCGGCAACGACGCCTACCTGGTCATCGCCGCCCTTGTCGCCTGCGTGATCGCGTGTGCCCTGCTCGCCCCGTTCGCCGTGGACCGGCTTGCCCGGGTGGCGTGGCGTGCCCCGCTAGCCACCCGGCTGGCGCTGCGTGACCTGTCCAGGTACCGGTCCAGGTCAGGCGCGGCGATGGCGGCGGTCTCGTTCGCGGTGTTCATCGCCACCCTCACGGTCGTCATCGCGAGCGTCCAGTATGACAACGCGCTCAGCTACATCGCCCCCAACATGGCGTCCAACCAGCTCATCCTCTATAACCCGGGCAACGATCCGAGCCAGTACCAGCCGGGCCAGTTCACCCCGGCCGCCAAGCTGGCCGGCGTCTATCACGAGGCGGACACGCTAGCCGCGCAACTGCACGCGCCCGCTCCGCTCGCGCTCGACCTGCCAGTCAGCGTCAACGTGCCGACGCCGGGCCAGCCCGCGCAGAACCAGTACGGCACGATCATCTCGCTGCGCAGCCTGCGGCAAGGCGGCCTCATGTACCTGGCCACCCCCGACCTGCTGAAGGCGTTCGGCATCAACGCGAGCGAGATCAAGCCGGCCGCAGACGTCCTCACCATGCGCGCCGGGCTGCCGTCGGCGGGGAGCCTCGCGCTGGTCAACGGGACTTACCTCGCGCAGTCGCCGCCCGGGTGCCCCACCGGGCTGTGCATCCTGAACCCGGTCATCCAGGAGGTGAGCAAGCTGCCGGCCGGCCAGTCCGTGCCGAACACCATGATCACCGAGCAAGCGGTCAGGGCACTGCACGAGACGACGGTTCCCGTCGGCTGGCTGATCCAGGCGCCTTCCGCGCTCACCCCGCAGCAGATCAACGCGGCCCGGCAGGCCGCGGTCGCCCTCGGCACCACGGTAGAGAGCAAGTCCGGGCAGCTCAGCCTCGGCGAGATCAACAACGGAGCCACCGTCGGCGGTATCCTCATCGCGCTCGGCGTGCTGGCGATGACCGTCGGGCTGATTCGCTCCGAGACAGCCGGCGACCTGCGCACGCTCACCGCGGCGGGCGCGGGCGCGCGCACCAGGCGGGCGCTGACCGGAGTCACCGCGGGAGTGATCGCGCTGCTCGGCGCGGCGCTGGGCACCGTGGCGGCCTTCCTGGCCTCGCTCGCGTGGGCGCACTCCAGCCTCACCCAGACGTTCGGTAACGTGCCGTGGTCCGATGTCGGGCTGCTCGTGATCGGCATGCCGCTGGCCGGCGCCGTCGCCGGGTGGCTGCTCGGCGGCCGCGCCCCGTCCGCCGTCGCCCGCCAGCCTCTGGAGTAGAAAATACGGGTCCGGACACGGCCGGAAATCCCCGCATCTCATCAAGAGTGACGGTATCGTCTCACCTCGTGACGGAAGCACCGGCTTTCAGCGTGGTGGCGGATGTTGTCATCGTGAAGGGGGAGACCCCGGCCGCGGACCGGACCTGGCTGACATTCCCCGACGGGACCACGCGCCGCGCGGTCGTCCATGTCATCCACGACCTGCCGCACCTCGTCGTCGAGTCCGTGTTCGGGTTCGACAACGGCTTGTGGGGAACGCTGGCCGGGGGCGGCTTCATCCACGCCTCCCATACACCCCGGGCGCCGCGCCGCCGCGGGCGGCTGCGCCTGGTCACCGACCTGCCGCTAGACGAACGCGGGACTGCCCAGGAAGGCGTCCTGGTCGCCAAGGCCGCGGTCGACGCGGTGCTCAACCGGTGGGGCGACGGGCCCGACACCCCGGCCGGAGTGCGCGCCCGGCTGCGCTGCTCCGGACCAGGGGCGGCCGAGCTGGCGGGCCGCCTCGACGATGAGACGATCCAGCTCGCTGCGGTCGGCGTGCGCCGCCTGTACCGTGACTGGAGCGCGCTGCCCCCGGGGGGCACGCTGCGCCTGACCTGGCCGCTGCACGCGAGCTGGCCGCGCCGTTGATGATCACGGGCTGAGGCAATCCTGAGCCGGCTCATTTCCGCTTCATCGGTAGCGCTGAGCTGCACTTTAGTGCGCGCGCAGGGGTTCCGTCACGAGTCTGTTTACCGTACATTCACCTTGAGCGGACGAAGGTTATCGAGGGAGGTCGCTCTTGGCCTAATGGTTAGCGTGCGGCTCCGCCCACAAGGCGGCGCCGCGCACGGGGGGAGGTGCCCGTGCCCACAGATATGCACGAGGCTCCAGGGGTCGTGCAGCAACTGCGCGATACATGCCATGACATGCGTGAGCCGATCGCGAGCGTACTGGCGCTCACGGCCGCCGCGCTCACCGAGCCCGGATTGCCCGCCGCAGCGCGGCTGCGGCTCGAGCAGATTACCGGACAGGCCGAGTGGCTGGCCGAAATGGTTCACGAGTTCCTGCAAGAGGCGGTGAAGGAAAAACAGGAGTGGGACGAAACCGCCGGAATCAGCATAACGGCCAGCGAAGCGGCCAGTCGCCCCGATGCGGTCTGCGTCGTCGGCGAGGTGATCCGGGCCGGGCGGCTGACCTGGTCCTGCGACCTGTCGGTGACCGCGCCCGCCACGCCGGTCCTGTGCTCACTGCACCCGGTGCTGCTGCGCCGCGTCGTCTCCAACGTGCTGAGCAACGCGGCGCGGGCCGCCGGGCCGTCTGGCCTGGTCACCATACGCATCTGGCAAAGCAAAGGGCTGCTCAGGCTGGTCGTGGAGGACAACGGTCCGGGCTTCGGTAACCTGCCGTGCGGCTTCGGCCTCGGCCTGGCCTGGGTGACGCGCACCGTTGTCAGGCACGGCGGGCGGATCGAGTGCGGCCACGGCGCCGGCGATGGCGCGCGCGTGAGCCTGTGGGTTCCTTGATGAGACTTGTCATTTGCGACGACAACAAGATCCTTTGTGACGCGCTCGGGGTGGCGCTGGGCCGGCGCGGTCATTGGGTGGTGGCGACCGCGAACACCACGGCCGCCGGCATCGCCGCCGTGGCCTCGTACCATCCCGGCGCGTGCCTGCTCGACCTGCGCTTCCCTGACCCGCCTGACGGCCTCGAGGCCGCCCGGGTGATCCGGCAGCGGTACCCGCGGACCGCCGTCCTCATCTTGTCCGGTTTTGTCGATCACGCGGTGCGGGCACAGGCCGTGCGGATCGGCGTCGCGGGGTTCTTGCGGAAGGATCAGAACGTCGATCATGTCGCCGACGCGCTTGACGTGATCGCCGCGGGCGGGGAGATCTTCGATTCTGTGCTGTCGGCCAGGGAGCGTGCCTGCGGGCAGAGCCGGGGCTTGCTGCCCGAGCTGACGCCCAGGGAACGGGAGGTGCTATCCCGGATGGCGGCCGGCCACAGCACCGCGCAGATGGCGTGGGAGATGAACGTCGAGATCAGCACGATCCGTACCTACGTGAAGAACGTGCTGACCAAGCTGGGGGCGCACAGCCGTCTGCAGGCGGTCGCGGTGGCGACCAGGGACCACCTACTTGGGGATGGCGTTTCCCCCATCTGACGTAGGAGCGGCCCGGCAATCGGGGGTTCCGACCAATCCCACGGAGAGCGAGGCTCACGGGCATGGCGATTTCTGTGCTTGTGGTGGATGAGGAGCGAATTTTTGCGGACGTGGTCGCCGCTCAGCTCGAAGCTGAGGAGGATATCGAGGTCGTCGCCGCCGTCGATCCGGGCACGCATGGCGAGTTCCTGCGCGCCGGGCGGCACGCGGACGTCGTGCTGCTGGACGCCGACCTCGCCGACGACGCCGCCATCACCTTGTGCCAGGAACTGACCCAGCTCGGCTCCCGGGTGGTCATGCTCAGCGACACATCGAGCGCCGAGCGCATCGTCGCGTACTTGCGCGCCGGCGCCTCGGGCTGGGTGCGCAAGGACGAATCCTTCGAGCACCTGCTCACCGTGGTGCGCGGCACCATGCGCGGTGAAGCGTGGCTGCCGCCGGCCGAAACGGGAGCCGTGCTCCAGCTCTTGATGCGAACGCAGCGGCAACAGCAGGAAGACGACACGCTGCTCGCCGCGCTGACGCCTCGCGAGCGTGAGGTGCTCGCCTGCCTGGCCGACGGAGACGGGCGCCGCGACGTGGCGGAACGGCTGTACCTGTCGGCCAACACGGTGCGCACGCACCTGCAGAACCTGATGGCGAAGCTTGGGGTGCACTCCACGCTTGAGGCGGTGGCGCTGACCCGCCGGGCCGAGCTTGAGAAGGGGGAGTCGCATTGAGGATCGTGATAGCGGCCACGCATCGCGTGTTCGCGAGTGCGCTGGGGTCGTTGTTGCGCCGGGCGGGTCACGATGTCGTCGGCTACGCGGCGGCCCTTGACGCCGCGACCGACATCATCACGCGTGAGCAGGCGGACGCCTGCGTTGTCGACGCGGAGATGCCCGCTGACCCGGGGGCCTTGAGTCTGGCGATGGCGGTGTCCGCGGGCACCGCCTTCGTCGTGCTAGCGGATTCGGCGGCGTCAGACGGGCTCAGCCGGGCGCTTTCCGCCGGGGTGCACGGCGCGCTCCTGAAGTCCGACGACTTCGTCGAGTTCCTGAGGGTGCTGACCGCCGCCCGCGCCCGGGCCGCCCGGGGCGCCCGGGCCGCCCGGGCGACGAGGCACCCCGCGAACGCGGCCGTGCTGTCACTGTCAGCCCTGGCGGCCCGCCCGGCGATCCGCGCCCGACGGCGCGACCAGCTTGCTCACTGTCTCACCCCGCGAGAACGGGAGGTGCTCGCCCGGCTGGTGCGCGGGGAGTCCACCAGCGCCATGGCCAGCTCCATGGGAGTCCGGCTGTCCACGACGCGGACGCACGTCGATTCTGTGCTGATAAAACTCGGCGTCCATTCGCGACTCGAGGCGATCGCCTTCGCGGTCAGGGAAGGGATCGTCGACGTCGCGGGCAGCGGTGCCGGATTGGACCCGACCGGGCAGAAGGTGCTTGCCGCTCATGCGAACGAAGCTACTCATCGTCGATGAACACCGGGTTTTCTGCCAGGGACTTGAGGCGCTTTTCGCCAGTGAGCCCGATTTCGACCCGATGGTGGCGGCCAACCCGGAACGGGCCCTTGCCGTCGCGACGGCAAGCAAGCCGGACGCGGTGCTCATGGACGTCCGTCTTGAGCACGTCAGCGGGATCGATCTGACCAGGCGGCTGACCCTGCTGCCGTCACCGCCAGTGGTCATCGTGCTGACCGCCGACGCGGATCTCGCCACCGCCGTCGAGGTTATCCGGGCCGGCGCGGCCGGTTTCATCGCCAAGAGCGCGTCGGTCGAGCAGGTCATGAGCGCGGTGCGGGTCGCGGCGCTCGGCGGTAACTGGCTGCCGGCTGGACTGCTCGGCAAGCTGCTGGCCGGCTTCCGCGCGCCCGTTGAGGAGAGGCAGCAGCTCGGGCAGCTCACCGCGCGCGAGCAGCAGGTGCTGGGCCTGCTGGTCAGCGGGATGGACAGGAACCACATCGCGTCGCAGCTGCATCAGTCGCCGAATACGGTCCGCACGTATATCCGGAACATGACAGCCAAGCTCGGCTGCCACAGCGCTATCGAAGTGGTGGCCGTGGCTCTGCGGGCCGGGGTTCGCCCCCAATAACCGAGCGAAGCCCGGTCAGCAGCCACGCCGTGCGAACGACGATCGCCAGATCGGACAGCACGCCGCGACGCTGAAGGTAGTCCAGGTCGATGGCGAGCTTCGGGTGCAGCTCGAGGCTCGCGTAATGCGATTCCGGGTCACCGCTCTCCGTCTCGGCCGACTTCCGCGCCTGTGTGTAGAAGATCTGGCCGGGCCCGGTCAGACCAGGCCGGACCCGCAAGATCTGAAGTTCCCTGGCGTTGTACCACCGGATGAACCGCGGCACCTCCGGCCGCGGGCCGATAAGCGTCATGTCCCCGCGCAGCACGTTGATGAGCTGGGGAAGCTCGTCAAGCTTGGTGCCCCGCAGGCAGCGGCCGACGCGGGTCACACGCGGATCCGCTCGCGCGGTGATGAGCGGGCCAGCCTGATCGGCGCCACAGACCATCGAGCGGAACTTGAGCATGGTGAACGGCTCTCCCCGCCGCCCGGTCCGCGCCTGCCGGTAGAACGCGGGTCCGCTGCTGGTCAGCCGCACGGTGGCCGCGATGACCAGCAGCAGCGGACAGATGAGGACGAGGACGGCGGCGGCCACGACCACGTCCACGGCCCGGCGCGCCACCGAGTCCCCCCGAGTACCCTCCTGTAGCATCCGCCGCGTCAGCAAGACGAGCACGAGCGTGGTGACCAGGTAGGCGACGGCCGATGTGACCGCGCCGCCGAGCGCCCCGTACCGGGGGATGAGAATGACGTCAAGCGTCACGGTGATCGTCGCACCGACGCCCATCCCGATGGAGTTCATGCCGGGGCGGCCGCGCCCGACCAGGTAGGCGGAGGAGACGGCCGCGGCGCCCTCGACCGACAGGCCGATGATGATGATCTCGGCGGGGAGCACGGCGGCGTGGAACGCTTCGCCGTAGACAATCGGCAGCCCGATGTACGCGGCCGCCGCGACGAGCGGCGTCAGCGCGAGGGTCAGCGCGAGCCCCCGAGGCAGCAGGTGCCGTGCCTCGGCCGTGGCTCGCGCGGCGGGCAGGTGCGCGAAGCGCGAGTACAGAACGTAGTTGATGGCGGTGGGCGCCAGCCGCATGAGCTCAGCGACCTTGGAGGCGACCGCGTAGATCCCGAGTACCGCGGGTCCGGCGAGCGCACCGAGCAGGATGAAATCGAACCGCAGGTTCATCAGCCAGAGCATGTTGCCGAGCTGCCCGCGCCCGCCGAACGCCAGCACCTTCTTCGCCAGCTCCGGCGAGGGCTTCCCCCAGCCGGTGAAGTACCCGCGCTGGCGCAGGCGCAGTAGCCCGGTGAGAGAAGAAAGCGCGCCCGCCGCGATGAGCGCGACGAGGACGGACGTCGCGCCCTTATACCCCAAGGTGAGCAGCACGAACGGATAGACGAAGACGAACCAGAGCTCTTCCGCGACGATGACGAGGTTCGCGCCGGGGATGTCCCCGCTTCCCTGGCAGCAGGCCTTCGCCGTCACCGTCCAGAGCTGGGTGGTGACGAGGACGGTCATGACGAGCACGAGCGAAAGGGGCAGCTGCCGGAAGAACAGATGATGGAAGGGGACGGCGCAGGCGAGCCATGCTAGTGAGCCGAGTCCCGCGCCCGCCACGGACATCAGGGTCACGGTGGGCCGTACCCGCGGGTCCTTGCCGCGTTCGCCGGCGAGGAAGAACGCGGCGGCCGTCGGCAGCCCGCAGGAGAAGATGACACCGAACAGCCACGGCAGCACGCGGATCAGCGTGTACTCCCCGACGACGGTGGGACCACCGGTCCTGGCTACAAGCAGGCTGGCCAGCGAGACCGCCGCGAGGGCTCCGGTCTGCGCGCCCAGGTTGGTCATCGCGTTCCGCGACAGCAGCCTCGGTGCCGAAACGGCCAGCGAGCGGCGCAGGACCCGCGCCCGCGGACGCGCCAGGATCGCGTCCCGGCCGAGGACCGCCACGATCGCCAGCAGCAGCCACAGCGGGCGGAAATGCTGGACCTCCTCGTAGAACGAGTTAAGGCTCACCGTGATCAGCGCGGCCACGATCCCGGCCGGTCTTGGCACCGCGGCCGCCATCGGCGCCGACAGCGGCCGCCGGATCACCGGCGAGGCCCTGGCCGCCGCGGAGGCGGCGAGCAGCAGGAACGCGAACAGGCCGACGGCGCCCCGCTCGCTCAACGCGGCGAGGTAGTCGTCATGCGCCTCGTTGGCGTAGGGATACAGCAGTTCCGTGGTCAGCGGCTTGGTGCTGGCGGGACCGGTGCCGAGCACGCCGTCTGACCGTTCGTACAACTGAATCGACTCCCGCAGCAGCTGGCCGCGCTCGGTGCTGCTCTGCGCGCTGCGCCCGATCGAGTTGACCAGCAGGGCCTGGTCGCTGTTCGCCGCCCGCTGCCTGAGCTCACCCAGCGGAAGGACGGTGAAGAACGCGGTGACGGCGAGCACGACGGTCAGGCCCGTCGCCACCACCCCGGCCCAGCCATGGCGCCGGTAGCCGCGGATGAGCAATAGGACGGTGATGCCAGCGCACAGCGCGAGCAGACCGCCGTTGGACTCGGTCAGGATCAGCGCCCACGCCAGCATGACGTAACCGGCGACCCGCATCCACCTCTTGGCCGGACGGCGTGACGCGTAGACCACCAGGATCGTCGCTCCCCAGTACCAGGAGGCGTAGTTCGGGTCACCGAACGTGAACATCAGCCGGTTGCCCTCGGTGGCGGTCAGGCCCTCGAGGGCCGTAACGTGACCGAGCCACGCGACGATGAAGACGGCCGCCCAGGCGATGCCGGACCAGCTCCAGGCGGTGACGGCGTACCGCATGGCGCGGGGCGCCGACAGCACGTTGACTACCGCCACGCACCACGTGAACAGCAGCGCGTCGATCACGAGCGTGACGAGCGCCGTGGCCGGCAGCGACGAGACCAGCCCTGACGCCGCTCCCGCGGCCACGTACAGCGCGACGGGGAAGAAGTAAGGCGCGCGCAGCTTGCGGTGCGTTCCCGCGAGCCAGACCAGCGCGGCGACGATCGACGCCACGGTCAGGATGTCGACAGGCGAGCTGTTGCCCGGCCCGGTCGGGTGCAGGATCGGCTGGAAGACGATGGCGGTGACCAGCGTGACCACGGCGGCGCGCTCGGCGCTGCCCCGTGGTGGTCCGGTGCGCGGCGCCATCATCGGCGATCCCGCAGGCGCCGCAGCAGCAGCAAGTGGTTCCAGGCGAATTCGGCGTGATCGGCCTCGGCGGCGATCGCGGCCAGCTCGGCCAGCAGCACGTCGCGCCAGCAGCAGCCGGGCATCCCCAGCCGTTCCAGCCCCGCGCGCAGGAAGGCGCGGGCGAGGGCGGGATACCAGCCGGTCCCGTTCATCACGTACTCGACACCCGAGCCCCACGGGCCCGCCCGCAGCCCCGGATGCCCGGGCACCCGGCGCCCGGGTCTCGTGTGCCTGTCCAGATACAGGGAGTAGGCGATGACGAAACGCGCGAGATCCTTGCTGGCCGGGCCGTCCAGCGAGGCCAGCTCCCAGTCGATGACCCCGCTCACCGCGCCGTCGCGGACCAGCAGGTTGCCCGGCCAGAAGTCGCCGTGAACGACGCAAGCGGGCACGGGAAAGCCGGCCAGCCGCCGGCGCAGGCCGTCGGCACAAGCGGCGTCTTCCGCCACGCCAGCGCGTCCGCGGAACCGGACGCTGATCGTCTCCGCGACCTCATCCACGGTGCGGCAGGTGCCGTTCATCGTCGACCGGTGGAACGCGGACAGCCACGCGCCAGCGGCGGCGAAGTCGGCGGCCACCGATCGCCGGCGCGCGGTGTGCCGCCAGGAGTGATAGTCGGCGAGCATGGACCTGCCGGGCAGCGCGGTGGTGACCAAGACGGGCCGGCCGAGGTGTTCCAGGTGCGCGACGACCCGCGGCACCGTCTCGCTCGCCGCCCCGAGGCAACGGCCGGCGTGGCCGGCGTGGCCGGCGAGGCCAGCCAGGTCGGTCAGCCGCGCCGCCTCCCGTTCCACGCTGCGCGCGGCGACATCAGAAGTGGGAACCTTCACCACGAAAGCGGGCCGCTCGGCGCCTGGCGGGAAGAGCAGGATGGTCAGCTTCGCGTTCGGATCCCGGGACAGCGCCAGGCAGGCGGCCCGGACACCGACGCCGCCGACCTCGCCGATAAACGACGCGAGAGAGGGTCGCGTCAGCGTCTGCATCGTTCTCCGCACAGGCCACCGGGCCGGAACGCGCGCAGCGCGATGGTCAGCGGCAGCCCGAGCACGTGACCGGTGCCCGGCGGCACCGACAGCACGCTGGCCGCGAGGTAGCGCAGCACCGCGCGATCCCGGCTGGCGACGATCAGCGGGCTCCGGCGCGACGGGACCACGATGTAGTGTCCGGGCGGAAGCAGCCCGCGAATCTCAGCACCGGTCATGTCAGCACCGGTCATGTCAGCACCGCGAACGGGCGCATCCTGGCCACCGGCCGGACCAGCCCGTGCCCGGTGAGGATCCCGAGCGCCTCGTTAACGCCCTGGTCGTCGCAGTGCGGCACGTGCGCGGGGGCGCTTCCGTCATAGCCGTACCGCGCCGTGGTCCGGTCGAGCGGATCGGGACCCGACCGCCCCGACCGCTCGAAGGCGGAGACGATGCTCCCCGAGCCGTGGCAGGCGGTATACAGGCTCCGGTGCGCGCTGTCGGCGGGCACGCACAGGTAGGACGAAGTCCGGTTGGTCCCCGGCAGCAGCAGCGGCTGCCCGGTCGCGGCGAAGGCGGGGTGATCGGCCATCATCGCCGCCGGGTAGGCCCGGCAGGCGTTGTGCCGGTGCACGAAGGCCCGCTGCCCGCCAACCAGCTCCTCGTAAATGGAATTATGCGGTGAGTCCACCACCAGGCGCGCGAAGGCGCCGAAGGCCGACCTCGCTATCTCCCGCAGCGCCGCGTACGTCGCCATCCGGTAGGCGAAGCCGTAGTTCATCGCGAGGCGCGTCGCGAGCAGCGCCCGCCGCCCGTCGTCTGTATCAACGGGAATCGCGGGGCAGCCGCGCGTAAAGTACGCGGCCAGCCGGCGCTCGATCCCCGGCCGGCGCGTGACCAGATGCGAGAGCGGCTTCTGCACGGACATCTGCGCGCGAAGCATCCGCGAAGCGCTCTTGCGCCGCGCGTACAGCTCGCCTAGCTGACCAGTCAATACGCCACCGCCGTTATGAAACTGGATTGTCACCTGTCCGGCCTGCAGGCCTAGCCGTCCGGCCGCCGCGGGGTCGATTACCTCCTCCACCTCCTGAAGCTCGAGGAAGTGGGTGCTCGGACCGATACCACCAAAGCGCAGCCGGCTCAGCTGGACGACCAGCCACGGCAGCTCTTTCCTCGCCCGAACAGCGCCGCCGTACTCGTCGATCTCCAGCCGGCCGCGTTCCTCGATACGGTCGAGCTCACCCTCGCTCAGGCCGTAGCGGTCGGCGGCGAAGTCGGCGCCTTCGGTCGCGGCACGCAGCACTTCGGCGAAGCGCAGTTCCGTGCGCCAGCTCGGCGGGCTGGGGAAGCGCCGGATGACCTGGCGATAGAAGTCCGTCACGGCGGATTCGGGCGGTCGCGGGACGTCGAGCGTCAGCAGTGCCATCCCGCAGTTGAGGGCGGCGTCGGTGAGCGCCGGGCGGATTTCTCCTGCGGTCGCGACCGCGATGCTCGACGGCATCTCCGACTTCGACTTGTGGCAGAAATCCGGCAGCACCACGGGCGGCGCGGCCAGCCCAGCACCGGCGGTTCCCTCCACCACGCGCCCGATGAGCGTCGCGTCGGCCGGGGCGGCGGGGCTATCGAAAACCGTGTAGTCCCTCGTAAAGATCCGCATGTCACCTCCTCATCCGGGCGAGCGCCTCGCACACCGTCTCCACGTCCGAATCCGACAGCCGCGGGTGCAGCGGAAGGGACAGCAGCCCAGGGAACACCCGGTCCGCCGCGGGCAGGTCGGCGCACGCGGTCAAACCCAGCACCTGACGGAAATAGGGCATGTGGTGCACCGGGATGAAATGCACTGACGTGCCAATTCCGGCGTCTGCCAGCTTTCGCACCGCATCATCTCGAGTTATCCCGAACGGCCGGTGGCGCACTCGAACGACATAGAGATGCCATGCGTGCCGGTCGGCCGGCGGCCGGGGCGGCAATTCCAGGCCGGTGATGCCCGCGAGCAGCGCGTCGTAGCGTGCGGCGAGCTCCGCGCGGCGTTGCTGCCACCGCTCCAGGTGCCGCAGCTGGGCCCGGGCGATCGCCGCCTGCACGTCGGTGAAGTTGGCCTTCAGCCCGCGGTCGAGCACGGTGTACCGCCAGCCGTCCTGCCGGTGATACCGCGTCCACGCGTCACCGGTCATCCCGTGCAGCCGCATCCGCCGCCAGCGCGCGGCGAGGTCGCCGTCGGTGGTGGCGATCGCCCCGCCTTCACCCACGGGGAGGTTTTTCGTGGCGTAGAAGCTGAAGCACGCGCCGCGTGAGAAGCTGCCGACACTTCGGCCGCGGACCGTTGTCCCGAGGCCGTGCGCCGCGTCCTCTACCACGTTCCCGACTGGGATCGCGGCCGCGGCGGCGAGCTCGGCGCCGTCCACCGGATAGCCCGCCATGTGCTGGATCACCATGGCGGCGGCGCCGTGCCTGGCCGCCTTCGCCACGCCGTCGGCGGACACCGTCAGCGTCCGCTCGTCGGTGTCGACGAGGACGGGGCGCAAGCCGGCGTGCAGTATGGCCTGCACGGCTCCGCAGAACGTGAGCGTCGGCGTCAGCACCGGCGCACCCGCTGGCAGGCCAAGGCCGGCCAGCGCCATCTCGATGGCCGCGGTGCATGAGCTGACGCAGACGACGTGCGGCGCGCCTATCCAGGCGCCGAGTTCCTCCTCGAACGCGAACGTCTGCCTGCCCATCGTCACCCAGCCGCTCGCCAGCACCCGGACCGCGGCTTCCTGCGCCTCGGGCGTGATCTCGGTGCGGCAGAACGGGATGTCCGTCATAACCGTCATGGCGCCGCCTCTTGGTAGCTCTGCGCCAGCACCGCGCCGAGCGCGGCTTGTGTCAGGTCCTCGCCGAGGCGCCCGCGGGCCGCCGCGGCCAGCCGCGCGGCGACGGCGGGGTTGTCCAGCAGGTAACCGATCGCCCGGCCGAGCAGTTCTGGCCTGCCCGGCGGCACGAGCAGGCCGGTCTCTCCGGCGATGACCACGTTCGGCACCGCGTTGACCGCCGTCGCGACGACCGGCAGCCCCGCCGTCATCGCCTCCACGACCGCGCACGGCAGTCCTTCGTACCGGCTGGCCATCGCGAACACGTCAAGGCCTGGAAGCAGTGCCGCGACGTCGCCGCGGTCGCCCGTGAACAACAGGCGATCGTGCAGTCCGTGCCGTGCCGCGAGCCGCTCGGTCCGCGCGCGGAGTTCGCCGTCGCCGATCCAGACGCCGAAGACGTCGGCGCGGCCGACCGCGGCCAGCGCCATGACGAAATCGTCGGGCGCCTTCTGGAAGGCCAGCCGCCCGACCGTGCCGACGACGCGCGTTCCCGGCGGCACGCCGAGCAGCCTGCGCGCCTCCGCGCGGTCGGGCGCCCCCGGCGGCGGGACCGCGGTGTCGGCGCCGATGCCGATGGTCCTGATGCGCTCCGGCGGCGCGATCCCTCTGCTAACCGCCTCGGCCGCCACGGCGGGGCCGACGGCGAGGAAGACGTCGGTGAACCGGCCGACAAGCTGCTCTATCCGGATATATGCCGTGCGCCGCGGCCACGACTGGAACCGGTGAAAAGGAAAGCCGTGAAAGGTGTGCACGATCCGGCCGACCTGCTCGCGGTGCGCGGCGACGCGGCCGAGCACTCCGGCCTTCGAGCTGTGGGTATGCACCACGTCGAAGCCCCGCAGGCATTCTCGCAGGTCAATCAGGGCCTTGCGGTCATCCAACGGTGCGATGTCGCTGCGCAGCCGGGGCATCAGCACGACCTCGAATCCCGCGTCGCGCGCCTGCCGCATGAGCCGGTCGCCCTCCCCGGTCACGAAGACGGTCTCATAGCGGTCCGCGTCGAGCGTGAGCGCGCCGCGCAGCGCCACGCTGCCCGCGCCGGCCATGAACCTGGTGATGACCTGAGCCACCTGGACCCGTCTGGCCATGTCTGTTCCCCTCCAACGACCTGCACGCACGGCAGCCGCGCGCTGAGCGCCGCCGCCGTTTCCGTTACCGCTGGATGGCTCGCGCCCGTGCCGGTGCCAAGCGCCAGCGTGGCGGCGAAAGCCCAGTACCGGCGCAACTCACCGGCCATGTAGGTCCCCGCGGTCAGGTACCGCGCCGCCTCCGCGGGATCGCAAACGCTCACGGCCGGGGTGCCGGTATCGCCGCGGACCAAGACGATGAGCTGATCCGGCGCCAGCCGGTCCGCGCGGGCCGGCCAGGCGACCTCCCTGCGGCCGTGCGGCGCACGCCGTCCCGCGTGGCCGGCGCGAGCGGCGGGCACCCGCAGCGGCTCCACCAAGCCCCAGGCGAACCGCCCGTCGCTCACGCACAGGTTGTCGCAGGTCGCCATCGCGCCGTGCGCGAGTTCCGCGTGCACCAGCGTCGACTTGCCCACGCCGCCCGGCCCCGCCAGCAGGACCGTCTTCCCCCCAGTGCCGAACACCGACGCGTGCAACGGGGCGCGGCCGCGCTGCTGGCCGCGCCACAGCGCCGGATACTGCATGAGCACGGCGCGTGTCAGCAGCCGGGCACGGGCCCGGAGCAGGGCCGCGGCTGCCCGCCCCGCGGCCGGCGGCCGCCATCGGGCGACGATGTCCAGCGTCGGATCGGCACTGGTTACGAGCAGGTCGAGCCCGGAAGAGCAGGCGTCCCGCATGATCACCTGCCCCGATCGGTGCCAGGCGCCTCTCGTCAGCACCCGCCAGCCCGTGACGTCGAAGGCCGCGGAGCTTGACTCGACCGTCACCCGCACGTCCGGCGGGGGCAGGGGATCCTCGGTGAAAAGCTGTCCGGCGGCGCCTTCGGCCAGGACGCGGGCGATCCACGGGACGGCGCATCTCAACTCCACCCGTTCGCCCGCGGTATGCAGCTCCGCCCGCATGACACCAGCCACCGTCAGAACTCATCCGGGTACG
>Ga0210390_10000145_pt1 | contig 74281 bp, 71 predicted proteins | sample IncBWH11OmetaG_FD_161050 | JGI IMG/M metagenome (GOLD analysis project Ga0210390, IMG submission 161050) | Forest soil microbial communities from Barre Woods Harvard Forest LTER site, Petersham, Massachusetts, United States - Inc-BW-H-11-O ...
TTTCTTGGGATGAAGTTGGCGGTGTGCTGGAGTTGAAAGCTTTTCCGATGGGGCCGCAGCGCGTGGTGGGCGTGCGGGTGATGAGCTGGGGATTGAATTCTGAAGAGATCGCGGAGCTCGAGAAGAAAATGAGCGCGGCGGTGGAGCGGTTGGCGGCGCTTTTTCCTTTGAATGCGGTGGCTGGAGACGCTACGCTTCCCGCGTAAGTCTGGCGGCGGGTGGGACGTCTGAATCGCAGTTGTGGTTTTCCACGTACGGATTGCTGCAGACGCGCGTGACGCAGCTGGAAACCCAGTGGGCGGCGCAGGTGAAAAAAATCCTTTCGCGATAGGAGAACTGGCATGGCGAATCCCGTGGTGCATTTCGAAATTGGATGCAAGGACAGCAAGGCGACGCAGAGTTTTTACACGAAGCTATTTGATTGGAAGATCGCGGAGGCTGGGCCGGCCGCGATGATTGACGCCGGAAAGGGACCGACGGGACATATCACGGAGCTGGGGCACGAGCCGCACCACTACACGATTTTTTACGTGGAAGTGGACGACGTGCAGGCGTATATCGACAAAGCCGCGAAGCTGGGCGGAAAAATGCTCGTGCCACCTGTGCCGATTCCTAGCGGGACGTTCGCGTGGATTCAGGATCCGGCGGGAAATACTGTTGGGTTGTGGAAACCTGCTGCGAAGTAAATTCATGAGGAGGGATTTGCTCATGCGCAAAGCTGGAGTGATGCTGTGGTTCGTCCTTCTTGTGGCTGCGGCAGGAATCAGTTTGCGGGCGCAGCAGTCTTCAGCGGAAAAACCGGCCAGCCCGCCGACAATGCAAGCGCCGCAGCCAGGACCGGAAATGCAGCGGCTGAATTTTTTGGTTGGCGATTGGACGATGGACGGTGAGTACTTAAAATCGCCCATGACTGGAAATGGCGCGAAGCAAACGGGGTGGTACAAGGCGCATTTGGGGCCAGGCGGGTTTTCGGTGATTGCGGATTTTGAAGCAGACAGCACGCTGGATAACGAGATCGGACACGAGGTGCTGACGTGGGATCCCAAGAAGGATGCGTACACCACGGTGACGGTGGGGAATGGTTTTCCGGGAGCGATTATCGGGAGTGCGAAATGGGAAGGCGACAATTTGGTGATACAGACCGAATTCGCGAAGATGCATATGCGGGCGGTGTATTCGCATGTTGGGGAGAAGACCATTCAGATTGAGGAGTCGTATCAGACGGGGAATGCGCCGCCTCAATTGATCTGGAAGGCCAGCGCGACGAAGAAATAGCGATAGCAGGGTTTGGATCGTAGTGCGTGGTCTCGAAAAGCAAATCCCTTCCCCGCTGCGCGGGTTCGGGATGACAACCACTTCTGTTTATCCGCGAAATATTCAGCCGTTTGCGCACGGGATTACCCGTTTGCAATGCAGATTTGCGCGCGTTGCCCTACCTCGTAAACATCTTGCGTTCCCGCCGGAGTGCCGCTAGCATCAGTCGCTTTAAATTCCGATGCGGGCGGGCGTCGTCGGCCCGCAGATTCGGCGATCTTCAAGAAAAGCTGAGGTATGAAATGAACCGTAGACTGTCTCGTCGTTCGATTCCGGTGGTTCTGCTGGCCCTGTGCGCTGCGGTGGTGATTGGCTGGGCGTACACGGCGCGGGGCGAAGGCGGCGAGCCGCGCTATTTTGCGGTGAAGAATGCGCGGATCGTCCCGGTTTCGGGACCGGTGATCGAGAACGGCACGGTGGTTATCGCCAAAGGATTGATCCAGGCCGTCGGAACGAACGTAACGATTCCGCCTGAAGCTTGGGTGATTGATGGCACGGGACTGACTGTGTATCCGGGGTTGATTGACGCCGGCACAAACATCGGGCTGGCGCAGGATGACGACGGCAAGAAGCCCGGCAGAACTCCGGGCGCTGCTGGGCCGGAAGACCGGCCGGCGACGACTCCCTGGCGCGTCGCAGCCGACGAATTGAAGACCGACGACAAGCGCGTCGAATCGTGGCGTAGCGCGGGATTCACGACAGCGCTCACCGTGCCAGAAGGTGGGATTTTCCCGGGCCAGGCGACGGTGATTGATCTGGGCGGCGAGCGCGCGGGAGATTATGTGGTGAGTCCGCGTGCATCGGTGCCGGTTTCGTTCAGGCCGGTGGGCGGATTTTTCGGTTTTCCCGATTCACTGATGGGCACGATCGCTTACGTGCGGCAAGTGCTGGACGATACGGCGTGGTACGCGCAAGCCGACCCGATTTACCAAGCGAACCCGACGAAAACGGAGCGGCTGCGGTACGACCGCACCGAGTATGTGTTGAACCGCGCGCTGCAAAACAAAGAAATCGTGCTGCTGCCAGCGAACAACACGATTCAAATCGTGCGCGCGATCCGCCTGGCGGACGAATGGAAGGTCCGGGCGGTTCTTTATGGCGGGCAACAAGGGTACGAAGCGGCCGCGGCACTGGCCGCGAGCAAAATTCCGGTGCTGGTGAATCTGAAATGGCCGGAGCGCGCGAAAGATGGCGACCCCGAAGCGGAGCAGAATTTGCGCGAGCTGCGTTTTCGCGATCGCGCGCCTGGAACGCCCGCGGCTTTGGCAAAGGCGGGCGTGAAATTCGCTTTGTACTCAGGCGGACTCGAAGGGCCGAAGGACATTTTCAAGAGCGTGAAGAGAGCGACGGATGCGGGACTTGCGCCGGACGCGGCTTTGCGCGCCATGACTCTGGACGCGGCGGACATTTTGGGATTGAGCGACCGGCTGGGGAGCATCGCGCCCGGAAAAATTGCGAATTTGGTGGTGACTGATGGCGACATTTTCAACGAAAAGACCAAGGTGAAACACGTGTTCGTGGATGGGCGCTGGTTTGAGATCCACGAAGAGGCTGCGCCGGAAAAACCGGGCGAGAAAAAGCCGGAGGATGATGACGGCGCGAGGGCGAAGCAAGCAAAGGGCGCTGAGGGGGTGGGCCGATGAAGCGAGCAACTTTCTGCGCCGCTGTGCTGTTGTTCGCCGCTTGTGCGCCACTGGCAACGCGCGCGCAAAATCCCGGCACTATTTTTATTCAGAACGCCACGGTGCTCACGGTCACGCACGGAAATATCGAACACGGCTCGATTCTGATTCGCGAGGGAAAAATTGCCGCCGTCGGCGCGGACCTGAAAGCTCCCGAGGGCGCGGCGATTATTGATGCGACCGGCCAGTACGTGATGCCGGGAATCATCGATTGCCATTCGCACATCGCGGTGGACGGCAGCGTGAATGAAGCCGGGCCGGCGGTTTCTTCGATGGCGAATATCGCGGACGTGCTGAATCCGGATGATATCAATATCTATCGCGATCTGGCGGGCGGTGTGACGACCGCGAATATTTTGCACGGCAGCGCGAATCCCATCGGCGGGCAGACCGTAGTGATCAAGCTGCGCTGGGGCAAGCCTGCGAGCGAACTGCCGTTTCAGGGCGCGCTGCCCGGAATTAAATTCGCGCTGGGCGAAAATCCGAAGCATTCGAATTTCCCAACGCCGCCGGGAGTGCAGGCGCGTTATCCGGCGACGCGGCTGGGAGTGGAAGAGGTGATCCGGCAGGCATTCATAGAAGCGCGCGAATATAAAAAACAGTGGGACGATTATAACCAGCGCAAGGCAGCCGCCGAGCAAAATCTAGTTCCGCCGCGGCGCAATGTGCAGCTAGACCCGCTGGTGGAGGTGATGGAAGGCAAACGCTACGTGCATGCGCACTGCTATCGCGCGGATGAAATTTTGATGCTGATTCGCGTCGCGAATGAATTTGGATTCAAGGTGCGCACGTTCCAGCACGTGCTGGAGGGTTACAAAATTGCGGATGAGATCGCGGCGGCGGGCGCGGGCGGTTCGACATTTTCAGATTGGTGGGCTTACAAAATGGAGGCGTTCGACGCGATCCCCTATAACGCGGCGCTGATGGCCGATCGTGGCGTGATTGTCTCGGTGAATTCGGATGATGCGCAGGAAGCGCGCCAGCTGAATCAAGAAGCGGCGAAGAGCATGAAGAATGGCGGACTTTCGGCGAACGACGCGCTGAAGCTAATCACGCTGAATCCCGCGATTCAATTGGGGATTGACGCGCGAGCCGGTTCGATTGACGTTGGAAAGGATGCGGATCTGGCGATTTACAATCGCGATCCGCTGAGCGTCTACGCGGTCGTACAAAAGACCCTAATTGATGGGCAGGTTTATTTCGACCGGCAGAAGGACATCGCGGGGCGCGCGACGCTCGCCGCGGAAAAGCAAGCGCTGCTGGACAAGGAGAAGAAAGCCGCAGAGGCGAAGAAGGCGGAGGAAAAGTCCGAGAAGCAGCCGGAGACAAAGCCAGACAAGAAAAAGAAACCGCCGCAGGATGGTGGTGGCGTTGTCCAGAGCGGTGTTGCGGGAGGCTCGCGGTGAAAATACTTAATTTCAGCTCGCGCGCATTGGCTTTGGTTCTGGCGGCCTTCCTCGCAATTCCAACGTGGACGCAGAATGCAGCTCCCTCTTCCTATGCAATTAAAGGCGGGAAAGTTTTTACTTTGGCCGGACCTGCGATTGAAAATGGCACGGTGCTGATCCGCGACGGGAAAATAGCGGCCGTGGGCGCGGGCATCGCAATTCCCGCCGATGCGCAGGTGATTGACGCGACGGGCTTGGAAGTTTACCCGGGGATGTTCGATCCAATTACGCAGATCGGGTTGAACGAAGTGAGCGCCGTGAGCGCGACAGTGGACCTAAACGAGCTTGGTGATTACAACCCGGAGCTGGTCGCTGCGACCGCCGTGAATCCGGCGAGCGCGCACATCCCGATAACGCGCGCGAACGGAATCACGGAAGTGATCGCCGCACCAGGCACCACCGGATTTGATTTGCAAAGTGGCGGACTGATCGCGGGGCAAGCTTCGGCTTTTAATCTGGCGGGCTGGACGATGGATGAGATGCAGATCAATCGTTCCGTGGCGATGGTAATCAATTGGCCGTCGATTCAGACGCGGACTTTCGATTTCGCGACTTTCAGCATCAAGGAAAAACCGTACGCCGACGTGAAGAAGGAATACGACAAGTCGGTGAACGCGCTGGGCGACTGGATGGATCGCGCGCGGCACTACGCGCAGGCGAAAGAAAAAGGATCGCCGGCGCTTTATGAGAGGGACTTGAAACTGGAAGCGTTGGTTCCAGTGGTGCAGGGCAAACTCCCGGTGCTCGTGGTTGCCGACGAAGTGCGCGACATTCGTAACGCGGTGGACTTTTGCAGTAAGCAAAATCTGCGGATGATTCTGGGCAGCGGGGCGGAAGCGTGGAAAGTGAAAGAGCTGCTCAAGGACAAGAAAATTCCGGTGGTGCTGGCGCCAACGAACCGTTTGCCGGAGCAGGAAGACACGCCTTACGACAAACCTTACACCGAGCCATCTGAATTATTTGCCGCGGGAATTCCGATCGCGTTCTCCAGTTTCGGCACGGCATTTTCACGACGTTTACCGCAGTATGCCGGAACCGCGGTGGCTTACGGGCTGCCGCATGACGAGGCTTTGAAAGCGGTGATGCTGAATGCGGCGCAGATTTTCGGTTTGGCGGACCAACTGGGCACGCTGGCGCCGGGGAAAATTGCGAACGTGATTGTGACGAACGGCGATCCGCTCGAACTGCAGACGCAGGTGCGTTACCTCTTCATCAAGGGGCAGTTGACGAGCACGGATAACAAACATCGCGACCTTTACGAGCAGTACCGCAAGAGGCCGCAGCCGGCGCGTTGATTGGTTAACGCGCTAGGTGATCGAGCGGAGTGCTCTATAATCCGCGCCCATCGTACAGATGCCACGAAGTGAAACATTTTCATCGCGCGTATGTAAAGGAGAAGTCGTGCAATTCTTCCGCAGTCGTTCCGGCGCAGCAGCAATTTTAATTCTTGCGATGCTGGCTTCCGCCGGTTGCGGTGGCCAAGCAAGCCATTCAGACGATGCCGCGAAGAAGACCGCGGCTCGGTCCACAATCGTTTTCATGACGGACTTTGGCACGGCGAACGACGCTGTGGCGATTTGCAAGGCCGTGATGATTGGGATCGCGCCGGACGCGCGCATCATGGACATCACGCATCAGGTGACGCCGTATCAGATCGGGGAGGCTTCGCGAATTCTTTCCGGAGTGACGCCGTACTATCCGGCGGGCACCGTGTTTGTGGTGGTAGTGGATCCGGGCGTCGGGACGTCGCGTAAAGCGGTGATCGTGAAGACGAAGAAGGGACAATACTTCGTGGTGCCGGACAACGGATTGATGACGCCGATCGTGGATGCGGACGGACTGGAAGGCGCGCGGGAAATCACTAATCCCGCTTGGATGATCGGCGACAAGATTTCTTCGACGTTTCACGGGCGCGATATTTTTTCACCGGCTGCGGCCCATCTGGCGCTGGGCGAAGATTGGACGCAGGCCGGGCCGGCGGTGGATGTGCTGGTGCGCTTGAATCCGCCGACGGCAACTTTGGATGCGAAAGGGATCAGTGGCGAAGTGATCGGCCTCGACGATCCGTTTGGCAGCTTGATCAGCGATATTTCCGGCGACGATTTCAAAAAACTTGGATACGCGCTGGAAGATAAAGTTACCGTGAAGATTGACAACAAGCCGTACACGCTGCCTTACGTGAAGACTTTCATGGGAGTGGCGGTGGGCGAACCGCTGCTGTACCTGGATTCGCGCAACCGCGTGGGATTTGCGGTGAACCAGCGGGATTTTTCGAAAATCTACAAAGTTACGCCGCCTGTGCCGGTCTTTATACCTGCCAAACGGAAATAGCCGCTTCGCTTGCGCTAGTGTCAGCTGACGCGAATTGAATGTTCGCGATGGGCTGCGGCACGTGCGAAGAATTTGCGCAAGTTTATCGCGTGCCTCAGCTTCGCCGCACTTTCCCTGGCGTGCTTTGCCACTGAGATTTTTAGCTTCCGACGGTAGCCACTTTCGCTTCCTCTTCTCTCCCATCTTGGTGCCTAAAACGCTCTCCCCCCAAGTACCAAAGTACTATGGCGCGATTTGGCACAGCCCGCGAAAATTCAGTGATTGCGGGGCTTTACGTTTTAATTCCGGGGGACGGCGTACTACTGCCGTTGAGGAATATGGCGCCACTCATCAAAGATTCTGTCGAGGTTGCAAATTCGACTACCGCTGCGCCGACGGCGCAAACCAGCGCCGCGTCGAAGCCGGCTGCGGCCGGCGGCGGGACTTTGCGCGCCGATGCGCTTTCGCTCGAAGTCCCCGTAAAAGTTCATGGCTCACGCGCCACGGAAGTGGCGCGCGGAGTTGCGCCGCACACCGAACCCTTCGAGGAAGAAACCGGCACGATGATTGTGTTTCCGCACGGTGGCGTGTTGCGCATGTCCACCCCGGTAACCGCGAGCCAAATGCTGGTGGTGACGAATTTAAAGACGCGCCAAGACGCTATCTGCCGCGTGGTGAAGGTGCGCACATTTTCGAATATGCAGGGATATGTGGAAGTGGAATTCACGCACCAGCAGCCGGGTTATTGGGGCGTTAATTTTCCATCGGAAGGCCCCGCTGCAGCGCCGGTAATTGGAACTGCGCCGGTTGTTTCGGCTGCGGCTCCTGTGGTGATTCCGGAAGCTCCGGCGAAGGTCGCGCCGGTGCAAAATATTTCGACGCCGGTTGCGCCTGCCGCGCCGGTTTCGTTTGTCGCGCCAGCGCCGCCGGTTGTTCCGCCAGCTGCAGTGGCGCCGCTGGCCGCCGCGCCCGTTGCTCCCGCGGCGTTTACTCCGCCGCCTCCCCCACCACCGGTGATTCCAGCTGCGCCGAGCAAACCGGAACCAGCTTTCATTTCGCTGGGCACGCAGGAAAAAGTGCAGCCCGCTGCTTCGTCCACTTCTCCCGCGCGCCCGGAACCCTCTGCGCCGGTCTCGCACGTCGCGTCCACGCCCACGCGGCCAGAGAACGTCCTACCGACATTCATTTCAGAACTTCCCGGAAGCAACGTTGCACATGACGCGCAGGCGAGCACGCCGGTGGATTTTCCGGCCGCGCCGCAAGCAGCACCGCCGCCGTCGCTGACCATGACGGAGCTGCGCGGAGATCAGCGCGGAACTGTGGCGATTGCGCCGGCCGACGCGTTAACAGCGATTGCCGGCGCGGAGCAGCATGCCGCGGAGGCCGCTGAGGCTCCGGCGCAGAGTTCGCGCGCTGTATTTGGAAGTTTTAGCGGCGGCACATCTTTGAGTGGCGGCCATGGCGTGCCGGTGGACGCGTTCGGCGCGCGGCTCGATTCCACGAGCGAAGCGGGCGCGGAGCACGCTGGCGCACCGCGCGGCAACAATTGGATGTTGATCGCTGCCTGCGTCACCGTATTGTTTGCCCTTGTCATTGGCGGCGTACTTTACTTCCGACCGCACGCCAGCGGCAACGCGCGCAATAGTGCGAGCAATGCAAATACGCCGGCGATTCCGCAGCCGCTGGCGTTTCAGACTCCCGCTGCCGCTCCGGATGCCCGCACACCAGACGTAGCGCCGGTGCATAATTCCGCGACGCATCCTGTGCCGGTGGTTGCGCAAGCGCCGGGGATCGCGCCCTCCATCGTGGCGACTGGGGATGATGCGAGTGGCGAAGGGCCCAGAATTGTGCCGAAGCCGGCGTCGAACCTGGCACCTGGCACGGTGAAGAACGCAGGGGAAGATCATCCGGTGGCCACGCAAAGAAGCGATGCGGACCAGGAGATGCAGGCGCCGTCTTTGGAAGCTGCGCCCGCTGGAGATTCAGCGAACCCCAGCGCGCTGTCCGGAATCGTCTCGTCCAACGTGGCAACCCTTGCGGCGCCCGACTTAAAGCCGGAAGGACCGGTGAAGGTGGGCGGAAACGTGAAGGAGCCGCGGCTGGTGTCGCGGGTGATGCCGGAATATCCGCTGGTGGCGAAGCAGTCCGGAATTCAAGGCGACGTAGTGGTAAAAACCACGATCGATGTGAAGGGCAACGTTGCGAATGTGCAGGTTGTGTCGGGTCCGGCGATGCTGCGCGGGCCGGCGCTGGCAGCTTTGCGTCGCTGGAGATACGAGCCCTCGACGTTGAATGGCCAGCCGATCGAGGTGCAGATGTTGGTGACGATCAAGTTCAGCGGAAACCGCTAGAGCGTTTCGCAATCCACAGATTCCACGTGTCGTCCGGCGCGACTTGAGGACGCAGAACGCGCGCCCTTCCCGGCTGTTGCTTTTTCCCTGCTGCTGCATCCAATATGGAGTTGATCAGCAAGATAAGTCTGTTTGGTTCGAGGTGAAATATGCGTGAGGCAGTCATTGTAAGTTCCGTGCGCACTGCCGTGGGCAAGGCCGGCAAGGGGACATTGCGTGCTACTCGTCCGGACGATTTGGCCGCGGCGGCGATCAAGGATGCAATCGGGCGCGCGAAGGGACTGGATCCCGCGGAAATTGACGATGTGATTGTGGGCTGCGCGACGCCGGAAGCCGAGCAGGGGATGAACGTGGCGCGTATCGCGTCACTACGCGCGGGCTTGCCGGTAACGGTTTCGGCGATGACCATCAACCGGTTTTGTTCTTCCGGGCTGCAGGCGATCGCGCTGGGTGCGGAACGTATTATCGCCGGCGGCGCCGAAGTTGTCGTGGCGGGCGGGACTGAATCCATGTCCATGATTCCCATGGGCGGCAACAAGATCGCGCCGAATCCCTGGCTCACGGACAATAAGCCGGACACTTATTTGAACATGGGGCTGACCGCGGAGAATGTCGCGAAGAAATATGGGATTACGCGCGAGCAGGCCGACGAATTTTCGCTGGCGAGCCATCAGAAAGCGCTGGCTGCGATCGCTGCGGGGAAGTTCAAGGATGAAATCGTTCCGGTGGACGTGAGCTACACAGTGCTGGAAGCCGCGGCGGCGAGCGGTAGCAGTTCCGCGAAGCCCCGCACGGTGAATGTTACTTTCAATACCGATGAAGGGCCGCGCGCGGACACTTCTCTAGAGGCGCTCGGAAAATTGAAGCCGGCATTTCACACGCACGGCGTGGTGACGGCGGGAAACAGCTCGCAGACAAGCGACGGCGCGGCTGCCGCCGTAGTGATGAGCGCAGACCGCGCGCGCGCGTTGGGATTGAAGCCGATGGCGCGATTCGTCGCGTTCGCGACTGCTGGTTACCTGCCGGAAGAAATGGGGATCGGGCCGGTGTTTGCGATTCCCAAGGCGCTGAAGCTTGCGGGGCTTCGGCTGGATCAGATTGACGTGATCGAACTGAACGAAGCTTTTGCGGCGCAGGCGCTGAGCGTAATCAAGCTCTTGGGAATTGATCCGGCGCGCGTGAACGTGAACGGCGGCGCGATCGCGTTGGGCCATCCGCTGGGCTGCACGGGCGCGAAGCTCACCGCCACGATCTTGCGCGAACTGGAACGCCGCAACGCGCGCTACGGCATGGTGACGATGTGCGTTGGCGGCGGGATGGGCGCGGCCGGGATTTTCGAACGAGCCGCGTAGAGCGAACTGCGGACTCGCGGTTGTATTTCACGCTTCTAGACTTCCAGTCACAAAACAACGCGACAAATTAGGCGGCACTTCGGGATTTGCTACGGGAGATTCCCCGGCGAAGCCGCCACCATGCCACTGCGGCGGCCCGCCGGAGAGAAAAAGATTTCCTGCAGCGCGTGCGCCTGCTAGAACTGGCGGAGGAGCATGCCAGCGGCGACGCGGTTCTTATCGGCATCGAGCAGCAATTCGGTATTGCTGTCAATTTGATAATAGACCAGGTTGAAATTCGCCGTAACGCCGCCACCCGAAGAGTTCACTGTGGCGGTCCCGCGTCCGTTGGAAGCGACCGCGTTCAGGATGCTGGTGGAATTCACCGGCAGGCCCAGGATTGGTCCGCCGTTGTTGATGTCCAGCGTTCCGGTCAGGGCCATGCTGTTGTTAACGAGGCCGAGTTGGCCGGCGATATCCTGCTCGAACGCGACCTGATTTTTGGAGGAGCCGACGCCGGAAAGATTCAGCGCGAAGCTGCCCTGTACCGTGCTAACCGAGCCGCGCTGGAAAGCAGTGCCGGTGGCGCCATCCACTCCGTTATTGGTGTCAATTTCCACCAACTCCGCACCGGTGGTGCCCGCAGCCGTGACGAATGTGTAGGCCGCGAATTGAACGGTGCCCTTGCTGGTGGTGAGATTGAGGGTGAAGCGAGCGGGAACATTTCCTTCGCTCAAAACATTGGCATAGGCTCCGCTGGTGATCGTGCTGTCGATCTGTGTGCCGGCGCCGCCGCTGTTATTGATGTCGAGCGCGCCGCCGCTGCTGATGGTGGCGGCGTTGATCGCAAATACAGCGCCGCCGGCGTAGGGAGCATTGTTAGCGGCGCCACCAAAGGTGAGAGCGACTCCGCCGTTGAGAGGCGTGGTGGCGAGGGGAGTAGCAAAGGATTCGCCGAAGAGAATGAAAGGCTGGGCCGGATCGATTTCGATGAGTTTCAAATGAGTCTGATCGATCACGTAATAGGCAAAATTGATCGTGCCCAAGTCTGTGGAGTTCATGCTAATAGTGCCGCGTCCGAAAGTAGCGTCAGAATTCGTGCACAAGGCGCTGAGGGTAATGTCGTTGGTGACCACGGTCAGCGTGTTGGTATTGAGCGGCACATAGGTGAAATCCTGAGTGTTTACGGGAGAATTAGCATTATTCACCTGACAGGCACCGTTGGTGGACAGAAAAGTGCCGGCCACTGACACCGGATTCCCGACTGAATCGATGCCGAAGTATTGCAACGCGAATCTGCTGTTGAGCGGCGTGGCGAACGAGCTGATTTTTTGCGCGTCTAGAGTGCCGCTGCCGGTGTCGGACGAGTCAAAATCGATCAGCAATGCGTGCTGATTGGTGGCCAGCGTGGCTTGTAAGTTGAGGGACGCGGCGAACGAATTTGTGCCCAGGGTCACGACGATGGACGTGCGGCCGTCCAGTGGCCCGACCTGAAAGGTGCCGCCTGTGACTGAAACGCCGAACGTCGGCCCAAACGTTGCAGTGTTAATGTCCACTTCCCCGCCGGTGATCGTGCCAGACGCAGAGCCGGCGGAACCGCTGGTGAGGATACTGCCGACAACATCCACCGGGAGCCCCTGATTGAAATCGATTCCGGTAAACGCCAGGGCATATTGGCCTGTGCCGATCGTGTTGATAGTGAGTGACGCGGAAGAAAACAGAACGGTGACCGTGGACGTGCCGGAATTGGCGCCCGCAGCAGCGCCGATCGTAACAGTGCCGCCAGTGGGCGGCGAAAGCGGCGCGGTGTAATTGCCGTTGCCATCAATCGTGCCGTGGCATTGCGTGGCGGAGCCAACGGGCGGCGCAACACAGTCGCCGAATGCAGTGCCGTTCACTGTCCAGGTTACGCCCGCGCTGGGCGTGGCTGTGAAGGACTGCAGACCGCCGGCTAGAATAGTGAGCGCTGCGGGATTTACGGCGAGGGCCGACGCGGCAACGACCGTCACGGAGGTAGTCCCGGTGTTCTGGCCGGACGTGGCCGTGATGGTAACGGCGCCCGCGGAGGTGGGCGCGGTAAAGAGGCCGCTGCCGTCAATGGTGCCGCCGCTGGCGGTCCAGGTTACGGAAGTGCTGGCGCCATTCAGAAAAGCCGAGAACTGGGCCGTCTGGCTAACCCCGATGCTGATGGAGCCGGGCAGGACCACGAGATCATTAATCGTAGGATGATTGCCGCCACCGCCGCCGCAAGCGGACAGAGTGAACATACCGGCGACGATAATTGCCAATAGCGTAAACAAATGAATTCTCTTTCGCATCAGAAGTCTCCCGTTGGCGTCATCCTGTGATGACCGGCTAGGCTCGGTTTCGGAGCCGGTTTGATATCGCGCACGACTGCATTTATGCGGAACGCTGCGTGAGCGCAGCACTCCCAAAAATTTAACGCTACCTCGTTACCGATTCTCTCCGCGCTTAGATGAACCGAACGGCTTGCAAGAGCCACGCGAAGTACGGCCATTCTGTTTCACGAAAACGATGGAAAAAGTTCCATTGGTTCGCGCGACACACCGGCTTTCCAAAATACGCGAAATTCTCAGACTTAGATACAATTCGGCGCAAATAGGTTTCTCCGCTGGTAACCAACCCGGCAGGCGCATGAAAGTTGCGCCGCGGGCGTGGTTCAGGCCCCGTTATGAGGGAATTGCGAAAAATCAATTGCGCAGGGGCTTTCCGGTCTTCAAGGTGTGCGCGATGCGCTCCTGCGTCTTGCGTTCGCCGCACAGGCTGACGAAGGCTTCGCGCTCCAGATCCAGCACGTACTGCTCCGGAACGACTTGCGGCGCGGTGATGGCGCCCCCCGCGAGAATGTTTGCCAGCTTGCGGCCGACGACACCGTCGTACTCCGAGGCGTAGCCGCCGCGAATCATCATGTGAATGGCGAGTTTCGCGCCCGTGAGGAATTCTTCGCCCAGCACGCGGATTTGCGCGGGTGCGGGCGGATGGTAGCCCGCGCGAAGCAGCGCGAGAGCGGTTTGCTTGGCGTCGGCGATCTGGCGGTCGCGATTCATGGCGATCAGATCCGATGGGCGCAAATAGCCGAGCGTGCGGGCTTCTTCGCCGCTGGTGGAAACTCTGGCCATGGCGATATTTTCGAATACGGGCTTGAGCGCGTGGAAGAGGTCGAGATCTTCGCCGCCCGCGGAGTGTTCGTTCGCGCGGATCAGCATTTCCTTGGTGCCACCGCCGCCGGGAATCAGGCCGACGCCAGTTTCGACAAGACCCACGTAGGTTTCCGCTGCGGCGTGAATGCGCGCAGCGTGCAACGGGACTTCGCAGCCGCCGCCCAGAGCCATGCCCTGCGGCGCGGCGACGATGGGACGCGGCGCGTACTTGATCGCCATATTCACCCGCTGGAATTGGCGCACGGCCATGTGGATATCGTCCCACTCGCCTTCTTGCGCGCTGATCAGCACCAGCATCAGGTTCGCGCCCACGGAAAAATTCGTCGCTTGATTGCCGATGACCATGGCGTCGAAATCTGAGCTCAGGCGCACGATTCCGGCGTGAATCATGGCGACCAGATCGCCGCCGATCGAATTCATTTTGGAATGGAACTCGCAGCAGAGGACGCCGTCTCCCAGATCAATCAGGCTCGCGCCGGCATTTTTCTGCACCACGCCGCTGCGATCTTTCAGCGATTTCAGGATGATGATGCCAGGGGGTTCGGGGACGGGCTGCAGTGCTTGTGATTTTAAATCGAAATAGCGCGTAGTTCCCTTCTCGGATTCGTAGAACGATTTTTTAGGCGAGTCCAGGACTTTGCGCACGAGCGGCGGTAGTTCCTGGCCGTCGCGTTCCAGGGCTTTGGCCATGCGTTCGACGCCGACGGCATCCCAGACTTCGAACGGGCCGAGTTCCCACGCGAAGCCCCAGCGTACGGCGCGGTCCAGGTCCACAATGTTGTGAGAGATTTCCGGCATCAGGCGCGCGGCGTAGAGGCACGTTTGGCCGAGGGTGGACCACAGGAAGCGATTGGCTTTGTCGCCGCCTTTGCCATCAAGTGCGGGCGCGAGCAGAGCGCGCAGGCGTTCGCGCGTGTCTTCGACGGCTTTGCCGCCTTCGATAGAAGGAAATTTCGCTTTCAGGCGCGGGCGATAATCCATTTTCTGCCAATCGAGCGTGAGGATTTCCGACTCGCCGCCTTTTTTTACTTTCTTGTAGAACCCACCGCCGGTTTTGTCGCCCAGCCAACCGCGTTTCAGCATTTCCTCCATGAACGGAGGAACTTTGTAGATGTCGCGCGATGCGTCGGTGGTGGCGTTCTCGTAAATATTGCGGACGACGTGGACGAGGATGTCGAGCCCCACGAGATCAGCGGTGCGAAACGTGGCGGATTTCGGCTGGCCGATGGCTGGGCCGGTGCAAGCGTCCACTTCCTCGATAGTCATTTCCAGCGTCAGCATCTGGCGAACCGCGTTGAGCATGGAAAATGTGCCGATGCGATTGGCGATGAAGTTGGGGGTGTCCTTCGCCGGGACGACGCCTTTGCCGAGGCGCAGATCGCAGATTTCGTCGAGCGATTGCAAAACTTCCGGAAGTGTCTTGGGCCCGGGGATGAGTTCGACCAATTTCATGTAGCGCGGCGGATTGAAGAAATGCGTTCCGGCCCAGTGCTGCTGAAAATCTTCGGAGCGGCCTTCGGCGATCAGATGAATCGGCAGGCCCGAAGTATTGGAGGTGACGATGGTACCGGGTTTACGGACGGCTTCGACGCGGGTAAAGAGGCTCCGCTTGATTTCCAGATTCTCGGCGACGGCTTCGATGATCCAATCCACCTGGCCGCACCAGGCGATGTTGTCTTCAAGATTACCGGGGGTGACGAGGCGCGCGTTATCAGCAGTGAAGAATGCGGCAGGGCGCGACTTCCTGGCGGCTTCAAATCCGGCCAGGACGATGCGATTGCGCACGGCGGGGCTTTCCAGCGTCAGGCCTTTGCTCTGCTCCGCTGGCGTGAGGCTGGTGGGAACGATGTCCAGCAGGTAACAGGGGATGCCGGCGTTCGCGAGATGCGCGGCAATGCGCGCGCCCATGGTGCCTGCTCCCAAGACCGCTGCACGTTCGATCCGTCGTTTCACTGGTGTTCCTTTCGGCGTTTGCCCAGTCAGTGAGGTTACAAAAGCAGTACGGAGCGGTCAACCGGAAAGACCTGCGAGCGCGAAATGAGTTAAAGTGAGGTGAAGGGACGAGCATGTCTGACATCGGATACACCACAAAATGGCTGGGAAAAGCCATCAGGGGCCTGCGCAGTTTCGCCTACGGGAACCCCGGCGAACGGCCGAAGGTGGGGCTGGCGCTGGGCGGAGGATTCGCGCGCGGCGTGGCGCACGTGGGAGTGCTGCGCGTCCTGGAAGAGCACGAAATTCCGATCGATTTTATTGCTGGTACTTCGGTGGGCGCGCTGATTGCGGCGGCTTATGCCAGCGGGGCTACGCTCGATCACATGGCGCAGCAGGCCGCGATTACCCGCTTCCGCGATTTCGGGCGCTGGACGCTTTCGCGCATGGGCATGGCTTCGAATGAACCGCTGCAGGATTTTCTGCACCGGTTGACGCCCGCGAAATATTTTCACGAGATGCGGATTCCGCTGGCGATTGTGGCGACGGATTTGTTGAAGGGCACTTCGATACATTTCACTGAAGGAGAGATTGGGCCGGCGCTGCGGGCGTCGTGCGCGTATCCGGGATTATTTTTGCCAGTCGAACACCAAGATCATTATCTCGTGGATGGATTTCTTACCGAGCAGGTGCCGTCGCCGGCAGTGAGGAAGATGGGCGCGGAGCTGGTGATTGGGATTCATCTGGAACCGGGCCTGCTGGATTCCAAGCCGCGAAATACGATTGAAGTGATCAGCCGGTCGTTCTCGATTATTCAGTCGGTGGCTAATCAGCCTTGGCGGGGGATGACTGATGTGCTAATCGAGCCGAACGTGCACCACATTTTGTGGGATGAATTTGTGAAAACGCCGCAGCTGATCGCCGCGGGGGAAGATGCCACGCGCGCGGCCATGCCGCAGATTAAGGCCTTCTTGCAGCGCGGCGCGCCGGGCGGTGGGCACGACGAAAAGGATGGGATCTTCGAGGCGGCGGAATAAGGCGACTTAGAGCGGCTGATGCTGTTGAAGCTGCTGAAGGCCGCTGCTAACTATATTTCATGGCGCGCGTCGAAGTAGGTGTGAGGAGCCGAACTCCTCCTGCGATGACCGCTGCAACGCCCCAATCATACGCAGGGAGTGTTCGGCTCTTCTTTTTTCTCCGCTCTCTAATTCCGTAGGTGCCATATCCGAAATTCTGTAGGCTTTTGTGGCTACGGCGCGTGAGGAACGCGGGATCTGCGCTCGAACGCTTACTTTGGGGAATCTACTTCTCGTAGTTCGATTGTTACCGGTTGGCCGTTGCCCTTCCCTCGTTTTGTGAACCATTCGCTCATGGCTTGCGCCAGTCGCGCGGGGTCCACTGCCAAGCCCGCTTCGAGGCGGCCTTCGCCGGTGGGCAACGTGTCGTCAAATTCCGCCGACCCTGTGAAGTTGCGCATGCAAAAACTGTCAAGCCATTCGAGCGGCGCGGGGCGGCGCTCTGTGCCAATCACCAAGTCTGCCCGCAGCTTGCGCGCGTACATGATTCGCGGATTATAGCATTCAGGCTTGATGGCGTTTCTTATCTAGTCCTGCGGCGGGCGATATGACGTTGCGAAAGTTCTTGCTCCAACGCCTCGGCGATAAAGAATCCACTCGACTTCAGATCCTTCAGAATTTGCTTGAAATCAGTCACCAAGCCTACCGAGTCCGCGCGTTCCAGGACACCGAGCGTTCCCGAAAGCGGCAGATTCCGGCTCAGAGCGATGGTGCGGCCAATCTGTTCATCGATTAAGAGAACGTCGGGTTGAAGCGCCTCTGCCAGCAGAATTGCCTCGCGTTCGCCTTGATGCAGAGTGGCTGGAAATGTGCTTTGTGGAGTTTCCTCGACAACGCGGACCTCAAACCAGGCAGGAAGCGACGAGACGCGGCGGCGTACTAATTCCGGTGTTCTGGTATCTGTCAACTCCCCATGTACCGCACCGGGCACAATGACTTTCTCGAACAAACGACCCAGCAAATGTTCTTGCTCAATGGCAATCAAGTAACGGAGCGGCGTGGTGTTGGAAACCGCAATCATGCACAGAGTTCGCTAGCGTGGTTGACGGCGGGACGCCGCATCGAACAGTGCCGCTTCGCGGTCCAGGTCTGCGGTTCCGATGGCTGCAAGCGGAACGTTATGCCGGCCCAAGAAATCCTCCGTCTCGACTCGCGATAAGCCCAGCATTTCGGAGACCTGGTAGAGCGTCAGGGCTTGTTCGCGGTATCCCTCCAGCGCAAGTGCTTCCAGCGCGCGGCGAGAGACGTCGCCACCGGCAAGCGCGAGGCGTTCCGCGACATCATCAGGAATGCGCAGGATGACTTCCATGGGGCTAGCTTAGCATGAGGAAATGTATCCTTCCACTTTACCGCGGGGCCGAAGTGCGATCCGGGCGTTCGCACAAGCGCGCGAAACCAACGCTTTGGAAGTGAAAGGGGACGACCGGGCCGGGCTCATTTCTTGCGCAATAAATAGCGGAGTGATGTAGGATTTGGCTGTTCGTCGGTCCAGGGCTGCGCTTCGCGCGTTTGCGCGATCGTGTCGGATTCGTCGGACTGAAGTGATCGCTCGAATGTAATCGTTTACCGGAGCTCATCTGGTTTCCTTGGTCGGACAAGGAGAGCGCCAGTATGGCAAACTTCCTGCGTGATACCCGCTTTGGATTTCGTCTGCTTCGCAAAAATCCTGGATTTGCTGCGGTAGCGATTTTCGCACTCGCGCTCGGCATCGGCGCGAACACCGCGATCTTCAGTATCTTTTACGCCACGCTGTTGGCGCCGTTTCCTTATCCACAGCCCGACCAATTGGTAGTGGTGTGGTCCAGCATGGGCGGCCACCGGAACGCGGTTTCGGCCGGCGACTATTTAGATTGGAAGCGCGACAGCAAAGTTTTCCAAATCCTGGGAGTAGTGCGCGATGACGACTTCAATCTCTCGACCGGCGCGATACCTGAACAGATTCACGGCAGCTATCTGACACCGGGATTCTTGGATCAATTGATTGGCGACAAGCCATTCATGGGGCGCTACCCGTTGCCTGAGGAAGGAGTGGCCGGGAAAGATCACGTGGTGGTGATCACGCACAAACTGTGGCAAAACTATTTCGGCGCTGATCCAAATATTATCGGCAAGCAAATCCATCTGAATGGCGATCTCTACGCGGTGATAGGGGTGCAGCCCGCGGGGCAACCCGACCGGTTGGACCGGCAACTGGTGGTGCCGCTGGTGTTCACGACGGATGAATACGACCACGATTTTCATCGCAACGTTGTGCTCGGGCGATTGAAGCTGGGGGTGACGATCGCGCAAGCAAACGCGGATATGGATACAGTGGCGCGGCACATCGCGGAGGATTTTCCGAAATCGAATAAGGGCTGGGGAGTAAGCGTTGAGCCTCTGAAGAACGAATTCCTGAATCGCGACGTGCAAACCGGACTGCCGCTGCTGCTGGGCGCGGTGAGTTTCGTGCTGCTGATCGCGTGTGCCAACGTGGCCAACCTACTGCTAGCGCGAGGCACAGCGCGGCAAAAAGAAGTAGCGGTGCGCGCATCGGTGGGCGCTTCGCGCAGGCAAATATTCACGCAGTTTCTGATTGAAAGCCTGGCGCTGGCGTCCGTCGGAGGCGCGCTAGGAATCGGCTTGGCGTGGGTGCTGATGAAAGCGATTGTGGCCGCGATGCCGCCGTACACGCTGCTTTCGGAAACAGATGTGAGGATGAGCTTGCCTGTGCTGCTCTTCACCGTGGCTACGGTGATGCTCGCCGGAGTGCTATTCGGTTGCGCTCCGGCGTGGCGAGCGGCGCGCATGAATTTAAATGAGGTTCTGAAGGAAGGAGGAGGCGCCGCGCGCAGCACGGGACGGCACGGCCTGCGTCGCGCGCTGGTGATTGCGGAGTTTGCGTTGGCACTGAGCTTGTTGGCCGGCGGCGGCTTGGCGATTCACAGTCTGTGGAACGTCGCACACGTGGAGCTGGGATTCCGCAGCGATCACTTGCTCACGTTCGATCTTCCCGTCGTGGAAGGCCGCCTGAAGGACGCCACCCAGATCACAACTTTCTATCGTCAGTTGCTCGAAAAAATTGAAGCGCTACCCGGTGTTACCTCCGTCTCGGCCTCCGAGGGCGGGCCCCTGCAGGGCGTAAGATTCGGAATGCCGTTCCAAGTTGCCGGCAAGGAAGTCTCAGACATCGCGGAGCGGCCCGTAGCCGGCTTCAACATGGTGACGCCGGAATATTTCAAAGTTTTCGGCATTCGGATGACCGAAGGTCGCGCGTTCACCGATCAGGATTTGCCGGGTGGCGTGGCGGTGGCCGTCGTGAACCAAAACTTCGCCGAAAAATTCCTCGCCGGCGTTGATCCCTTGTCGCAGCGCGTCCTGGTGCAGCAGATAATTCCCGGCGCCACCAAATTTGGCGATCCGATCGCGTGGCAAATCGTGGGCGTGTACAAAAATGTCCACAACGGCGGGCTGGAACGGGAATTCCCGGAAATTGTCGTGCCTTTCTGGCAGAGCCCCTTACCGCAAGCGCGCATCGCGGTGCGTACTGGTGCTGATCCCGAAGCGGCCAGCAAGACCATCGCCGGAATCGTGCAGTCCGTGGATCCAAATCTGCCTTTGGGAAATCCTCGAACGATGGATCAAATCATTGACCGCTCGCTGGCACCGCAACGCTTCATGGCGGGTTTGTTTGGAGGCTTCGCGGGGATCGCGCTGCTGCTGGCGGCGGTGGGAATTTATGGCGTGATGTCCTTCGCCGTCGCGCAACGCACGCACGAGATCGGCCTGCGCATGGCGCTCGGCGCGGGTCAGGCAAACGTGCTCGCGCTAATTCTGAAAGAAGGAATGATTCTGGCGGGCGTCGGCCTCGCGCTGGGTCTGTTTGGAGCTTACGGCGTAGGCAAAGTGATGCACGGCCTGCTCTACAACGTCGCGGTATTTGATTTTGCAGCGTTCGGCGCAGTGGCCGCGGCTCTCTTGCTCGCCGGGCTGCTGGCCTGCTTCATCCCAGCTCATCGCGCGACGCTCGTGGACCCGATGCAAGCTCTGCGCCAAGAGTGAAAACTCCACAGCGCGCTGCTGTTAATCGCGCCAGCGCACCCATACTTGCAATTCGCCGAATCGTGGCCTAGACTTTTCTGGTATAGAGCATTTATACATGAGGTCGCGACTGGCCCGGCCCGCTAGCCGAGCAACGTCCCACGCGCCCGCATCCCGGAGACCAGGTGTCCACACCACTCGAACAATGGGTTGAGGAATCCGCGCGCCTGACGCAGCCGGACAGAATTGTCTGGTGCGACGGATCAGAAGCTGAAAACGAGCAGATGCTCGGCGGCTTGCAGCACGATGGCATCATCACCGAACTGAATCCCGCGACTTATCCGCACTCTTATCTGAACCGCCGCAATCCGAACGACGTCGCCCGCACCGAAAGCGTCACGTTTATTTGTACGCGCACGAAGGACGAGGCCGGGCCCACGAATAATTGGATGTCGCCAGAAGACGGCAAGGCCCGGGTGCGCCCGATTCTGGAAGGCTCGATGAAGGGCCGGACGATGTACGTTGCGCCATACTTCATGGGGCCGCAGAATTCTCCTTACAGCCGCGTCGGCGTCGAGATTACGGACAGCCGCTACGTGGTGGCCAGCATGCGCATCATGTCGCGCATGGGCAAGGCGGCGCAGGACCGCATCGGCAACAGCGATAATTTTGTGCCGGGGCTCCACGCGCTGGCCGGCGTGAATCCCGACCGCAGATTCGTGATGCACTTCCCCGAGGAAAAATTAATCTGGAGCGTGGGCTCGGGCTACGGCGGGAATGCGCTGCTCGGGAAAAAATGTTTTGCGCTGCGTATCGCCAGTTGGATGGCGCGCTCGGAAGGCTGGATGGCCGAGCACATGCTGATACTCGGCTTGGAAGATCCCTCCGGCAAAGTCACGTATATGGCCGCGGCATTTCCCAGCGCTTGCGGCAAGACCAACCTGGCGATGATGGTTTCGACGCTGGAATCGCAGGGCTATCGCGTGTGGACCGTAGGCGACGACATCGCCTGGATGCACATAGGCGCGGACGGCACGTTGCGCGCGATTAATCCCGAGAATGGATTTTTCGGCGTCGCGCCGGGAACGAACGCGCAGACCAATCCGAACGTGATGGCGGCTTTGCGACGTAACACGATTTTTACGAACGTGGCCATCAGCGGCGCGCGCGAGCCTTGGTGGGAAGGCATCGGCACTCCACCGCCTCTGGGATTGATTGATTGGAGGGGCGAGGCGTGGTCACCGGAGAAAGGGCCTGCGGCGCATCCGAATTCGCGTTATACGGTGCCCGCAAAGCAGTCGCCTTCGATTTCAGCGCACTGGGAGGATCCGGAAGGCGTGCCGATCTCCGCGATTATTTTTGGCGGCAGGCGCGAGCGGCTGGCTCCGCTGGTGTATGAATCGCGCAACTGGCAGCATGGAGTTTTTGTCGGCGCAACGATGGCTTCGGAAACTACCGCCGCCGCAACCGGAGCGGTGGGCGTGACGCGGCGCGATCCGATGGCGATGATTCCCTTCTGTGGTTACAACATGGCGGATTATTTCCAGCACTGGCTGGACATGGGCCCGAAGATCAAACATGCGCCAAAGATTTTCCATGTGAACTGGTTCCGCAAGGATGCCAATGGAAAATTCCTGTGGCCGGGGTATGGCGAGAATGTGCGCGTGTTGAAATGGATGCTGGACCGCATCGAAGGCCGGGCCGCAGCGACGGATACGCCGATCGGATACGTGCCAACGCCGGGATCGCTTACCCTGGATGGAATGGCGATTTCGCGCGAGGTGGTGGATGAGCTGTTGCGCGTGGATGCGCGTGATTGGTCCGAAGAAGCGGATGCCACCGCGAAATTCTTCGAAATATTCGGCGACCGTTTGCCAACGGAAATTCGCGGCGAGAACAAGGCGCTGCAGGATCGCCTGCACCGCACCACTGTTACCGCCCGATAGCCCTCGAACCCACCCCACAAATATTCGAAACCCAACGCTTGAAGGGCTAGGCCCCTCATTTTTGCGCGGCGTTACGGCGGGGCTGAAGTGTCCGCGTGAGAACTTGGGAATCCTTGTGGGCGTGGCTTTAGCCACGAGATAAACCGCGCCGAAGCCAAGCGGCTTTAGCCGCTGAAGGTCCGCTTTTGCGGTTCTTACACAGACTCTTCAGCCCCGCCTTTCCGATTCACGCATCGACGAGACCATTTCTAGGGCGTGGCGCTAGCGGCGTACGGGCTCGAGGCGCGATATCGTTTCTCGAATTCCTCCCGCGTGCACAGCGTGCGCATGTCGATAATCCGATCCACGGCGAGGATTCCGTCGAGGTGGTCAATCTCGTGCTGCAGCAACTCGGCTAGATCCTTCTCCGCGCCGGCTCGAATTTCCCGCCATTTACCTTGCAGATCCTGATAGCGCACTTTGATCTCGCGGTGCCTTTCCACTTGCATGAAAATGGAAAGAAAGCTCAAGCAGGCGTCCCACACCACGATTTTTTCCGCGCTGCGCTCAGTGATTTGCGGATTTATCAACGGCCACGGTTCCGCTCCGGACAGTTGCAGGAAAATTACGCGCTGGGCTACTCCGATTTGCGGCGCGGCGATGCCTCGGCCGTAGCCGGTGGTTGCGCGCCAGTGCGCGAGCGTGTCGGCGAGGTCGCGCACCAAGGTTGCGATTTCCGGCGCTCCAGGATTTGCGACGGGCGCGGCGATTTCTCTTAACCGCGGGTCGCCCAGTTGCAGCACGGTTTGAATGGCCATGAGTTCCCTCCGGTTGCGGCGACGTGGTGCGCTTCAGACTTTCGGCTGGTAGCCCGCGCAGCGTAGCACCGGCAGCGCCGGATATTTTCGATACGCTGGGTCGACTGCAGCCAGTTCGCACAAATAAAATATCGCGCCGCGATCAGATTCGATGCGCCGCGCACAGATGCAATCCGCGCACAGCCCTGCGCGGCCCCGTTCCTGTTGCGCTTCGTCTTGCGTTCCCACGCGACGAGCATAGCATCACACGCTGCGCGGTCGCACGATCGCGCGATAGCCGTGGCGTGGCGGTGCCGCGGCTTTTTTTGCTATGGACATCGTGCTGGATGAGAAATATCCTCGCGTGCAGAATTCGTCCGCCAGGAGATATCACTCATGAGGCCGCTCACCGGTAAGTTCGCGCTCTACACACTGCTGACGCTGACCATCGGCGCATTTGCCGCTAGCGCGCAAATCAGCACGCAAATTGTTTTCAGGATGTCGCGCCCTTTTGTGGTGGGGAACACCACTTTTCCAGAGGGCAACTTCGTAATTAAGGAAGTTCCCGGCACCGCAAAACCGACACTGGAATTCAGCAACCCGCGCGGCGGCGCGTCCACGAAGGTCGAAGCGCAGTCCATCCCGGCCGAGCCGGCCATTCACGCCGCGGAAATCGCGTTCAACAAGTACGCAAATTTGATGGCGCTCTCGCAGGTATTTCCCGGCCCGGGGAAACACGGATACCAGCTCGTTCCCGGACAAGCTGAGCGCGACGCCGCTAAGACCGAAAAACCACTGCGCCAGACCATTCCTGCTCACGGGAGCTGATCGGCGGCGTCGACGAAAATTTGCCGTCGCACCTCTTCGCTCGAAATTTCATTGCGCTTGCAATTCCATCTCGACGGGTGTCTAAAATACGGCATTCCTGGGAGGTGGCCATGATTTGCCGTCGCGTTTCGATGCGGATTCTTGTTTTCTCATTGATTGTCGCGCTAGCGCTGCCCGTGGTGTGCTCGGCGCAGCAGACGCCTCCGCCGCGCGTGGTGGATTTGCCCGCTCCTGATGGCGTCATTCTGAAGGCTACGTTTTTCGCGTCGGCACAGCCCGGACCGGGCGCTCTACTGCTGCATCAATGCAATCGCCAACGCAAAGTCTGGGACGATCTCGCCGAGCGGCTTGCGGCTTCAGGGATCAACGTCCTGACCGTGGATTTCCGCGGCTACGGAGAGAGTGGCGGCAAAGGTCCCGACAAAGTTTCATCGGTGCAGGAAGCCGATCAAATCGTGAAGGAACAGTGGCCAGCGGACGTGGACGTCGCCTTTCGTTATTTGCAGACGCAGCCGAGCGTGAATCGCGGCGTGATCGGAGCTGGAGGAGCGAGCTGCGGCGTGAATCAGGCGGTGCAACTGGCGCGGCGGCATCCGGAGGTGAAATCGCTAGTGCTGCTGTCGGAAACCACCGATCGTTCGGGGCGCCAATTTTTGCACAACTCACCGAACTTGCCGCTGTTTCTGGCGGCAGCTGATGACGACTTTAATGATCCTGGCGTCGTGGAAATTATGCAGTGGCTCTACGATGTGTCGCCGGATCCTGCGAATAAGTTCATGCGTTATTCCACCGGCGGGCATGGCGTGGAGATGTTCGCGGCACACCAGGAATTGCCGGGGATGATTGTGGATTGGTTTAACGCGACGCTGCGGAATTCGCCGGCGCCGCCGGCGACTCATGCGCTGGCGCCGTGGTCCGCGGAATCGCGTTTCCTGGCCCTGGCGGATGAGCCGGATGGAATGCGCAAGGCCGAGCAGATGTTTGCGAACGAGCGGCGCGCTGATCCGTCCGTGGTGTTGTTTTCGGAAGCATTGATCAATCGCTTTGGATACGAGCATCTGGCAACGGGCGATACGAAAGTGGCGATCGAGCTTTTTCAGATGAATGTGGCTGCGTTTCCGAATTCACCGAATGTTTACGACAGCTTGGGCGACGCTTATCTGGCGGCCGGGCAAAAAGATTTGGCGCGGCAGAATGCGCAGAAGGCGCTGGAGCTTTTGGCCTCGGACACGGCGGACAGCCCGCAGCGCCGCGATGGGATTAGAGGGAGCGCGGAGCAAAAGTTGAAGCAGCTCGGGACCTCCGCCCAATGAGTTGTGCCGCTGCGATCCCGCTGCGGCAGTGCCCTTTCCTGGGAACGCCAATCTCCCGATTGGCGTTTTTAAAGCGTCCAACACCTTGTCGTTGGCATACATCGAGCCAGCCAGCACTTAGGCCGACCCTAACGCCGGCAGCTGCTGTTTCCTCTTGTGCTACCGTACCGACTATGTTATCATTAGTCGCGGGCTAATTACGCCCAGCGAAGGAGGACGCACGTGCGCCGCTGCTCGCGCTTCCACCACCCTCGCCCCTCACATGCGTCAGGTTCTAATCAACCACGCGGCGATTAGAAATGCCCGTAACTTCCATAAAAACAATGTCTTGGCTTTTTCTAATCGACTAAAATTGGCCTATTCTGGCGCGTTTTCCTCACCGCGCAAGCGGAATGTCACGAATCACATTCCACTCCTCGTCCGCACGCACTCGCTCTCCTACGCATTTCTATTCAATACAAATGAACGCACGCGAAAAAAAGCTAACCTGTTCACAACAAACAAGAAACAGTTTCTATTCCATACTTTTGAGCGCCTTTTACCCGTTCTATTCAATACTTTTGAATGGTCCTCCATCTACCCCTTTCTCCCACCAACTCGCCACGGTAGAATTGCCGCCCTATGATCCCTATGACCCCGATGACAAAGAATCTTGCTCTCAAATTGCGCTTATTGCTGCCTCTCGCGGGTGGCGCGGCTATCGCCGTGGCAACGCTTTACCCATTGGCGGCAAACCAGCACTCCGCTGCGGCGGCTCAGTCTGCGACCGCTGCGCCAGCGGCTTCCGCGAAACCATACGTGGTGCCGGACCTCGCCGAGCGCGTCGCGAAATTCAAATTGGTGCATATGCCTTTCAATTCGGCGGGGCTTAGCGCGCGGGAAAAGCAAATGGTGGAGAAGTTGGTCGATGCTTCGGGATTGCTGGATTGCATTTACTGGCGCCAGAACGATCCCGAGGGATTGAAACTTTATTTGTCGCTGGCGAACAGCAAAGACCCGCAGGACGAATTGCTGCGGCGCTATTTGAAAATCAACGGCAGCCGCTTCGATCTGATTGATGATGACAAGCCGTTCGTCGGCACGGAGCCGATGCCGCCCGGGCGCGGCTTCTACATCGGCGCCGGCTCCGACGCCTCGATAGCTCGCGGCGAAATTGAAGACTTCGTCAAAGAACATCCAGATAAGAAGCAGGAGATTTATAGCCCATATACGATCATCAAAGGCATGATGCCGCAATCGGCGAATTCTCCCTCACGCCCCGAAGCAATTCCCTACCACGTCGCGTTCCGTGAATTTCTGGAGCCGATGGCAAAGGACCTGCGCGAGGCTGCGGCGCTGAGCGACGATGCGGCGTTTGCGAAATTCCTCCGCCTCCGCGCTGATGCTCTCCTCACCGACGACTACTACGCAAGCGACATCGCATGGCTCGATCTGGAGAATCCGAAATTCGATGTGGTGTTTGCGCCTTACGAGGTTTACGACGATTCGCTGCTGGGCGTGAAAACGAGCTACGGCGCTTCGGTGATGATTCGCAATGACGTGGAGAGCGAGAAGCTGACGCTGTATCAGAAATACGTGCCGGATTTGCAGGAAGCGCTGCCCCTGCCCGCTGCCGATCTGCCCTCGAAACGCGGCAAGCAATCACCCATGGAAGTGGTGGACTCGCCGTATCGCGCGGGAGATTTGCTGCACGGCTACCAGGCCGTGGCGGACAATCTGCCGAACGATCCACGCATCCACGAAGAAAAAGGCTCGAAGAAAATGTTCTGGAAGAATTTCATGGACGCGCGCGTGAACTACATCATTTTGCCGCTGGCGCAGCGCACCATGCGTTCGGACCAGGCCGCCATGGCCAGCGGCGAAGGATACCTGGCCGATACGATCATGCACGAAATTTCGCACGGGCTGGGGCCGGCGTTCGCGCACACCGCGCAGGGCAAAGTGCAGATTAACGAGGCGATCGGGTCTTCCTATTCCGCATTGGAAGAATCGAAGGCCGACGTGGTGGGCGAATTCTGCTACGGCTGGTTGATTGACCACGGCCTGCTGCCGAAGGAGCGGCGCAATATCACCTACGCTTCCTACGTCGCGGGAATTTTTCGCACTGTGCGTTTCGGAGTGGCGGAGGCGCATGGCGCGGGCGAAATTATGCAGTTCAACTATTACACCGAGCAAGGCGCGATTCGGCGCGACGCGGCCAGCGGACTGTACGTGATTGATTTCGAAAAAATGCCCGCGGCTATCGCGTCGCTTGCGAAAGAATTGCTGGAGCAGGAAGCCACCGGGGACCGCGCGCGCACGGATGCGTGGTTCAAGAAATATGGCGGGATGCCGGCGGAGTTGAACGCTTTGCTGACGAAGACCAGCGACATTCCCGTGGACATCGGTCCGGAATTCGATTTCCATCCGGTGGTGAAATGAAAACATTCCGTGGCGGCGTCGTTTGCGACGGACGTGATCGGTGATTGGCACGCCGCAAATGGCGCACTAAAGTGCGCCGCTACAAAATCTCTTGGATTTCGGCGTCAATCGAAATGTGGGTTTGGGCGAAGCCGCTGATTTGGAACGATTGGCCGGCAGCTTTGCTGAAGTGGAAAAAGCGGCTGATGTGGTAATCCTCGTCAAGCATGTCGAAAATGCGCTCGGTCTCTTCGTGCGAAAGTTCCAGTGATGAGATCGGCACGGATTTCCCGTAGCCGCCCGCCGCGTGCACATATTTTTCCACAAGTTCGCGCAAGCTCATCTTCAGATCCAGACGTACGCGCCAGCTTCGCCGTACGGCAAATTCATGTAGAACACATTCGCTTCCGCGATGCGCTCGAACGCCGCGAGCAGGTTGCGCGCTCCGTGCCTGGCGCAGAACGTTGCGCCAGGCGCAGTGGCGACAAGCTCCACTTCATCGAGGCTCGCGATCTGCTGGTGCGAAAACCACAGCCAGCTGGCTGCGAATCCACATTCCGCGCACGCGCCGCCGGGTTGTGCCAGCCGCTGGGCAATCGCCGCTGCAACTTCTGGCCGCAATCCTACCGGTTCGAAGTCCGGTTGCGCCACGAAAAAATACTGAGTGAAAATCTCGGCGTCTGGCTCGAAGGCTACCACGCGGCCTGGAAACGATTCCAGCTCGCTGGCGAAGGCTGCTTTCAGACATTCGAGGCAGAGCGTGATCTCGGGGCGCGGCGGTTCGCGTTTGGTGCTGCGTTTTCCGCGAAGATACAGCGTGTCCGGCAGCAGCGTTGCGATCCAATCACATTCTTCGCCCAGGTGAATACATTCGGGCGGCGTGCCCTTCAACCACGCCCACCAATTGTGGCTGCGCGGCAGCAGCTCGATCGTGGGATACGCTTCGTCGTACGAAATGCGCGCCAAGTGTCCGGTTCCGATTCCCGCTTACGGCGGAGTATGGTAGCAGATTGCCGGGCGGAAATATCCGTGCGCGCGGCGTTCGGGCGTTTGTCCGCGCGGAAGGCATCGGCTATTATGGATGGCGCGCAACGTCGCGCTCGCAATATTCAATTTGTTCGTTTAGCGAACAAGGAGGATCTCGCATGGCAATCTCGGTAGGGGCGGCCGCTCCGGACTTCGTCTTGAAGGATCAGAGCCAGAAGGAAGTAAAGCTTTCGGATTTTCAGGGAAAGAAAAATGTGGTGATTGTGTTCTACCCGCTGGACTGGAGCCCGGTGTGCACGAACGAGCACGCGTGCTTCGTGAATGATATGAAGCGATTCGAGCAGCTGGACGCGCAAGTGCTGGGGATCAGCGTCGACAGCGCCTGGTCGCACAAAGCGTTCGCGGAAAAAATGGGGATTCATTACCCGTTGCTGGCGGATTTTCAGCCGCGCGGCGCAGTGGGCGAAAAATTCGGCGTGTACCTGGCTGAAAAAGGGATTACTGGACGCGCGATTTTGATTGTGGATCGCTCCGGGAAGATTGCGTGGTTCAAGAATTACGATATCCCCACGCTGCCGGATATGAAGGAAGTTGCGGACGCGCTGGCGAAGGTGAATTAGTTCCACGCCGCGCGCCAATGCGTGCGGAGGCCGCTGCAGGCGCTGCGCTTTTATTTGGGCGCGGCGTCTTTGTTGGGCGCGGGTAATGCGGATTCGGCGGGTGAATCCACCAACGGCTGCGAAAATGTGCGGATGTAATCCACGAGTTGCCAGCGTTCTTCTTCGCTCAGCTTGCCTTTGAAGGCGGGCATCGGGCGATGCCCTTGGGAGATTTTCCAAAAAAGTTCGCCGTCGGTTATGCGGGTCATAGCGTGCGCGTCGGTGAAATCCGTTGGCGCAACGGAAAGTTTTTCGGCGCGCTTCCCTTTTCCGTTGCCGTCTTCCCCGTGACAGTTCTCGCAGTGATCCGCGTAGGTGCTCATGCCCATGCCGATGGTTTGCGGCGTGGGAGGAAAGGGATTGCGTTGCTGGCGGGCTTTTTCTGGCGCGGTCCAGTCGCTGAGGGAATAGACAATGACGCTTCCCGCAACGGCGACGATCACGAATACCACCAAGATACCGAGCAGGTTCGGTTTGAATTTGGAGTTGGGCTTGCGGTCGGCAGGTTTATCGGACGCCATGATTCGCGGATTTGCCTGGAGAACTTTTCTGAGCCGAGGAAATTTTCGCACTGTGCTGCGGGATTTTCAACTGTTGGGGTGCCGCTTGCGGCTGATTTAACGCGCGGCGTGAATCGCTTGATAGACGGAGATGAGCACGATCACCAGCATGGCTACGACATAAATGCGTAATCCCCAGAGCAGCGCCCTCGTTCCCGTCGAAAGACTTTTGCGACCGAAATGAGTGCGGCGCTTGGCGGCGACGACTTGATCCGCTTCCAGCAAGGAAAGAACGGCGCGAGGATCGCGTAAGGTGAGCTGTTCGGACCTGACGTCAACTGCGACGTCAGGCGAAGCGAGCGCACCTGGATTTTCCGGAACATCCGCGTAGTTTGAATCCAATTTATTTCCTCCCTTGCATGATGCCGCTCTGTTGCGAACTATTCCACGCGCAAAAAGATTTAGCCGCCCAGCCATTTCGGAAACACTGTCGCGAGGCCGAAACCCAGCCCGGCAATGATCAGAAGGATGGTGACGGTGACGCCGGCGAAGTTGGCCCAGAAACCATTCACGTGTTCGCCCATCACTTCCGGATCGTTTACGAGCAGCAGCAGGAATGCCAGCGCCGGAGGCATGGCGAGTACGGCGATCACGTTGACCGTGAGCACTACAAACTCGAGCGGGAAGCGTGGGATTAGCACGAGCGCGGCCGCGGCGCAGGCCGAGCCAAACAACGTCAGGTAAAAGGGCCACGCTTCGCGCAGCGGGCGGTTCAAGCTGTGGCCGGTTTGCATGACTTCACCGAACGCATAGGCGGACGAAGTGGAGATGGCGATCGCTGCGACGATGCCGGCTTCGAAGATTCCGAGGGCGAAGAGCGTGGCGCCGGTGTGGCCGATTATTGGCTCGAGGGCTTCAGCGAATTGCGCGGCTTGAAAATCGGCGGCGTTGATTCCGTGATGAAACAGCGGCACGGTGGCAAGAATCGCGGCGATGGCAAACACGGAAGCGAGCAGGGCGCCGAGAAGAGTATCGAAGCGGCCGGCGTTGATATCGCGCGGCTGCATTCCTTTATCCACGACGGCGCTTTGCTGAAAAAAAAGCATCCAGGGTGTGACGGTGGCGCCGATGGTGGCGAGGATCAGCAGAAGAATTTCGTAGCGGCTGCCGCCGGGAAACGGCATCCAGGTAAGCATAGCGTGGCCAACCGAGTGCCAATCGGGGCGCGCTAGAATCGCGGCGGGAATAAACAGGCCGTTGAAAATGGCGAGGCTGAGCGTGATTCGTTCCCAGGTCCAGTAGCGCCCGGTGGTGATGGCGGCGACGACGATGACGAGCGCTCCGCCGACGGCGATCGCGGGGCGCACGCCGAAGAAACCGAGGCCGGCGCGCACGCCGATGAATTCCGTGACCAGGGTGAGAAAATTTCCGAAGATCAAATCGCCCATGGAGAAGAAACCCCAGAATTTTCCGAAGCGATCGAAGATGAGTTCGGCGTGGCCGCGATGGGTGACGGCGCCGAGGCGCACGGTCATTTCCTGTACGATGAAACCCATGATGAAAGTGAGTACAACGAACGGAATGAAGAAACCGACCCCGTAGCGCGAGCCGTCGGCGGAGTAGGAAAGCATGCTGGGGGCGTCGTTTTCGCCTAGGAAGACAAGAACTCCCGGACCGACCAGAAGCCACAGCAGGCGGAAGCCGCCGAAACTTTTGGTGCGCCCTTTCGAACGCGCGCGAGCCACTTCCCAGCGGTCGCGAGCGCGATCCACGTCCTCGTGGGTGACCAGGCCGATTAGTTCCGGAGCTGCGGCAGAGGCGACGGCGGATTCCGTGGTGGGATGCGCCGTCTGGCCCGCGAGAAGGCTGAAATTTTTGTCGGGAGCGTCCATGGGTTAACCTAGCTAAACTCTGGGTATAAACTACGCTTAACAAGAGCGGAGGTCAATGGGCATGGCAGAATGCGTGAGTAAAAACTAATCCGGCGCGATTCCCTGCTCTGCTATAGTGAGCGAAGAAACTTCCGAGGAGCAGACGAATGAGCGAGCCAGCGAGCCAGCAGCAGAAGCAACAAGTGCAGATCAAAGCGGATGAAAAGGAACTGCTTGGGCAATATTCCAATCTGGCGGTGATTCATCACAACGGCGAAGAGTTCACGCTGAATTTCATATATTTATTTCCCAGCGTGCCGCAGGGGAAGCTCGTCTCCAGCGTGATTTTGAGCCCGGCGCACGCGAAGCGGCTGCTGCAGGCGTTGAAGGAAAATGTGGCGCGGTTTGAGGCGCAGTTTGGGACATTACCGGAGGGCTCTGGGCCAGCGCCGGAGACGAATTTCGGATTCGTGCAGTAGGTCTGTGCGCTCCCTCGGAGGCTAAAGCCGCTTTGACGTTGTTGCGGTTACGGCTCGGCTTAAGCCGCGCCCTGACGCAAGTCGATATTCCTCGACACTAACGCTGAGGTTCGGCGTTCCGGGTTCGATAGTTTTGAGATGAGGTTTGGTAACGCGAACGGCTAGGTTGCGCAGTACTCTCCGACTACCCAGTTGCCGCTGGGCTTGACGAATTCCAAGCCTATGGCGAAACCGGAACGCGGAGTGGACTGGCAATAGGCGACGCGCGCGATGGCGCGAAAGGCGCCGGTAAGTGTGGAGATCGTCAGGCGGTCACCGGTGTTCCAGCGGCGATTGCTAAGGACGCGCGCGCCGTGCGGGCTGACGTTTTCCGTGAAAGTGGTTTCGGTACCGGGCATGGCGGGATGACCGGTGATTTGCACACCTACTTCCATCGGGACGCGCGTCTCGCGACGCGGTCCCACGAAGTTTTTTGGGATCCCCATCCCAAAGCGCATTTGCAATGCCCCCCTCTGTCTACAAACAGGCCGCTACATGCCCCAGACGAAATTTTTTGTGGCCCTTGCCCTTCATGCGGTAGAGCGCGCGATCGGCAGCGCCGAGAAGTTTTTCGATGGTCGCGCCATCGTCGGGATAGACGGCGACGCCGACGCTGACGCTGATTGGGGGCTGCTGGCCGTCGCACTTCAATTGTTCGCAGATGCGCGCGGCTGCTTGCGTGGCGTCTGCTTCGCTTGATTCTGGAAGGATCAGGGCAAATTCATCGCCGCCGTAGCGGGCCGGAGTATCAATGGCGCGGCTGCCGTCGGACAAAGCGGTGCCGAGGCGTTTGATCGCGCGGCTGCCGGTGAGGTGGCCGAAGCGGTCGTTGATTTTCTTGAGGTCGTCGAGATCAAACAGCAGGACGGCAAAGTTGCGTCCCGTGCGGCGGGAGCGCTGAATTTCAGTTTCGAGAACTTCGATCAGGCGGCGATGATTGGCAAGGCCGGTGAGCGGATCGGAGGCGGCGAGCTGGCTGACCTGGTCGAAGAGTTGGGCGTTGTCGAGCAGAGTTCCGCCGAGGACGATGACGTAGCTCATGACCATCATGAAATGGGCGAGGGTGTAGGGAGCATCGAGATGGTGGAGCGATTCGCTCATGGTGATGTGGCAGAGGACGTTGAGGCCGGCGGCGAGAAATAATGCGCGGTCGAGATATGCGCCGACGCGATTGAGGCGGCGGGCGTAGCCGATGGTCGCCGCCAGATAAATTGCGGCGGGCAGAAGATCGGCGGGCCGCGGAATGATCGCGCCGGGATGAATCTTGGGCGCGTGCGGCAGCATGAAATAGAAGACGCTGGTGAGATACGCGACGCCGCCAACCATCAGAGTAGCGGCGGCCATTTCCTTCGCGGGTTCGCGAGCGATGGGGATGCGGCGCTCTACTGCGAGAGCGGCGAGCAGTAGAACTCCGAGCAGAGTGCGCCCGGCCAGCCAACCATAGGAAATCGAATCGCCCGCGTTGGCCGAGACCAACGCGCCACGATAGAACGTCATGCTCGTGCCGGCTTCGATCAGGCCCGCCAGGACGAAGCCGAACGCGAGGATAAGAGAAATGCGGTCGTGCGTGCCGCGGAAGCGAACCAGGGCGTTGGCGGCGAAGGTGAAGCCGATGAGACTGCCCGCCATCTGCAAGTAGGTATCGAGGAGCGGGTCAGCCTGGTACGGAGAATTACGCAGAATCCAGAGGGAAACCAGGAACGCGCAACCTGCGATCGTCCATAGCAGGACGAGACGGAAGCGATGAACGAGACTCCAAAAACCGCCCGAACGAGCCACAAAGTCCCCCAAGAAGACGACACCTGCCCGCGAAATACGGAGCAAGTGGGATGCCGTTCGTCCTATTGGTTCTAGTACTATATAAGTATATTTTAATGAATAAGATGCTTTGTTCAGTGCGCCGGGCAAGGCTGTGTCGGACGCGCAGCACTACCTGACGTGGGGTAGAAACGTTACACTCTATTACCGGGACTACCCAGGAGCTAATGGTTCAGGACTTGGCCGGCGGAGGGGGCAGCTCGTGGGCTTGAACGACGCTTTGAAAGGTGGAGCGTTTGTGAGAACCGTCGCAGAAGGGCTTGCGTTCCGAGAAGCCGCAGCGACAAAGGCCGATTTTAGTGCGTCCGCCTAGGCCATAGGCGTGGCCTTCCTGGTCAACTACTTCAACTTCGCCATCGATCAGCAACGGGCCGTTATTCACAACTGTGACTTTTACGTCTGGCATTCGATCCTCCGATCGAGATACGGAAAATTTTCGCCGCGGGCGCGCACCGAGTGCGGATGGTGTTCAGCGCAAATTAATATTTGGGCACCGAGGGGTCCACATCATCGGACCACGCAAGGATACCACCCTTTAGGTTCAGGACCTTGCGAAAGCCGGCGCGCTGAAGGAATTCGACAGCTTCGGCGGAACGCTTGCCGCTGCGGCAATGGGCGACGATTTCGCGGGAGCTATCGAGTTCGCTGACGCGTTTGGAGAGATCGCCAAGCGGGATCAGGTGGCCGCCGAGATTGCAGATTTGATATTCGTGCGGTTCGCGCACGTCGAGAATATAAAGATCGTCGCCGCGATCCAAGCGCGCTTTCAAATCGCGCGGAGTGATTTCGGGGACGGTAGTTTGCGGCGCAGGAGCTTCTTCGCCGCGAATGCCGCAGAATTCGGCGTAGTCAATTAATTTTGTGATGGTGGGGTGAGTGCCGCAGAGCGGGCACTCCGGATTTTTGCGCAGCTTGAGTTCGCGGAAGCGCATGGCGAGCGCGTCGAAGAGCAGCAAGCGGCCGACGAGCGGCTCGCCTACGCCGATGATGAGCTTCAGCGTCTCGGCCGCTTGAATCGAGCCCACTATTCCGGGCAGCACGCCGAGCACGCCGCCTTCGGCGCACGAGGGGACGAGGCCCGGAGGAGGCGGCTCTGGATACAAGCAGCGATAGCAGGGGCCATCGGGATAACCGAAGACTGTTACCTGGCCCTCGAAGCGAAAAATCGAACCGTACACGTTGGGCTTGCCGAGGAGCACGGACGCGTCGTTGACGAGATAGCGCGTGGGGAAATTATCGGTGCCGTCCACGATGAAGTCGTAGTCTTTAAGAATGTCGAGTGCGTTCTCGCTGGAGAGATGCGTTTCGAAAGTGTCAATTTGAATATCGGGATTCAAGTCGCGCAGGCGATCGCTGGCTGCGGCGATTTTCGGCCGGCCTACGTCTTTGGTGCCGAATAGGATCTGGCGCTGGAGGTTCGTGGAATCCACCGTGTCGAAGTCCACCAGGCCGATGCGACCGACGCCGGCTGCGGCGAGATAGAGGCCGAGCGGCGCGCCGAGTCCGCCGGTGCCGATGCACAAAACCTTGGCCTGCTTGAGCTTCAGCTGACCTTCCATGCCGACTTCGGGCATGATCAGATGGCGGCTGTAGCGCAGGACTTCTTCTTTGGAAAGCGAGACGGGCGCCGTGGCAGGCGCCGGATTCGCTGAAACTTCTGATTTAGTGGCCATTGCGAAACTCTCCCGTTTGTCTTCCGTTTAGTTGGGCGCGCCGCCGGCGATGGAGGGCACGATGCTGACGATATCGCCATCGCGGAGCGGCGTCTGATCTTTCTGCAGATAACGGATATCTTCGTCGTTCACATAGACGTTTACGAAGCTGCGCAGTTTGCCGTCGTCGGAATAGAGATGTTTTTTCAGGTCGCCGAAGCGCAGCGTCAAACCGTTTAGAGCTTCGGCCACGTTGTTTGCCTGCAATTCGACGCTATCCTGTTTGCCCGCGTACGCGCGCAGCGGCGTGGGGATGATCACTTTTACTGCCATTCGCATTCCTCCTGTCAGCTTCGGCTCGTGCTATCCATCCGTGACGTAGCGAATCGGGATTGGCGGAATACTTTAACTTAGATGCTGGCAGAGTGGGCGGAAGATTCAATGGGCTCGGCGTCGTAGGCGGAGCGGTCGTCGCGCAAGCGCCAGGAGTTCATATCGCGGGGCTGGCCGGATTGTACGCTGACGATGATGTAGCTGTACCAGGGCCAGGCATGTTCGCGATCGAATTCGCTGGGGCGCGCGGGAGCATCGGGATGCGAATGATACCAGCCGATTAGTTCGATATTTTTTTCGCGGGCGGTTTTCTCGGCGAGTTGCACGTCGCCGGGAGTGACTTCGAAGCGATTGCGCGGCGAATCATTGCGGCGATTGGCTAGCGGGACGAGGGCTAGGACTTCGCGGGAGCCATCGCCTTCGCGGCCGAGGATTGCGCCGCAACATTCGTAAGGGTAGGTTTCGACGCCGTGGGCGCGGATCTGGCTGGCGAGCTCTTCGCGGATTTTCAGCAACGGGGCGCTCATACTTCGCTCCAAAATTGTTCGGTGAGATATTTTTCGCCGGAATCGGGGAATATGGTGACGATCACGGCGCGTTCGCCGGCGGGCAACCGGCGAGCAACGTCCATGCAGGCCCACAGAGCTGCGCCGGAACTGACGCCGCCAAGGATGCCTTCTTCGCGGGCCAGGCGACGCACGAGTTGGTGAGCATCTTCGGTGCGCACGGCGATGTCTTCGTCGGCTAATTTCGGATCGTAAATGCGCGGCACGATTGCGGTGGCGAGGTGTTTCAGGCCTTCGAGGCCGTGAAAGCCGGAGTCCGGCTGAAAACTGATGCAGCGGATTGCGGGGTTTAATTCTCTCAGGCGGCGCGTGGTGCCGACGAATGTGCCGGTGGTGCCCAGGCCCGCGACGAAATGGGTGATGGTGCCATTGGTCTGGCGCCAGATTTCGGGGGCGGTGGTGGTGTAGTGCGCGGCGGGATTCGCGGGATTGCTGTACTGGTCCGGGTAAAAATATTTTTCGCGATTGGATTCGTAGATTTCGCGGACGCGACGGATTGCGCCGTCGGTGCCTTCGTCACCCGGCGTATAGACGATTTCGACGCCGTAGGCCGCGAGGATGTGCTTGCGTTCGGGCGAGGCGCTGGTGGGGAGGCAGAGTTTGACGCGATAGCCGAGCGCGGCGCCGATCATGGCGTAGGCGATGCCGGTGTTGCCGCTGGTCGCGTCGAGAATTATTTTTCCGGAGCGCAAGTCGCCGGAACGTTCGCCTGCACGGATCATGGAATAGCCGGCACGGTCTTTCACGGAGCCGCCGGGATTGAACCATTCTGCTTTGGCGTAAAATTCGACGTTGGGGAAGCCGGTGGTGATGCGTTCGAGGCGCAGGAGCGGAGTGTTGCCGATGCGATCGAGCAGATGCTCGCCGATTTTGGTATTGGAGGCGCTAGTAGCGTCGTGCGGCGCGACGGACGGTTTGTTGGCTGCGTTCACGGTGCGGGGTTCCTGTTTGGACTGGAGGCTCGGGCGAGCGATTTGATGCGAATCGACGCAATTCGCGCGAGCCTGCTCGTTAGATGCTGCTCAAAACGCGTGATATTCAGGCATCTGCTGCCAGTTTAGCAGAACGCGGGCGCGGTTCGGGTTGAAACCGGGCGAGCAATATTCCCATAGGTGTTGGGCGACCGCAAACCACCGGGCGGGCGAGGCTGCCGGTCGCGTCTCGCGATCGTTTCTGGTTGCAGCGATTTTTGTCTTTACAGGCGGGGCGGCGAATCCCTATGCTGTGATGGCCATGTGGTACGTGAACAAACTATTCGATCAGCCTACGGTGGAGTCGCTTTCGGCGAAGGGCTTTCTGGTGCGCAATTCCGGCGGCGTGGTGCGCATTGAGAAATACAATTGCGGCGCGGAGCTGCGCAAAACTCCGGAGAGCCGTTTTCAGATGACAGAGATACCCTGCGTCATGATGCAGGGGCAATTCACGTCCTTGTGGGATGCCGGGTATCAGAAATTTTTGATTGGGCATGAGGGAAAGAAATTTCCGGTGCAGGTGCACCAGCTCGGTGACTTGCGGCGGTTCAATGAGGAATTGCGCACGGCGTTGGGCGTGCCGACTTATTACAATGAGGCGCTGGGTTCGACTTGCGCTTTTAGTGTGTATGACCGGGTGAAGGGGCGTCCGGGCGATGTGCCGGATGAGAGTGTTGGGGCGCAGGAAGAAGTAGAGCACTAAGTTTCAATTGAATTTTCTTCCATGTAAGAAAAAAGCAGATCCCTAACCCGCTTCGCGGGATCGGGATGACAACACCTTCGTTTTTGCCAGCCTGCTGTCTCCATAAATTCCAGTTCTTCATGACTGCTAAAGCCTTGCGTTTTCGAGGTGGCGGCGGAGGCGTGCCGCGTCAATGCGATGTTGCGCGAAGAAGTGTGGGCCAATGAAAATTACCGGGACGTCGTTGGTGTAGCGGGCGCGCAGCACTGGGTCGTCATCGATGTCAATTTCTTGCAGTCGGGCGCCTAGTGCCGCTAGGACTGGGGCCATCGCGGCTTTGGCTTCTTCGCAGAGGTGGCAGCCCTCGCGCACGTACATGGTTACGTCGCGGGGAGCGGCGAGGGCTAAGCGGCCTTCTTCGGTGCGGCGGTAGAAATCGCCGCCGCCTTCGGTTGTAAGCAGGCCCTGTTTGACGAGATCCGCCACTGCATCCAGCACGGCTTCGCGATTGCTGGGGACGTTGCCGCCGACGAATTCGAAGAGGGTGTGCAGATCGAGCGTGGAGCGCTCGAGTTGGTCGAAGGTCGAGAGAATGTGTTGCGCGACGGTTGGCATGACGATCGTTAGCGTGCGACGTTAAGAGCGTCGAGCTACGGCTTGACGGTGTAGAACTGCTGAAACGGGCCCATGTACGGGAAAAATGCGCGCGAGCGATAGAGTTCGGCGATCTGGCGGATGTGGCCGAGGTCGTGGAACGCCCACTCGTTCATTAATTGGCCGACAGTGATCGGGCCGATTTTGGCGTGCTGGCCGGGGCGCGAGAGAACACCCGGCGGCACGTAGCGCAGCGCGGAAAGGCTACGGTCGCGTTCGTGGCAGAATTTTTTTAGATTTTCGCGCGCTTTGGCGGCAGAGTAGCGGCCGGAGGCGTAGGCCGCGTTCTGATCGTAGGCATCGAGCTGCGGATTTTTTTGTTCGAGCATCTTCTGGATGCGATCGCGGAAGCCGACGACTTCCACCTCCGCCAGATGCGCCAGCACTTCGCTGATGGACCAGCGATCGGGGGCGAGCTTCCAGTGGAGTTGCTCGTCGCTGGCGGCCCAGACGATTTTTTCGATGATGATTGGAGTTTGCTCCAGGACGGCCAGGCCCGGCAGCGCGTCTGGACTTGGAGTAGCGGCCATCGAATCCTCCTGAACGGCGGCGACGAAATTCTTTTATACCGCAATGGGCGAAGGTTGTCGAAGGGGCGCTTGTGCGGCGCGGTGGCGCGTGGTACACCGAAGGGCGGCGATTCGCGCGGGAGCGCGCGGCGGATTGCGAGACTCGACGGCGTACGAGGTGCGGAAGCATGGCGCAGGTTCTAGCTCTGGTAGATGATTTATTTTTTCAGGCGAAGATTCTGGAGACAGCGAAGCAATTGGGAATCACGGTGCGCACCAGCACTACGGGCGGCGCGTTGCTCGCGGAAATTGCGAAGGATGCGCCCAAGCTGGTGATTGTGGATCTGAACGCGCATGGTGCTCCGGTGCACGCAATTGAACGGGTGTGCGCGACGGCACCGGGACTGCGGCTGATTGCATTTCTGTCGCACGTACAAACGGATTTGGCGCAACAGGCGCGAGCCGCCGGATGCACGCAAGTGATGCCGCGCTCGCAATTCACGCGCGACCTTGCAACCATACTGGCGCAGGCAAACTCTTAGTCCTGATGATGAATCCACGCTTTCGATCGCGGTTCGGCGCTCTGGCCACAATCGTTGCAGCGTCGCTGCTGATCGCGGCCGCGAGTGCAGCGTTGCCCGCGACGGCCGGCGCGCAGGAATCTGGAGACGCCGCGGACCCTGCTACCGCTCTGGCGGACACGTTGGTGGCTGCTTGCCGCGCAAACGAAGCGGATTTCGCGAGTCACTTGACTACGGCGAACGCCGCGGCATTTCGCGCGCTGTCTGCAACCCAACGCAGCGAATTGATGAAGCGGCTTTCCCTTTCGGATGATGCAGGCAAACCGCTGCTTTCCGCCGACGCTGAAAAACACATCGTGCTGCGCTGCCGTGCGGCGAATAACACCGTCGAATACCGGTTCGGCACGACGCGCGTGAAAGAGAATCTGGCGTTCATCCCGGTGGCGGTGGTGAACAGCCAACAGGCGGACTTCGGAATGGTGCGCGAGGGCGGGAGATGGCGGCTGCTCTCGTTGGGATTGGTGCTGTTCGACGTGCCGCAACTGGCGAAACAATGGGCAGCGGCGGACCTGGCGACGCAGGAAGATACGGCGATTGCCGATCTGCGCGCGCTGGCGGAAGCGATACAGACTTACCGGCGCGCGTTTGGAAAATTGCCGGAATCGCTGGCGGTGCTGGGCCCGGCGCCGAAAGATCAAATCTCGCCGGAGCAGGCGGCGCTGGTGCCGGCGGACATGGCGGCGGGAAAACATGACGGCTACATTTTCCGCTACCGCATTTCCCCGGATGCCGATGGAAACGACAATAATTTCGAGCTGGCAGCCACGCCCGCGGCCTACCCAAAACCTGGCAAGCGATCTTTCTTCCTCGATACCGCTGGAAAAGTTCATGGCGATGACAAGCGCGGAAAAGTGGCCACCGTGGACGATCCCCTGATAGCTAGCGAAAAAGCCGCGGACGAAAAGTGAACGTGACATCACGCGGCCTCAGGTATAATGCCTGCCAGTTTCGGTAATATTTGAGACGGTTGCGGCCCGGTTGTGGTCCAGTGTGGCGCTGAAACGCGAAAAGGAATGCGGATGTCACAAGCGAAAGTTCTAGCCGATCGAATTTATTCCGGCGAAGGTATTGCGGCGGATGCGCTGCGGATCGCCGCGGCAAATATTCTGCTGGTATTGTGCGCGCACATTGTGATTCCGCTGCCTTGGACGCCGGTGCCGATCACGGGACAGACGTTTGGTGTGCTGCTGGTGGCGGTTTTGCTGGGAGCGCGACGCGGCGCGATCACTTTGATTTTATATTTGCTCGAAGGCGCGGCAGGATTGCCCGTGTTTCAGCCGCTGGGACTGCCTGGCCTGGCGCGGTTTGCGGGGCCGACGGCTGGGTATTTGTTTTCGTATCCGGTGGCTGCGTTCGTGACTGGGTGGCTGGTGGAGCGCGGAGCAAAGATTGCGCGCGAAGGCGGGTCGCGGCTCGCCGGTTTGTCGCTGGTAGGCGCGCTGATTGCGGGCGAAGCGATTATTTTCGCGTGCGGCTGCGCGTGGCTGGCATTATTTTTGGGAACGGGATGGGGTCTGGCGCTGCAGCAAGGCGCGCTGCCATTTTTCCCTGGCGAGATTATCAAGATGGCGCTGATCGTTGTTGCGGCCGGCGGATTGCAACTGGCGCGGCGAGAAGCGTAAGCAAGCAATGCAAGGAAGCAGCGTAAGCAAGCGGGCCCCAGCCTTGGCGTAAACTTTTTGTAATTTCGTTTTTCCGGACTGCAAATCATGCCCACCCAGACCGTGCCGCAGAAACAAAGCCCCGAAGACGCACTGCGCGCCGCGAATACGAGATTTTATGCGGCGTTTGAATCGCTGGACCTGGCGGAGATGGAAGCGGTGTGGTCGCATGACGACGGCGTTACGTGCGTGCATCCTGGCTGGGATTTGCTGCTGGGCTGGGACGAAGTGCGCGAGCGCTGGGCCCGGCTGTTCGGCCACGCGAAACGCGTGCGCATCGCCTTGAGCGGCGTTTGGGTGCGCGTCGAAGGTGACGTCGGCTGGGTTTCCTGCACGCAGCACGTGACCACGGCGTTTGCAGATGGTTTTGACGATGCCATGGTGCAAACGACAAATATTTTTCTGCGCCGCGACGAACAGTGGCTCCTAGTGGCGCATCATGCCTCGCCTTTGCCAGCGTCTCCGCGTTCGCCCGTGCAATAATTACTGCCGCGATTCGGGATGTTCGGCGAGAGATTTGCAATCCCAGCCCGTCATATAATGGATTGGCGCACTTATGCGCAGGAGATGCCGCGTGAAAATTGGTTTGCTCGCACTTATTCTATTCTTGATGGCGATACCCGGCGCCGCGCTGCGCGGCGCCGCACAGGACCCTGCGCAAGATTCGCCGTCGGCCGTCGCCGCGAAACAAATCATTCAGGAATTGGTGTCTGGACAATTCGAGAAAGTGGAAGCGATTTACGACGCACGTATGAAGGAGGCGCTGCCGCCGGGAAAGCTCGCGGACGGGTGGCGCGATCTGAACAAGCAGGCGGGCGCGTTTCAGGCGATCAGCAGCACGGAGAGTTCGCAGGCGTCAGGATTGCAAGTGGTGAAAATGCAGTGCAAGTTTGAGAATTCGCTGCTGGACGCGACGGTGGTTTTAAATCCTGACGGGAAACTGGGAGGTTTGAGTTTCCGTCCGCACCAGGCTCCGCCCGCACCGTGGACTCCGCCGGTGTACGCGAAACAGGATTCGTTCAGCGAACAGCCGCTCACTTTGGTAAATGGAAAATTCGAATTGCCTGGGACTCTCACAGTGCCCGTGGGCAGCGGGCCATTTCCGGCCGTGGTGTTGGTGCAGGGTTCCGGCCCGGAAGATCAGGACGAAACGATCGGGCCGAACAAACCGTTCAAGGATTTGGCGTGGGGGCTTGCGAGCCGCGGCATTGTGGTGTTTCGTTACACCAAGCGCACGCAAAAATATACCGTGCAAAGCAGCGACGATCCTACGCGCCTCACGGTGGAGGATGAAACGATCAGCGACGCGCGGGCGGCCGTGGCGCTGGTTGCGAAGCAGCCGAACGTTAATCCGAAACAAGTTTTCTTGTTAGGACACAGTTTGGGAGCGTATCTGGCGCCGCGGGTTGCCACGGGCGACGCGGAAATTGCGGGAATTGTGATGCTGGCGGCGAACGCCCGGCCTTTGGAGAAAATAGTGTTGGAGCAAATTCACTACCTGGCCGCTATGAACGGCACGCCGACGGAAACGGAGCAAAAAAAGATTGATGCAGCCGAAGACGGCGCGAAACAAATTGAAAGCCCCAACCTGAAGCCGGACGACAAGATCGAATTCTTAGGCGCGAGGATGTACGGCGCTTATTGGCTGGACCTGCGGGGTTACGATCCTTTGAAAACCGCGGCCAAGCTGAAAATTCCGATTTTAATTTTGCAGGGCGGGCGGGATTATCAGGTGACGCCTTCGAACTTTCAGGCTTGGTCGGATGCGCTGGCGAATAACAAGAATGTGACGCTGCGGACTTATCCGGATCTGGATCATCTCTTCATGCATGGCACTGGGGCGTCGAAGCCGTCGGATTATGCGCGGCTGGATCATGTGTCGGCGGAAGCGGTGGAAAGCATCGCGGCGTTTATTTTGCCGAGCGAAAGACCGGGTTCGCTTGTGGCGCCTCACTGAGCATGATCGCGCTTTGACAAAGCCATAAGAACGAAAAGCGAAGGTTGTGAAGAGTTGCAGCTAGCGGCGGCCCTGACGCTCTGAAAGGCTCGTCGCTTGGCGTGCTGCCTGTACGCGCGACGGCAGCCTATGGTATTCTTGTTTTGCACCTTCGGCGCTCTCGCCGGAAGACGCACACACCTTGGTTTCTTTCACTGCGACGGGTAAGACGGCTGGCGCATCATAGTCTCTACAGCGTCTTGACGGCGACTTCGTAGTAGCGGCGGGTGAGTGATGATTTCGCGCAAGAGCCAGGACGGACCCAGCATGTCCACACCAGCCGCTTCACCAAAGACAAGAGAGATTCGCTTGGCACATTCGCCGGATAGCGACGACGCGTTCATGTTCTACGCGCTGGCGACGGGGAAGGTGCGCCTGCAAGGTGTGAAGTTCGAGCATATTTTGTCGGATATCGAGTCACTGAACCAGGCGGCGAAAAAAGAGGTGTACGACGTGACGGCGATCAGTTTTTACGCCTACCCGTTTGTGGCGGATAAATATGTGCTGATGGATTGCGGCGCGAGTTTTGGCGAAGGGTACGGGCCGATTGTCGTTTCGGGGCATCCGATCAAGAAAACTGAACTGGCGGGGCGCAAAATCGCGATTCCCGGGCTGCTGACGACCTCTTATCTGGCGCTGAAGCTTTTCGAGCCCAACGTCGAGACGGTGACGATGCCCTTCGACAAGATTCTGGATGCGGTGCAGAACAAGGAAGTAGAAGCGGGGCTGTTGATTCACGAAGGGCAGCTGCTGTTCTCGCAGATGGGGCTGCATCGCGTGGTGGATTTGGGCCAATGGTGGCAGGAACAGACTGGGCTGCCGCTGCCGCTGGGCGCGAACGCGATTCGCCGCAAGCTGGGCGAAGATTTGGGACGGCAAGTATCGCGCGTGATTCGCGACAGCGTATCGTACGCGCTGGACCATCGCGAGCCGGCGCTGAATTACGCACTGCAATTTGCGCGCGACATGGATCCGACACTGGCCGACAAATTCGTAGGAATGTACGTCAACCGCTGGACATTGGATTACGGTGAAGAAGGACGCCGGGCCGTGCGCGAATTGCTGGCGCGCGGAGCCGCGGCGGGCCTGCTTCCCGGTGACGTGCCGGTGGAATTTCTGAGCAGCACGGTGAGCGAAACGCCTTCACGATCCGCCTAACGCTGAAAAATTCGATCCGCAGCGCGGGTGACCCCCGTTGTTGTGCTTCAGGCGCGCGGAAGAATGCTGCCCCCCTTCCTGCCTGCCGCCTTCAGGTAAAATTATTGAACCCATGACCGACCTGATCCAACAGGGCCTGGCCCTTCGCGAACTGCTTCGTGAACGCATCCTGATTCTGGATGGCGCGATGGGTACCATGCTGCAGCAAGCCAATCTGACAGCCGACGATTTCGGCGGGCCGGATCTGGAAGGCTGCAACGAGAATCTGGTGATGACCCGGCCGGACGTGGTGGTGGAAATTCACCGCAAATATTTGCATGCGGGCGCGGATATCATCGAGACAAATTCATTTGGCAGCACGCCAGTGGTGCTGGCGGAATACGGATTGGGTGAGGAAGCTCGCCGCATAAGCCGGGTGGCTGCGGAGCTGGCGCGCAAAGCCGCAGATGGATTTTCGCGCCCAGGTAAGCCGCGGTTTGTGGCGGGTTCGATGGGGCCGACGACGCGAGCCATCAGCGTGACGGGCGGAATTACTTTTGAGCAGCTGCGCAATAATTATTACGAACAGGCCAGCGGATTAATCGAAGGCGGCGTGGACATTCTGTTGCTGGAGACTTGCCAGGATACGCGCAATATCAAGGCGGGTTTGCTGGCGATTCGGGAGTTGGCGCGCGAGCTGGGGCAGCCGATTCCGCTGATGGTTTCGGTGACGATCGAAGCGATGGGCACGATGCTGGCGGGGCAAGGCATCGAGGCGTTGTGGGCTTCGCTGGATCACGTGGATTTAATTTCGCTGGGATTGAACTGCGCGACTGGGCCGGAATTCATGACGGACCATGTGCGCACGCTGCAGTCGCTGACGAATCGCGCGGTTTCCTGTTATCCGAACGCGGGGCTGCCTAACGAAGAAGGCTTGTATCAAGAGACGCCGACTACTTTGGCGGAGCAGATCGAGAGATTTATTGATCGCGGGTGGCTGAATATCGTGGGCGGCTGCTGCGGAACTACCGAGAAACACATTCGCGCAATCGCGCAGATGGCCGAAGGGAAAAAACCGCGGCGGACGCCGGACCCGAACCACCGCGCGGTTTATTCAGGGATTGAAATTATAGAGGCGGAAGACAGTACGCGGCCGTTGATCGTGGGCGAACGGACGAACGTGATTGGTTCGCGGCTGTTCAAGAGCCTGGTGGCTGCCGAACAGTGGGAAGAGGCCACGGAAATTGCGCGGCGGCAGGTGAAAAGCGGCGCGCATATTGTGGACGTCTGCCTGCAGAGTACGGACCGCGAGGAATTGAACGACATCCCGCCGTTCTACGAGCAACTGATCCGTAAGATCAAAGCGCCGATCATGATTGACACTACGGATCCGCGCGGCGTGGAGCTGGCGCTGACGTACTGCCAGGGTAAGAGCATCATCAATTCGATCAACCTGGAAGATGGCGAGGAAAAATTCGAGAAGATCTGCCCGCTGGCGCGGACGTATGGCGCGGCGGTGATCGTCGGATGCATTGACGAGGATCCAGTGCAGGCACAGGCGTTCTCGCGCGAACGCAAGCTGGAAGTGGCGCAGCGCTCGCACAAATTGCTGACCGAAAAATTCGGCATCCACGCGGAAAACATCATTTTCGATCCGCTGGTATTTCCCTGCGCCACGGGCGATGAGAATTATATCGGCGGCGCCGTGGAAACGATCGAAGGCATCCGCCTGGTGAAGCAGCACATTCCGTACGTGCGGACGGTGCTGGGAATTTCGAATGTGTCGTTTGGGCTTCCGGCGGGCGCGCGCGAAGTGGTGAACTCCGTCTTCCTGTATCACAGCACGAAAGCGGGGCTGGACTTGGCGATCGTGAATGCGGAGCGGATTGAGCGCTTCGGTTCGATTCCTGAGCGCGAACGCAAACTGGCTGAGGATTTGCTGTTCAACAAGCCGCCTAGTGAGATTCCGGACGGCGTGCCCGATGCGGAACTGCTGCGTGGAGCACCTGCGGATTGGCGCGAGCAAACCAAGGAGCAGAAGGCAGCGATTAATCAATTTCACATCGCCGCGATTGCCGAACATTTTCGCGGAACTGGGGCGCGCAAGAAAGAACGCGCGGCAGATCTGCCTCTGGACCAGCGGCTGGCGAATTACATCATCGAAGGGTCGAAAGACGGGCTGGTGGACGATTTGACCCGCAAGATGGCGGAGAACGTTGCGCCTCTCGATATCATCAACGGCCCGCTGATGGCGGGGATGGGTGAAGTGGGTCGCCTGTTCAACAATAATGAGCTGATCGTCGCCGAAGTATTGCAATCCGCCGAAGCCATGAAGGCCGCCGTGGGGCATCTGGAACAATTCATGGAGAAGGCGGACACGGAAAAGCGCGCGAAGGTGATGCTGGCGACGGTGAAGGGCGATGTGCACGACATCGGGAAAAATCTGGTCGAGATAATTTTGAAAAATAACGGGTACGACGTGATCAATCTGGGAATCAAGGTTCCGCCGGAGGAGCTGATTCGCGCGCATCGCGAACACCAGCCGGATGCCATCGGCCTTTCGGGCCTGCTGGTGAAAAGCGCGCAGCAAATGGTGATTACCGCGAGCGATTTGCGCGAGGCTGGAATCACTGTGCCGCTGCTGGTGGGTGGGGCGGCGCTTTCTGATAAGTTCACGCGGCTGAAAATCGCGCCGCAGTATAGCCAGGCGGTTTGCTACGCGAAGGACGCGATGACCGGGCTGCGTTTGATGAACGAATTGAGCGATCCGGTGCGGCGCGACAATGTGTTGCAGCAGCACACGCACGTGGGGGCTGCCGTGCTGGAGGAACCGGCGCCGGAACCGCTCGCGGCTGCGGGCGAAGAGCGCTCGCCGCACATTCGCATTGATTTGCCGATTCCTCCCGTTGCGTATGCTGAGCGAAAAGTCCGCAACGTTCCGGACTTGAATGAAGTGTGGAGCTACATCAATCCGTTCATGCTATTCGGGCGTCATTTGGGCTTTCGTGGGAATTTTGAGAAGGCACTGGCCGAACATGACACGCGCGCGGTGGAGTTGCACCAGAACATGGAAGAAGTGAAGCAGCAGGCCGCCGGATTTATGAAGATTGGCGCGGTGTGGCAATTTTTCGAAGCGGAGCGGCGCGGAAATTCCATCGCGCTTTTCGCGCCGGGAGAAAAGGCGCCGGTGCACACATTCCATTTCCAGCGCCAGCGGCTGGGCGACAAACTTTGCCTGAGCGATTATGTGCTGCCGGCGGCGAACGGCGCGCGCGACCATGTGGCGCTGTTCGTGGTTACTGCAGGCGCGGGCATTCGCGAAAAATCCGAAGAAGCTAAGGCGGCCGGCAGTTATCTCTACTCGCACGGTTTGCAGGCATTGGCGATTGAGACGGCGGAGGCTTGCGCGGAATGGCTGCATCGCCGCATGCGCGAGGACTGGGGTTTTCCTGATCCGCCTACGATGACTATGCCGGACCGGTTCACTTCGCGGTATCGCGGGAAGCGCTATAGCTTCGGGTATCCGGCTTGTCCGAATCTGGAGGATCAGGCCGGGATATGGATGCTCTTGCGCCCCGAGGAAATCGGCGTGCATTTGACTGAAGGGATGATGATGGATCCGGAGGCAAGCGTTAGCGCACTGGTGTTTCATCATCCGGATTGCAATTATTTCTCGGTCGGCGAATGATCCGCTCGTGTTGCGGTTCAGTACTTTGCCTTACCCTTGACGCTTCTCCGCGTTTCGACTAAGTTTCTTTCAGTTTCTTGCGCTGAATCCGAGGCTTCCGCTATGAGCGGCATCGCTCCAGGCCTGTATCTTTCGAGCACGGGAAGTTATCCGCGCGTGGGAGACGCTCCCGATTTGCAGCTTTTGCAGCGCACCATTGCCGCGCTGGACCGCGGCGATCGCACCACCGCCGATTTGCTGGACGCGCAGAATAACGTGACGCGCGGGGCCATCGCCGACCAGGTCAAGGCTGGGCTTGATATCGTCACCGACGGACAAATTCGCTGGAACGATCCGATTTCTTATCTGGCGGCAAAACTGGACAATATTGAACTGCAAGGCACCGTGCCTTTTTTCAACACTGAGAAGTTGTGCCGGCAACCGTTGTTTACCGGCGCGCCACTGCGACGCGGCAATCTGGTCGTGGCGGAATATAGTTTCGCGCGCAATGCTCTGGGCCATTTGCCCACGCCCGCCAACAAAGCCGGAAAACTGGCGATTAAGCCGGTGTTGACTGGGCCGTACACGCTGGCGAAGTTTTCACTCTCAGGAAGCACTGAGAACGGCGGCTCCGGAACTCCGGCGACGCTGGAAGCGCGTGCCATCGCCTACGGCGAAATTCTGGCGCCGGAAATCGAAGCGCTCTCGCAGTGCGGCGCCGAAATGATTCAAATTGACGAGCCGGCCATTCTGCGGAATCCGGGCGAGTGGTCCATTTTCGAACGCGCGCTGCAGCCGTTACTGCACGCACGCGACAAGGCAAAAAAAACCAATCGCAGGTTGGAGCTGGCGTTGTATGTGTATTTTGACGACTGCGCGCCTTTGTACGAAAAACTTCTGGAATTGCCGGTGGATATCGTCGGCTTCGATTTCGTTTCCAGCCCCAAGCTGGACGAAATGATCGCGTCGAGCGGCTCGCCCAAGCCGCTGGCACTCGGCCTGCTCGACGGCCGCAACCAACAAATGGAAAATACGGCGGATGTTGCGCGGCAGGTGCAGCGCTTGTTCTCGCGAATTCAAGGCGGACGCGCTTACCTCGGGCCTTCGTGCGGACTGGAATATTTGAGCAGCGAAGCGGCGCTGGCAAAATTTTCTTTGCTTCCAAGAATACTCGCGGAATTAAACGGTTGAAACGCGGGGCGTATCATGGGGAGCACAGGTGCAGACGGCAGCGAAGTGTGCCGCGACGGTACAGCATTCCCGAAATGATCACGCTGTAACCACTTTGTCCAGACTAATACCGCAATGTTATTTTGTCGAACAGGCAATAGCCGTTTAGCTCCGCACTCGGTTCCTTGCAAATTGGCGCGATTTGCCGGTGGTAGTATCGCCGCCATGGGACGCCCCAATCTTGATCGAGTTTCCGAGCAGGTCACAGGCCCGTCCGAAATGACGGGGTTTGACGCCGTTCGAGAACAATCCGCGCGCAGAATTTCTGGAGCACTGGGTCTGTCCGCTCACGTTCGGCAGCTGCGAAATAAGAACCAGGGCATTTCGCGGTGGCTGGTTCTGGCGATCTTCGCGGGAGCCGTCGTCGCGCTGATGATGGTTCAATTCGCGATTCATTGAGCGGCTAAATACGGGTTGTCGCGTGACGCGCCGTTTGACCTAAGAACATCACAAAATCGTTAACTGATTAGAAAATTTTGTTTCTGCGTGCCGCCGTTGGTGCTAGTATCCGGGCAATGCCCAGCGACATTGCTGAAGGTGCGGGAGAGATTTCCGCCGAGCATAGGCCGGTGACGGAAGTTCTCTCTGCGGCGCAACGCGCGACCGGCGCGAAAGTTCTCCACGGGGAAGATCCGTCGATCCACTTGCTCGGCCTGCCGAAATCGCATCCGCAGCTGGGGCGATGGGTGGCGCTGGCAATCCTTGCCGGCGCAATCGTGGCATTCACGCTGATTGGAATTTTGGCGCGCTAGCGCACACCGCGCGGTCTCTCGCAGCAATTCTACGTTCACTGAAACGAGACGGCGCTCCCGGATACTTCTGTGATGGACGATTTCTTGCCGCCCGCTTTTCTTCGGTGCTAGCATCGTTGCCGTGCCCCCCGAATTCAGCGACGATCCCCACAAGACAGCCAACGCGCCGGCTTCGGGTGCAGGTGAACGCCGTCGCACCGAAGATAGCGAGACGGATTCCCTGGAGTTTGCGCAGCAAAACGAGCCGCCGCGCGGGCTGATGCGCAAGCGCCCGCATGTGGCACTATGGATTCTGGCGGCACTGTTCCTGGGCGGATTAATCGCTCTCATTCTCGTAGGCCTTTCATCCGGCTGACGGCTTTTTCCACACGACACATTTCCGCGTTGCAGTCGCCGCGCGCTATTGACGGAATCGTGTTTTCCATTGACCATAGTTTCCGCCGTTGAGGGTCGAATGCAGCGCATCCTTTCCACATACAGATTCGTGAATCAACCGCTGGGCGCGGCGTTGCTGGCGGAAATCGCGCACGCCGGTTTCTCGGCGGTGGAAGTTTTCTGCGCTTCGCAGCATTTCAGTTATCGCGACGCGCAACGAGTGCGCGAATTGGGCGACGCGCTGGGCGAATACCGCCTGGCGCTGCACTCAATTCATTCGCCGACCGACCGCGACCGATCGCCCGGTCGGGAAAGCGGCGTGGTGATTTCGATTTCTGACCCGGAGCGCATTCGCCGTCTGGACGCAGTGGACGAAATCAAGCGCGTGCTGGACATCGCGGAGCAAGTGCCGTTCCAATATTTGATCCAGCATATGGGTCACGGACGGCAGGCGGCGGACGCGCGCAAGCTGGACGCGGCGTTCACATCGCTGGAAAGTCTTTCGATGTTTGCGAAGGCGCGCGGCGTGACGATTGCACTGGAAAATACGCCGGATGAACTGGGCGCACCCGCTTCGCTGCAGCATTTCATCACCGATACGCATTTGCACGATTTGAAATTGTGCTTCGACATCGGCCACGCGCACATTGAAGAGGGCGTGCAGGCCAGCTTTGATGCAATGCGCGAGCGCGTGGTGAGTACCCACATTCACGACAATCACGGCGACAAGGACGAGCACCTGCTGCCATTCGAAGGGACGATTGACTGGGATGCGGCGCTTGCGGGATTCGCCGACGCTCCGGTGGAGCTGCCATTTGTTTTCGAAATCAAGGCGCAGGCGGGAGCGGCGGGGCTTTCGCTCGAGCAGATTCGCGAGGCTTGCGACAAGCTGGACGAGAAATTCGAGGCGCAGAAGTAGGGCGCGCGACGGACGGCGAACTACAGGCCATGAAGTACGCTCCCTGAAGTACATGCCATAATGGTTTGCGGCAAATAATCCAACGGAAAAACTACATGACCCAGGAAGCGCAGGCAGCAGTTCCAATAATTACGATTGAGCAGGCGGGGGCGCACGCGGGCGGCAGCGCCACCATTCGCGGCTGGCTTTACAATTTGCGCGAATCGGGAAAATTGGTGTTCCCGATTTTCCGGGATGGCACGGGAATCATGCAGGGAGTGGTTTCGCAGAAGGAACATCCCCAGGTTTTCAGCGCGCTGAAGGGGCTGCCGCAGGAATCGAGTGTGATCGCGACGGGCGCGATTCGCGCGGAACCGCGAGCGCCGGGCGGATTTGAAATGGGAGTGAGTGCGATTGAAGTGGTGCAGCGCGTTTCGGATGCTGAGCCTTACCCGATTCAACTAAAGGAGCATGGCGTTGATTTTCTGCTGGACCGGCGGCATCTGTGGATTCGCACGCCGCGACAGGCGGCGATTCTGCGCATTCGCGCGGAGGCCGAGGGCGCGGCGCGGAATTATATGGATGCACAGGGTTACACGCTGACCGACGCGCCGATTTTCACTCCGGCGGCGTGCGAAGGAACCACGACACTCTTTGAAGTGAATTACATTGACGAACAGAAGGCCTATCTGACGCAGTCCGGGCAGCTTTATGTGGAGGCGCTGGCGGCCGCTCTGGGCAAGGTGTATACGTTCGGGCCCACATTTCGCGCGGAAAAATCGAAGACGCGGCGGCACTTGACGGAATTCTGGATGCTCGAGCCCGAAGCGGCTTACGCGCATCTTGAGGATATGATTCAGTTGGCGGAGGGCCTCGTGAGCGCGGTGGTGCAGTCCGTAGCGAAAAACCGCACGCGGGAACTCGCGTTGATCGAGAGGGAAGTCGCATCGTTGCAGAAAATCACGCCGCCATTTCCGCGGATCACCTACGACGACGCGATCAAAGTGCTGCAGAAGGCTGGGAACCCTGCAAAATGGGGCGATGATTTTGGCGGCGACGAGGAAACGATCATTTCCAAGGAATTCGACCGGCCGGTCGTGATTCATCGTTATCCCGCGGCGATGAAAGCTTTTTATATGGCGACGGACGCGGCGCGACCGGAGCTTTCGCTGAGCTTCGACATGATCGCTCCAGAAGGCTACGGCGAAATTATCGGCGGCGGCGAACGCCTAGCGGATTACGACACGTTGGTGCGGCGCCTGCGCGAGCACAATCTGCCCGAAGAATCTTTTCAGTGGTATCTGGATTTGCGGCGTTATGGGAGCGTGCCGCATGCGGGGTTCGGCCTAGGCCTGGAACGCACCGTTGCATGGATATGCGGAACCGAGCACATTCGCGAGGTCATCCCCTTCCCACGGATGCTGTATCGAGTTTATCCTTAAGGTTCCCTCCCCCGGCTTGGGGTCGCGAAAACAAAAATATGCCTGACAAAATTCGCATTATCGGTGTGCCGATGGACCTGGGCGCCAGCCGCCGCGGCGTGGATATGGGTCCTTCCGCGTTGCGCGTGGCGGGATTGCAAGCGCGCCTGAAGCAGCTGGGGCGGCAGGTAGAGGATATCGGCAACGTGCAGGTCCCGCAGCCAGAAGAGCAGCCCTACGGCGAGAAGCGCGCGCGTTATCTGGATGAAATCTCGCAGGCGTGCAAGGGCTTGGCGGACGCAGTGAAAAAAACCTTGGATGAGGACATGATTCCGCTGGTGCTCGGAGGCGACCATTCGATTGCCGTGGGCACGACGGCGGGCGCAGCGGCGCACTTCAATAAGGAATCAAAACGCGTGGGCGTGATCTGGCTGGACGCGCACGGCGACATGAACACGCCGGATTCTTCGCCTTCCGGCAACGTGCACGGCATGCCGCTGGCGTCGATCATGGGTTATGGTCCGCCAGAGCTGACGGATTTGGCGGGCATCAAGCCGATGGTGGAACCGCGGAACGTGGTGCTTGTGGGAATCCGCGATCTGGACGCCAAAGAGCGGCGGCTGGTGAAAGATTCTGGCGTGCATATTTTCACGATGCGCGATATTGACGAGCGTGGCATGCGCGAAGTGATGGCTGAAGCGCTGCGATTTGCGGGAGACGATACGGCGGGAATCGTCGTGAGCCTGGATATGGATTTCGTGGACCCGAGCGACGCGCCGGGAGTGGGCACGCCAGTGCGCGGCGGCGTTACTTATCGCGAAGCGCATCTGGCGTTGGAGATGATCGCGGACAGCAAGCAGATGGTTTCGTTTGAAGTGGTGGAAGTGAATCCCGTAATTGATTTACACAATACTACCGCGACGCTGGGCGTTGAACTGGTGCTTTCCGGCCTGGGGAAGAAAATCCTGTGATGCGTGCGAATGTATCTAGTCGATGCGCGGTGGTTTTGCGATGAGCGGGCAGAAGCGGTTGCGCATCGGCGTGCTTTTCGGTGGACGCTCAGGTGAGCACGAAGTTTCGCTCGCTTCCGCTGCTTCGGTAATTCGCGCGCTTGACCCTGAAAAATACGAACCGGTGCCAATTGGAATTTCGAAAGATGGCCGCTGGTTGGTGGGCACCAGCTCGATAAAATTGCTGGCGGACGTGCTGAAATCCGGAGATCGCGTGGTGCTGCCGCCCGATCCTAGTGCGGCGACTTTGGTTCCATTGGGGCCGGCGGCGGGGCAGCCGAGCGTCGGAGTTGACGTGGTATTTCCCGTTTTGCATGGCACGTTTGGCGAAGACGGCACGGTGCAAGGATTGATCGAACTCGCCGGATTGCCGTATGTGGGCGCGGGCGTGTTGGCTTCCGCAGTGGGCATGGATAAGGACGTGCAGAAACGCCTGTTCGAGCAGGCCGGATTGCCGATCGTGCCGTTTCTGGCCGTGCGCCGGTCGGAGTGGGAACACGAGCGCGCGAAGGTGCTGAAGGCCATCAAGAAGAAATTCCGCTTTCCGTTGTTCGTGAAGCCGGCGACGCTGGGATCGTCGGTGGGGATGACGCGGGTGAAGGCAGCGCATGAAATATCCGCAGCGATGGATCACGCGGCTGAATTTGCGTTGAAGATTGTGGTGGAGCGCGGCGTGGTGGGGCGCGAAATTGAGGTTTCTGTGCTGGGCAACGACGATGTGAGCGCGTCCATACCGGGCGAAATCGTGCCACATCGCGAATATTACGATTACCAGGCAAAATATCTGGAACAGGGGACGCAACTGCTGATCCCTGCAAAATTGACGAAGACGCAGGTGGGCGTGTTTCAGGATTATGCGGTGCGAGCCTTCCGCGCGATTGACGGTGCGGGGATGGCGCGCTGCGATTTCTTCCTGGAAAAGCGCACCGGCAAGATTTACGTGAACGAACTGAACACCATTCCTGGATTCACTTCCATCAGCATGTATCCGAAGCTGTGGGAAGCGTCAGGACTGCCTTATCCGAAGCTGATTGACCGGCTGATCGAGCTGGCCATCGAGCTGCATGCCGAAAAAGCACGGACCAAGTATTCCATCGAACTGCCTGCTGGTTCCGGCGGGGCGCTGGACGCACAGTAACAAATCCCCTCCCTGTGCCTATTAAGAAATGAGCGCCATGGCGGGTTGCTGCGCTTGACGGTGACGATTTTGGCCATTAAACTAACTAGTTAGTTAAAGAATGCCCGCCGCTGTGACGGGATCGTACATGCAATGCAGCGGACTTGAGATTGCGCCCAAGGCCACCATAGCGCACTTGCGATATCCCGCCCAGTGATGGAGCGCATAGGACTGTAGGAACTAGACGATGCGACGAGGACGACGAAAAATCGAGAATCCAGCGACGGCGCGGCGCATTTTGGCCGCGGCCGAACAGCATTTCGCCGCGCAGGGCCTGGCGGGTGCGCGCACTGAGCAAATCGCCACGGCGGCGCACGCTAACAAAGCGATGCTTTACTATTATTTCGGTGATAAGCGGCATTTGCATCGCGCGGTGCTGGAAAATCTCTTTCGGCAGCTGCGCAACGGAGTCTATCAGCCGCAGCGCAAGCAAGCTTCCCCGCGCGAGAGGCTGCGCGAATTCATTACCGCCTATTTCGATTTTCTCGCCTCGCATCCGAATTATCCGCGGCTGGTGCACCGCGAAGCGATGGAATCCACCAAGGAATTTGACTGGATCGTGCGGCAATATCTGCGTCCTTTTCACAATCAACTGGTGCGGACGCTGGAAGAAGGAATGGCGGCGGGTGAATTTCGCACCGTGGACCCGCATGACACGGCGTTCACGATCATGGGCATGACTACCTCGTATTTTGCCGCGGCTGCGATTTTCAGCCAAGTGGCGGGACACAATCTGCTGACGCCGCACGCCCTGGTGGCGCGGAAACAGGCGCTGCTGGATTTTCTAGATCATGGATTGAGTCGAACGAAAGCGAGGGCGCGATGACCGGCCGAAAATTTGCGACGTTCCTGCTGGTAATTTTCACGATCGCGGCAGTGGCTTACTACTTCACCACGCCGCACGGGACGGACATGCCGCTGATCGGGGTGGTGGACGGCAACGAGGTGATCGTGAGTCCGCAGATGACCGGGCGCATTATCACGTTGAATGTGGACGAAGGCAGCACGGTGAAGAAGGGCGACCTGATCGCGGTGCTGGACAGCACGGAACTGGAAGCGAACCTGGCCGCGACCAAAGCGAATGTGACCAGCCTGGAAGAGCAGGTAAACGAAGCGAATCACAACTATACGTGGACGAATGGGCAGACGGACGCTTCGCTGATCGAAGCGAACGAGCGAGCAACTTTCGCGCAAGCGCAATTGGAGCCGGCGCGCGAGCAGCTGAAGCGCGATCGGGACGATTTGCGGCGTATGCAGCAACTTTTCGACAAGGGCGAGGTGTCCGCGCAGGATCGCGATCACGCCGAAGCCGCAGTGAGAATTTCGCAGGCCAACGTGACTGCGTTGGAACAAGCGACCAAGGCCGAGACGGCGGCGGTGAATGTAGCGCAGGCAAATCGCATTCAAGTGGATGCACGCAAGAGCGCGATTTCCACCACGATGGCGCAGCTCGAACAGGCCCGCGCCACCGAAGCGCAGATGGCCACGCAGTTGGGATACACGAAAATTTACGCGCCGCTGGACGGGATTGTGTCGGTGCGCGTGGCGAAGCAGGGTGAAGTGGTGGCCATCGGCGCGCCGATTGTAGTAGTGGTGGACGTGGACCATTTGTGGGTGCGGGCGGACGTGGAAGAAACCTACGTCGCTTCGATCGTGGTCGGGCAAAAGCTACGCGTGGAACTTCCTTCAGGAGATATCACCGAAGGGTCCGTGATTTTCCGGGGCGTGGAAAATGATTTCGCCACGCAGCGTGACGTGAGCCGCACGAAGCGCGACATCAGGACTTTTGCGGTGAAGGTGGCCATTCCGAATCCGGACCGGCAGTTATTCACGGGAATGACCGCGACGGTGCTGCTGCCGCGCCCGCCGCACAAGAGCTGGTTCGCGAAATTGTGACGCCAATGCCGATACCGATGGAACAATCAACCGCCAACGCGATTGAAGTGCAGCACCTGACGAAGAAGTTCGGTGAGCTGGTGGCCGTGAACGACATCAGTTTCAGCGTGCGGCAGCGGGAGATTTTCGGTCTACTCGGTCCCAATGGCGCAGGCAAAACCACGCTGATTCGCATGATGACCACTCTGACGCCGCCCACTTCTGGTACGGCGGTGATCGCAGGACACGACGTGCGCACTGATGCCGATGGCGTGCGCAATGCGATGGGAGTAATTCCGCAGGCGCTTACTTCCGATCCGGAATTGACTGCCTCCGAAAATATGCTGATTCACGCCAAGCTTTATGGCGTGCCGCGGACGACGCGCGACAAACTGATTCTCGATCTGCTGGAATCCGTGGATTTAGTGAAGTTCAAGGACGCGCTGGTGCGTACATTTTCCGGGGGTATGCGCCGGCGGCTGGAAATCGCGCGCGGGCTGGTGCACTCGCCAAAGATTTTGTTTCTGGATGAGCCGACCACGGGCCTCGATCCGGTTTCGCGCTCGAATGTATGGCAATTGATCCGCAATTTATGCGAGCGGTCGGACCTAACGATTCTGCTGACCACGCATTACATGGATGAAGCCGACAAATTGTGCGACCGCATCGCGATTGTGGATCACGGCAAGCTGGCGGCGCTGGATACTCCGGTGAAATTGAAAGATAGCGTGCCGGGCAACGACAGGGTGGAAGCGGAATTCGCGAACGCGCCCGTGGATTGGATGGAGCAACTGCGCAAGCTGGCGCAGGCCGCGGACGTGACGCAGCGCGACGAGATGGTGCACATCGCTTCGCACGACGGCCCGGCCACGGTGGCGGCTCTGATGGATCTGGCGCGGGCGCGCAGCGTGCAGGTGAAGCGGGTAACGGTGCAGGGCACGACGCTTGACGATGTGTTCTTGCATTACACGGGCAGTGACTTGCGGGATGCGGCGAAAGAAGGAGCGCGACTTGATATTGGCCATCTCTACCGTTAGCGGCGGGGAGTTGCGGCGCCGCATTGAAGGAACACGATGAATTTTAAGCGCGTCGGCGCTCTCATTGAACGCGACTTGCGGAAATTCTTCCGCAGCCCCGCGCTGATGATGGTGTCCATGGTGCTGCCGTTGGTGCAGTTGATCGTGCTGGGCTACGCGTTCGGCGGAAAAGTGACGGGCGTGGAAATTGGCTTCGTGGATCAGGACCACTCGGTGGAATCGGACAAGATCCGCGAAATGTTTGACGGCATCACGGCTGGGCCGCGCACGTTTAAGGTGATCGAATACAATTCCGTGCCGCTGGCGACGCACGATTTGGAAACAGGCAAGGTGCGCGCGCTCGTGGTGGTGCCGCACGATTTCTCGCGGCGCTTCTACCAGCACGACCGGCCGCGTATCGCTTTTACCGAAGATAATACCGACCAGTTCATTTCCAGCGCGATCATCGAGCGCGTCCAACAAATGGTGGAGGAGCTGAACGCGCCGGACGTGACGCCGCGCCTGGATAGCTCTGTGCAATTGAACACGGTCGAGATCTATCCGTATGTCGAATACATCAAATATTTGCTGGCGGGGACCATCGCGCTTTCGATTTTTGTCGTGGCCATGATCGGCGGCGGGATTACTTATATTGACGATAAGGCGCGCGGGTTGCATGAAGGTTATCTGGTGACGCCGATCAAGAAATCGGAGCTGGTGTTTTCGCTGATTGGTTCCGGCGTGATCAAGGGCATGATGACCGGCATGGTGCTGACGATCATCGGCGGGCTGATCGTCGGGCTGCCGGAAATCTGGAATCCCGTGCGACTGTTCTATTTAGTCCTCGTGGTGGGGGCCACGGGATTGGCGATGATGAGTTTTATGTTCCTGCTGATGGTGCGCGTGGACGATCCGCTGGTGCCGCGCGCAATTTTCGGCGTGTTGAATACCCTTTTGTTTTTTCCTTCGGGCGCGGTGTATCCGATCGCGGCGTTTCCGTGGTGGCTGAAATGGGTTTCGGTGATTGATCCGTTCACGTACGCGGTGCACGCGCTGCGAAACCTCACGCTGAAAAATACCGGGATTGAAGGAATCTATGTGGACGTGCTAGTTTTGCTGGGCATCGCGGCGGTGATGACTACTTTTAGCATTATGTTATTCAAGCGGCAGCTCTAGCGCTGCCCACTGGCCATCACGCGCAGAAAAATAAACTGAGGAGATCTCGTGGCAATTTTTGATTCGTCGCAGGAGCACCCGCCGGATAAGGTTCGGCGCTACATCATTACTACCATCGTTTTTATCGCGCTGGTCGTGGGTTTTGCCTGGTATTTGCTGCGATTTCACACGGAGGTTCGCACGGCGAAGCATTTTCTGGAGACAGTCGCGAGCGGAAATCTGGAACAGGCTTATCACTTGTGGAGTCCCGGGCCGAGCTATTCGTATCAGGATTTTCTGGATGATTTTGGGCCCAACGGTTACTACGGCCCAGTGAAAAGCTATCACATTGAGAACGCGGAAGAAATTAAGCAGGGACCGGAGCAGCCGTCCGGAACTGTTGTCACAGTGGAAGTGAGCCCGTACGCGCCTTTTCCTCCGGCGCATGATGTGTTGAAACAGAGCAAGACGAAGGAAGTGCGGCTCCAAGTGGAATACAAGGATCAATCCATCGGATTCGCGCCGTAGAGTGATGTGCCGCGCCTGGCGGCCGATACGTGCGGCACAGGGGATTCGTGGTGCGCGATTATTTTCCGGCGAGCAATTCTTCGCAATTCTGGCGGATTTCATCAACGGTGATGGATGAAATTGGTCGGGGATTGCTCACGACGACGGCTTTGTCGCCTCGCGGATGATCGAACGTGGCGCCGGTTTGCACGAGGCGATGGTCTGCCTGCCACGGGCGCCACTGCACTGGATCGGTGATGCTGAATATCACGACGCTGGGGCGTTGCAAGGCTGCGGCCAGATGCGCCGGGCCGGAATCATTTCCCACGAAAATACGTGAGGCGGCGACGAGCGCGATCAGCTCGCGAATATCCAGCTGAGAATCCGGCACGACCGCGCAGTTCCCCATTTCGTTGCGCACTTCAGTTGCAATCTCATCGTCGCGCGCGCCTAGATTTACGACGCTCGCAATTCCGTGTTTTTCGCGCAGCCAGCGCGCGATCTCGGCAAATTTCGCTACGGGCCAGCGCATTTCTGGCAAGCGCGCGCCGAGCTGCAACACCGCGTACGGCGTACCCGCGGCAATTCCCTTCTCCGCCAGCTTGCCCGCGACTCTCGCTATCGCATCCGGTTGGGCGAACACTTGCGCGCGCGGAATCGGGCCGCGCGGCAGTCCGGTGAAATAAAACTGCGAGATGCGATGCTCGACGGTATGTACAGCCGGCGCGCCGTAGAATTCCTGCGCGTCGGGCACCGGGACATTGTAGACGAACGAATACTGGTATCCGGCCCAGCCCACGCGCAACGGAGCACCGGATGCGCCGGTGAGCATGGCGCTCCGCGGGCCGCCATGCTGATTGAACACGACGGGAAACTTGCGACGAAGCAAATCGAGCGCCGTCTCACCAAGTCCGCGCGAAAATATAAGTCCGGCGATTGCCGGAATTCCTTCGAGCACCGCTGCGAAGCGCGGCTCAACCAGCACATTGATTCGAAGATCGGGGCGCCAGGAATGCAGCGCGGCGATGGCGGGAGTTTCCAGCACGAGGTCGCCCAGCGAACGCAGGCGAATGATCAGGATTTCGGCTCGGTGCGGCAATGCAGGCAGCAGAGTCGAGGGATCGTTCGAGTTCGGCGGGGCGTTCAACTTTTACGAGGCGGCGAAGTGCGCGGCTTCATTCGGCTTCAATGCGGGCTTCATCAATCAGCATCACCGGAATATCTTCGCGAATCGGATAGACGCGATGGCACGACGGGCACTTCAAGCCGCGCTGGTCGCTGGTCAACTTCACCGGCGTTTTATCCTGCGGGCAAACCAGAATATCGAGCAGCTCCTGCGAAACGGCCATGAAATTCCTCCCAGCGCACTGTAGCAGAGTGGCGCGATGGGCGGCAAGCGCGACGGCCGTCTCGCTGCGGAGCGCGAACACTAGGTCAAGCGCGCGACATTGAAATTGAGCTGGCCGTGCCATTCCGCGCCGGAGGCCAATTCCAGCGGCCAGACTGCGATGATTTGCGAGCCTTGATAAATGCGCTCGAATCCTTCTTCCGATTCGGAGACCGTTTCGATGGGCGTAATCCAAAATTCCTGCGCGTGGGGCGCAGTGAGCGTGACGCTGACGCCCTGCCATTCGTCCACGACGCGCAAATTCGAACCCGGCGCGACCGCGGACCAGCGCAGGGGTTGGCGCTCGCCGGCAAACTCAAAATAGCGGTCCTGCGCGGACGGCGCGAGGAAATTCAAAACCGCTTCGATGCCCACATAAAGGGACGCGCTGCCAGGCGCCGCGCGACGCAGGGTCGCGTCGCAAAGGATGCCAAATCCCGCGGCGCTGTTCGCGAACGAAAAAGTTTTTTCGGCTGTCCAATCCACGCTGGCTTCCGATACCAGAGTCGTCTGCGTGGGTGAAACCTTCGTGGCGCGATAATTTCCGCCGGCGAGCGCCAGATCTTCCGCCAGTCGCGCCGTGCTGCAATCAGGGTGTTTCTTTTCGCGGCCGAAAAGCAGCAAACGGAAACAGTGGCGCGCCCAGAGGTCGTAATTGAGCCAGCGATCCAGGTCCGTTTCCTTCGCGCGGGTTTGTTCGTGAATGGAGTGCGCGCCGCGAGTCTCGCCCGCTTTCAAATTCTTGAGCTTCGCGTGGTAGGACTCCGGGCGGCGAGCGAGCGAATTCACCAGCGCGGCATTGGATTGGCGGCAATCGAGAGCGGAAATCGTCGCGCCATCCGCGGGACACAGGACGGCAGCGTAGCGGTCGGAGGTGAAATAAATCTCGTCGCGGCCGTCGGAGTCAAAATCCATGGTAGCGACATTCTGATAATGGCCGGTGGGGTTCGCCAGTGCATCGGCGATCGCTTCGGCCTGAATCAATGAACGCCACAGCTCTGTGCGCAGGTGCGGCGAATAGAGGCCGCCGAACACGCCGTGCCAGTAGGAATCGTTGCACTGGCCGCGCAACGTGAGCGTGCGGGCGTGCTCGCGCGCGTCGCGGAAGGCCTGCAGCGGGTGCGGATGCTCGAAAAGTTTGCGGACTTTTTCAGAGACGTGCAGCATTTTCTTGTGCAGCAAATTCGATTCGCCGTATTTGGAGAAAAAGTTGCGCCAGATGCCGCCGCGCAGGAACGGCAGCATTTCGGTGCGCGCTGCAAACTCGGTGGAGAGCGCATGATAGCGATTGCGCGCGGCAGTTGGCAGCGCCCATTCCATCATTTCGCTGTAGGATGCGGTGGGAAGGTCGGCGCGTCCCAGCGGCGCGCGGGAAGAAACAGCGGCTCCGGGCGTGGTGATTTCCAGCCAATCCGAGTTCTGCTCGAGCGCGATGAAAAGATTCTCCAGCCAGCCGTCGGTGTAGCAGAGTTTGTGGGTGCCGGGCCACACGCCGAATTTTTCCAGATCATCGCCCATGGCCGCGAAGCCGCCGGGATGCTCTTTCGCGCAAACGCGCAGAAATTCGATGGTTTCCGCGGGCGCGCGAAAAGGGATCAGGTAGCGGAAAGCTTTAAGCCCGGGCAGAACTTTTACAGAGTGGCGCTGATCCTCGGCGACGTAATAGCCGTAGAGTTGCTCGAGTTCGAAACCCGCGCCGAGAAAATGGTTGTCGTCCACCAGCGTGTATTCGACGCCAGAAGGCGCGAGCGAAGAAGGCAATTGCGGCTCCCAAACGCGTTCGGCGAGCCATGCACCACGCGGGCGGGCGCCAAAATGTTTTTCGATGTAGCCGGCGAGGCGCGTGATCTGCTCGTGGCGGTCTTCCGGGGGAATGGCCACCAGAATCGGCTCGTAGAATCCGCCGCCGGCGAGTTCCACCTGGCCGCGCTGCACCAGCGTGCGCAGCAGATCGAAATATTCGGGATGGGCGCGCTCGATCCATTCCAGCAGCGAACCGGTGTAATGCAAACCCACGCGAATGGAAGGATGGCGCGCGAGGACTTGAACGAAAGGCAAATAGGATTGCGCATAGGCGCGCTCAATCACGTCATCGAAGTTTCCCACCGGCTGATGCGCGTGAATGAACAGGACAAACTGGAATTTCGCCACTGAGGGCCTCGCTGAAGCATTACCAGCATAACCTGAATGCGCGAGAGTACTCAAACGCACTTCGGCGCGAGTCTTTCACAGACAGTCAACGCATCGTGTCGGTCGAAGTTGGAGCGGGGGTGGTTTCGTCTTTCGGCCCGGCGCTTCAGGCTGCGCAGATTTCGGAGCGGACTTCAGAGGCGCTTGCGAATTGCGTGAGCCGCTCTTTCAGACGAGTCATCGCGAGGTTCAGGGATGCGTCGGCGACGCGCGCTGGAGCGTAAATCACGAGCATGATTTCCTTCGCGTATTCGGTGATCATGCTGCGCGTGGAATCGCTGATGGGGCTGCCGAATGGGCCTGCGGGATCGGCCAATACTGGCCGGCCTTCGAGGTGCCAGGTTTGTTTGCCGATGCCTTCGTATTTTTCGCCGGCCGTGCCGTGGCGCAACGCGACCGGGGCCTGAATTTTCGAGCGATCGTAGCAGCCGTACGGCCAGCCGGTCTCGAGCGAGCCGAGGTTGCCGATGTCTACTACGTTCGAAACGCGGTAGAGGCCCTTGCCCTGCACCACGCGACGCAGCAGCGCTTCCGACGACGGGCGATACTTCGAAGGGTCCATGCCCCATTCGCGAAACATGGCGCGCACGGCGCGAACCGGCTCCGTTTCGGCGAGGCTTTCTACTGTAAATTCGGCGCGCTTGCGAGCGCAGACTTCGTCCATCAGTTTCGCGAAGTCGGAGTGCACCAGGACGACGCTTGTGCCATCTGCTTCGACCACACCAAGCTTCACACCAGACAATGCGATCTTGATTTCCATGCGGTTCGCTCTTTACTGGCTGTTATGATGACACGCGACGAGGAAATTTGGGAACATTCAGGGAAATTCAAAGAAATTGCAACGGGAAATGGGCCGGTACGCGATGAATTCCAGGGAAAAACAAGAGAAGTTCGAGCACGGGCTGGAGCATTTCAATGCGCGAAAGTTTTTCGAAGCGCATGAGGTGTGGGAAGAAGTGTGGCTCATCGAAGACGAGCCGGAAAAGACGTTTCTGCAAGGAATCATACAGATTGCGGCGGCGTTTCATCATTACCGGCGCGGAAATACCGACGGAGCGGAAACGCTGCTGGCTGCCGGAATCGTGAAAATCTCGCGATTCCCTGCACAACATCGCGGCCTGGCGATTCATGAGCTGCGCGAAGAAGCAAGATTTTGGGCGCGCGCCTTGGGCGAGATGCAGCGCCCGGGCGACGAGAGGCTACCCACGATTCGGCGCGCGGACCGACGCGCTCCTCCCAAGGCGGCTGAACTGTACCCTGAAACTCAGCGCAACAAAAATTGATAGCCCACAGGGCACCGACGGCGCAATTCGAAAAAGTTGACACTCCGGCAAGTGTGTAGCACGCTGGTCAGGCAATCCACTGCAACGCGAGCGCGATTCCAGCATCCAAATAGAAGCTCATAGAACCGAGGGAGAAGACGAATGCCGCTTGACCGAGAACGCATCTTAGACGCCGCGCGGCAATGCTACGACCCGGAAATTCCCATCAACATCGTGGACCTGGGCCTGATTTACGACGTGCAATACGACGACGCCGGAAACGTAACCGTGAAAATGACGTTGACGACGCAGGGCTGCCCTTCCGCGCAAGCGATTCCGGAGCAACTGCGCGCGCGTGTGGCGGCGATCGAAGAAGTGCGCGACGTGAAAGTGGAAATCGTGTGGGAGCCGGCGTGGAATCCCAGCATGATCAGCCCGAGCGGGCGACAGGTTTTGGGACTGGAAGTGTAGGCTGCCCGGCAAGCACTCCAGCGCGGCGGATACAAAAAATACACAAAGAACCGCTACAACGGTCCGTCGCGCCGGGAAACTACTGCCGAGACCGCAGCGCGGTGGCCCGCGCTGTTGCGGCTAGGCTTTCTTGTTGGTGTACCAATCCGCGTTGATCGGCGTGAAGTTGTTCCACTTCTCCGGCAAATCTTCCAGCGCGAAAATAGCCGTTACCGGGCATACCGGCACGCAAGCCCCGCAATCAATACATTCCACGGGACTGATGTATAGCTGCGTTTCAGCTTCGAAGTCTGCCTCATCCTTGCGCGGGTGGATGCAATCCACCGGGCAGACGTCCACGCAGGCTGTATCTTTTGTTCCGATGCAAGGCTCGGCAATCACATACGCCATTTCGAGTTCTCCTCGAACGAGAGGTTTTAGAACGGTTTGGCCTGGGATAGTGCACCAAGACCGCACTGCAATTTTTATATCACCAAAGGCAGCCCGGGTACAAGCGGTTGCCGCCGATGCGATTCGCGCGGTCTCCGATGCGGCATTTTGTGGGACCTAGGTCCGGTGGCTGTTGGGTGCAAAGGTCACTTCGGCTGGCGGGTGAGCTGAAAGTCGCCAAAATTCGTCCACTTTCCGTCTTTGTCCTTCTGCGTCATTAGCCATCGCCAAGTGTCTTTCTCCGGGGCCCACTGAAAGACGGTGTGAAACGGGCCGTCCGGGTATTCGAAGACGAATCGGATGGCGTTGCCGTCGCGCACGCCGTAGCCGAGCGTTTCGGAGAACCGCCCGCCGAATACGTCGAGCAAATGCAGGACGTACCGCTCACTGACAGGGTCATAGCCGAGGAACCAGATCGCTTCGTAGCGTTTTTCGGAGCCGGGCGCGCCAGTTTCCGTTTTTTCATGGATGCGCAGGAACTGGTGGTTGAGTTCCCACTGCGCATCAACCTCATGATGTGCGTCGTGACCCATGATCTGGCCTTGCAGTTTCCATGTGCCGGCCATGTGAGCTACAAGGTCGTCGCGCCACTCGGCCGGGGATTGCGCATGCAGACGGAGCGGACTTGTTAGCGTCACGAGCACTATGATCAGGAGCGAGTAAAACCGGGCTTTCATGGAAGGCTCCTCAGGCTGCGGGTCGGCGTGAAATCTAGAGCGCTCAGATTGTCGCACAACTGCAATCTGCTCGCGTCCGCGTGCAGCGAGAAACTAAACCCTCACTTTTCGGACGAGTCGCTCATCAAGAGTTGCGATTTCGGCAGCTGAAGCGCGGGAATCTGCGGAGTTACGTGGCGTCTTTGACGTGGAACGTCTTGCGCTCGGCCGTTTTCTTAAGTTTGTAGGAAACGAAATGCAGAACGGCGGCCAAAAGAGCGAAGCAGGCGGTTGCAAGTGAGACTGTCATGGAAGCGAGGTTAAAGCGTGGCCGCCCGAGAGGCAAATCATTAGAACGGATGGGGCCGATAGACCAATGTTAGGCCAGGCTCTGATCGGACTCCTCAGCGCGGTTCTTGTGACGGCGTCGCGCAATCGGAAATTGAGGTGCTGCCGCTGCGCCAGCGAGCTGTGGCCGCCTCAGGTTGCCGCCAGTCCAGTCAAACCGATAGAATGGCAGGATGAGAGACGATAGCCGTCACACGCGGCATCATGTTTGGATTCTTTTAGCTTTCATGGTCGTGCTGGTTGCGGCGCTTGCCGCGGCGAGTCCTGGTCGCGGGCAAACGGATGCAGGCAAGACTGCGCCGCACGCGGGCAAAGCCGCTGGGCCTGCCGATCCGCCGCTGATTGATCTTGCCGGTTACCGGCAGCTGCTGGCGAAATACAAAGGGAAGCCGCTGGTGGTGAATTTCTGGGCCACTTGGTGCGAGCCATGCCGCGATGAATATCCGATGATCGTGGAGCTGGCGAAGGAATTCAAACCGCAGGGCGTCATCGTAGTTGGCGTGGACATGGACGACGAATCGGATATGAACCTGGTGCGGCGATTCATCGCGCGCACGCAACCGCCATTTCCCAATTACCGCCAGAAACCAGGGATTGACCTAGACGCATTCTATGACGGCGTGAATCCCGCCTGGAAAGGCACGATGCCACAAACAATTTTCTACGGACGCGACGGCCAGATTTTGGGATCTTTCCTGGGCGCGTGGCCGCGGTCCGATTTTGAAAAAGCATTTCGCGGGACGCTCGGTCCGGCAGGCAACGGCGGCGCAGGCGACAGCAGCCATGGCGGAGCGAAGTAGTTCGCAAAGCTTTTCGGCAATTCATATATATATCAACGGGAGGAACTCACCATGCTTCAAACTCGCGGCAATAAAATCACCTGGCTGGGCCACGCGGCATTTCGCATTGACACACCGAGCGGCAAAGTAATTCTGGTGGATCCCTGGATTCTGACGAACCCGCTATGCCCTGAAGCCAGCAAGAAATTCGAGCACGTGGACACGATGCTCGTCACGCACGGCCATTTCGATCACATCGCGGACGCCGTGGAGTTGGGCAAGAAATTCAAGCCGCAAGTGGTGGGAATTTACGAACTGTGCGCGTGGCTGGAGTCCAAGAGTGTGCCGAATACCAACGCAATGAATAAAGGCGGTACGCAGAAAGTCGGCGAAATCGAAGTGACCATGGTGAACGCCATACATTCCTGCGGCATACTCGACGGCGATCACATCGTCTATGGCGGAGAAGCGTGCGGGTACGTGCTGCGTCTGCCCGGCGGGTTGACGATTTATCACGCGGGCGACACGGCGCTCTTCAGCGATATGAAGCTGATCGCGGAGCTTTACACACCTGACGTGGCGCTGCTGCCGATCGGCGATCACTTCACCATGGGCCCGCGCGAAGCGGCCATGGCCATTCGCTTCCTGAACGTGCGCCATGTGATTCCGATGCACTTTGGAACGTTTCCACAGCTGGTGGGCCGGCCCGAACAGGTGCGCGAGCTCACGAAAGACATCAGCGGGCTGGAAATTCACGTATTGAAGCCGGGCGAGTCACTCGGAGAAGCCAGCTCACACGTCGCCGCGCGAAGCTAGGAGCAAACATGCCGGGAATTCTGGAACCGCCGGTCGAAAAATATCTTTCGAGCCTGCTGCCTGCGCGCGATGAAGTGCTTGCGGACATGGAACGCTTTGCGAAAGAGCACGACATCGCTATCATCGGGCCGGATTGCGGGCGGCTGCTGTACCTGATGGCACGAATTTCCGGAGCGAAGAGAATCTTCGAGATGGGCTCGGCCATCGGTTATTCGGCGATCTGGTTCGCGCGCGCGGCGGGCCCGGGCGCGGAAATTTACTGCACCGATGGGGACCCGGCCAATGCGGAACTGGCACGCAAGAATTTCGAACGCGCCGGTGTGAGCAAGAGCGTGCGATTCATGACCGGTGAAGCGGTGGACTTGATCGACAGCGTGGATGGCACGTTCGACATCATCCTGATTGATGTCTACAAACGCCAATATCCCGCCGCGCTGAAAAAATCCTTGCCTCGGCTGACGAGCGGCGCCCTGATAATTACGGACAACGTGCTGTGGTCTGGCCGCGTCACACAAGAACCCAAGGACGACGATACGCGTGGCATCTTGGAATTCAACCGCATCGTGTATGGTTCGCCGGACATTTTCCCGGTGATCGTGCCGCTGCGCGATGGCGTCGCGATCTGCCGCAAGGCGTAGGGGGCGGTGTCTAGCTGCCCGGCTGAATTGAAACCGGCTGCACCAACTTAAAGTGCAGCCTGGTTTCCGCGGGCAACACAATATCTTTCTTGCCGGTGAATCCGGCAGCCGCGGTGCCCGCTCCTCCACCGGCCAATGCACCGATGGCCGCGCCTTTGCCGCCTCCAGCCACTGCGCCGATGATTGCGCCGAATGCCGCACCGCCTCCAGCGCCGATTGCCGTTCTCTTGCCGCGCCCTTTCCCTGCGTCTTCGAATTCGGAAGTTTGGATCGAGTAGCGCGTTCCATTAACGCTAACCGAATCGAGCGTCAGTTGCAGCAAGGCGTTTCCCTTGAATTTCCCCGCTGATTGCGCGGTCACAATCGTGCCGCGGACCTTTGTTCCGATCGGCAACACGACATTGGCGTCAACCGTGACGGGTTCCGCGAGCGACGCAGCAAAGCTGTCGCCATTGTTGGCAATCTTGGAGTTGATGGTCTGGTCGAGCGTCACGGTCAGCACTTTGCCGGCAGGCACCTCTATTGGAGGTAGCGGCGTAGGTGCAGGCTGTGCAGGCGCGCCGTTCTGTCCGTTCGGCGCGGTAGAGTTCGCTGAATTGGCGGCCGAGTTATTCGCATCCGACGAATTCGTGGTTGAAGTCGCGGGCTGAGGCGGAGTGAACGTCTTGCTGCATCCGCAAATAGTCAGAAGGAGGCCTGCGAGAAAAATCCGGGAAACGGAGGAATGGTGCATGTGCGGTTCTCCTCTGAGATCGTGAAATAAGCTCGCGCGGGAGGGCCAGCCGCGAACGCGACTGTATTTTATGTCCGAAGCAGAGGAATCTCAATCCCGGGGAATCCGTCAGCAGTAATTTAGGGCGTGGCGGGTTTCTGCGAGGAGCGCGGAAGCAGGTTGCGGAGGAAGAAAATCACATTGGCGGGCCGCTCGGCCAAGCGACGCATGAAATACGGAAACCAATCCACGCCAAACGGGATGTACACACGCACGCGGTAACCGTCGCGTACCAATTTTTGTTGCAAGTCGGTGCGGATGCCATACAGCATCTGGAACTCGAAGTGGTCACGCTTGACGTCTTTCTCGCGCACGAAATCGAGCGTGGCGCGAATCATGGCCGGATCGTGCGTCGCGATGCCGTGATAAATCCCGCTCGCCAGCAGAATTCTCATCAGCTTCACGTAGTTGGCGTCCACGTCGGCTTTCTTCGGGAACGCCACGTCCGGCGGCTCCTGGTAAGCGCCCTTGCAAAGGCGCAGGCGGCAACCGACCGCGAGCAAATCCAGCACGTCCTGCTCGGTGCGATAGAGATATGCCTGCATCACCGTGCCGACGTTCGAGTACTCGGAGCGCACGCGTTTTACTATCTCGACGGTTCGCTGCGTGTAGGCCGAGCCTTCCATATCCACGCGCACGAAATTCGACTGGGAGGCAGCGTGCGCGACGATTTTTTCCAGCAGCTCCTGGCAGAGGTCTTCGCTCAGGTCCAGGCCGAGCTGCGTCAGCTTTAAGGAAACATTCGCGTCCAGATGTTCCTGCGCGATGCGGTCGAAGATGGCGATGTATTCGTCGGCGGCGCGACGCGCACCCGCTTCGTCGGAAACATTTTCACCGAGCAGATCCAGGCTGGCTAATTGCAGGGCGCGATTCACTTCCCGAGCAGCTCCCAGCGCGTCGTCCAGTTTTTCGCCCGCAACGAAGCGGCGCGCGACGCGCCGGCTCACTCCATTGCGCATCATCAGCGGAGCGAGTCGCTTGCTCTCGGAAAGACGCAGCAACAGCGCGCGCATTAGAGAAGTACGAGCCTTATAAATTGGGACTGGAATGACTGGTGCAGTTGTGGCGGCATGAACTCTGAATTATGCAGCAATTGCGGCGGTGGCGTCAGCCTTTGTGCCCTTCCAGGAACCGCTCCGCTTCGATCGCGGCCATGCAGCCGGAACCGGCCGCGGTAATGGCTTGGCGATAATGATGGTCCTGCACGTCACCCGCGGCGAAGACACCTTCGACGTTGGTTTTCGGACCGTCGTGCGTGACCAGGTAGCCATTTTCGTCCATATCAAGCTGGCCCTTGAACAACTTCGTGTTCGGGTCGTGGCCGATCGCGACGAAAACTCCGGACGTGTCCAATTCGGTCATGACGTTGGTGTCCGAGTTGCGCAGCCTCACTTTTTCTACGGACTTGCTATTCATGTCGTGAACTTCTTCGATCACGTATGGCGTGAGGAATTCGATTTTTTCGTTGGCGCGCGCGCGGTCCAGCATGATTTTCGTGGCGCGGAATTCGTTGCGGCGATGAATCAGCGTCACCTTCTTGGCGAATTTTGTGAGGAACGTGGCTTCTTCCATCGCGGTGTCTCCGCCGCCGACTACGATGATGTCCTTCCCACGGAAGAAAAACCCGTCGCACGTGGCGCAGGTGGAAACGCCGTGCCCCAGCAGGTGGCGCTCCGATTCGATGCCCAACATTCTGGCCGACGCGCCTGCCGCCACGATCAGGGTCTCGGTTTCGAAACTTTCTTTTCCGGCGACAACGGTAAAGGGCCGGCGGCTCAGGTCCACCGATGTGACCGCGCCGGACTGGAACTGCGTGCCGAAGCGCTGCGCCTGTTTGCGCGAATTTTCAATCAGTTCCGGCCCCAAAATGCCATCGGGAAAGCCCGGGAAATTTTCCACCATGGTCGTCAAGGCGAGCTGCCCGCCCGGCTCGTAGCCGTCGAGCACCAGCGGAGCCAAATCCGCGCGCGCCGCATAGATCGCCGCGGTCAAGCCGGCGCAACCACTCCCGATGATAATCACCTTATGCACTGAATTTTCTCCCAGGTATTCGATGCTGCAAACCAGCGCGGCGGACCAAACCAAACAAGTTATTGTATCATTCCGCGCCCGCGCCGCCAGAGCCGGCGACTTTCTGAACCGGCGGCTCGGGATATTTGCCGAAGACGCACAATTGCGCCAGTCGGCGGCTTGCCTGATAATGGCGCGCGGACCAGACGCGTACATGGCGACTCCCAACAATCTTTTTCGGCTGCTCAGCGAATTCATTATGCTGCTGCTCGGCGCGCTGCTGATTTTGCTGGCTGCGACCGGGCGGATCGGGCTGCCGACGCGGCCTGGAGGTGTGGTCGCGCTGGGGGCGATCTTCATATTTTGGGGCGTACGAGCGGCTACGCGGCCGGGAGCAAAGGCGGCGCGCGCGGAAACCCTGGTTCGCGCGGGGTCGCTGGCGCTGGTGGGCATTTTGATTCTCGCGGTGCCGTTCGTGCCTGCGCAGCGTGCCCCGCAGCTGTTCATTCTGGCCGGAGGCGTGCTGGTCTTGCGCGGAGCTCTTGCCGCGGCGATTTCGGTGGCGCGCCGTTGATTTCGCTGCACGCCGCAAGAACGAAAACCGGCGCATTCGCACTTGCCAGTCGTGCGTGTTCCGGATAACCTCCGCCGCAGCAGCCCGGAATGCGGAGAAAGCATGGCTCAGCCCGATGGCACGAAACCGGCTGCTCATTAAGACGATTGCGGGAATGGAGAAGTCGCGAGGAGAAAAACCGTGCTGAAAGCATTCAAAGAATTCGCGATGAAGGGCAACGTGCTGGACCTGGCAGTCGGCTTCATCATCGGCGCGGCATTCGGGAAAATCGTTACGTCGCTGGTGGCGGATATCATCATGCCGCCGATCGGCCTGATACTTGGAAAAGTGGATTTTTCTGGTTTGTTCGTCAGCCTTTCAGGCAGATCCTACGGCACGCTGGCGGAAGCGAAGGCCGCCGGGGCGCCCACGCTCAACTACGGAGTTTTTCTGAACAACGTAGTGGATTTCGTGATCGTGGCCTTCGCCGTCTTCGTGATCGTGAAAATGGTGAACGCCTGGAATAAACCTGCCCCGGCTCCCGCAGCCAGCACCAAGGAATGTCCGTATTGCGCTTCGGCAATTTCACTGAAGGCCACGCGCTGCCCGAACTGCACGTCGGACCTGCGCGCGCAAGCGGTTTGAGGAATTCGCTGCAAGGATACAGGCGATGCGGCGGAGTCAGCTTCCCGGTAATTTCTTGGGAGCGTCGGGCGATTCCAACCGGTGGTCGCGAATTTCGTGCACGTGCTGGCGCAGCCGCTCCAGCACGGCGTCCGTTTCACCCTGCGCCATCTCCCGTTCCACTTCTCCGAGCGCGAAATGAATTATGTCGTGGTGATGGATTTCCTCGCCGGGTAGTTTGTCGCTCAATTCCAGCCACACGCGGTGTAGCAAATCAATTTCCTTGGGAGTAAGCCGCGGCGCGTGTGGGCCCAGATAGAAAATCTGCTCCTGGCCTGAGGGCGTGAATATTTCCAGGGTCACGCGCGGACGCGGCTCCGGCATGCGTTCCCAGGCGAGGCCGATCTCGCGTGCCTGTTCGGTTACCGGCATCTTCGACGAACTCCCGGCCACAATGGTGCTCGACTGCAAATTCATCGCCGTGCGCAGAATGCCTTCCCACAAATCATTGGCGGCAGCCACGGCCAGGCGCACGGGTTTGCCTTCTTTTTCTGCCAGCGCCAGCACTTTGGTGAAAAGCAATTGCTCGATGGTGCTGAAAAGCTGATCGGGAGCCAGATCGTATTCGCCAGATGCGGCACGCCGCAACATACGCACGTGCAGCACCACGATCTCTGCTTCCTTCTGCCGCACGCGCCGTAGAGCCGCTTCTAGGTGGTACAGCGCGTAGTACGTGCTCACCGGAACCAGGATGCTTCCCGGCGCGACGCCTACGCTGGTGGGCGTCAGTTCCGCTTCCTGCGCCAGATTGAACTGATCGAGTTCCACGTGGGTGGCGCCCGCGGCGTGCACACGCATGCGATGCTCGGAAATTTCGAACACGGTGAACAGCACAATCGTGAAAATGATGCCCGCGATGGTGGCTTGCGGCTTCGTAAACAGGTTGATGATGGCGATGGCCACCAGCACCAGCGTGATCAGGCCCAGACCGATGGGAATTTCCCTACCGAAGATCACGGGATTCAGTGGCACGCGGTATTCGCGGTCTTGCGGGTGCGTGTAGCGCAGTACCAGCACCGCGATGCCCTTCATCGAAAAACTCCAGATCACGCCGAAAGCGTAGAGGTTGCCGAGGAAGGTGACGTCGCCGCGGCTGGCGATGATCGTGACGATCTGGAACGCCACCACCAGGTTAATGATGCGATGCGTGGTGCCGAAACGCGGATGCGGATGCCGGAACCAATCCGTGAGGACGCCATCTT
>Ga0210390_10000146_pt1 | contig 74115 bp, 61 predicted proteins | sample IncBWH11OmetaG_FD_161050 | JGI IMG/M metagenome (GOLD analysis project Ga0210390, IMG submission 161050) | Forest soil microbial communities from Barre Woods Harvard Forest LTER site, Petersham, Massachusetts, United States - Inc-BW-H-11-O ...
CCGCTGAATCTTTGGCCTGCAGTCGAGGTGGCAAGTTAAATTCCAGGTCGCTCCTCCTGGACCTGTTCACCCCAGCGGTCTCGACCATCGCGACGTTTACGAGTCTACCTGCTTCACTCGATCTGGCCGCAGGTCCGACCAATTCCACATGAGTTTACCGTTACGATAAATTACCTAGCAGTATAAGGGTCTGTACGCGTGATCTTTTTCGACCGCGCCTGCTGGGGTTCCCGTCCTGCCATCAAGGGCGCGCGGCCCAAACACGGGCGGCATCGTTCCCCGGTGCCGCGCTCACTCAAACCTTGTCCGAGCCTACGCAAAAGGCTCGTTCGTTTAGCGAACGGACCTCGGCGCCAGAGCATCGTCATGATGGCCGGAAGCGACTGCGATTGCCTGATCTGCCGCTTGGAACAGAGCCTCTTCGATGACCTCAATCACGAAAAGGGCATGGAACAGTACCAGTGTTGGGCAGCATCGAGCGAAATCCTGGCCCCATTTCCGACCGTTCGCCAACTGCTCGCACATCTTCACCGGCAGGGTAACGCTCAGAATTCCTCGGCCGATGAAGTGATCCGAGAGCTGGTCCGGACGGGTGCGAGCCGGCCGTCCCGTTCTCTGTGGCAGTCCCTCCTGCTGCTGGTTTTCATTCCGACCATCCACCGCACAACCAGCCAGATCAGCGCCGCGTTTCCTTCGCTCGGCCGCGAAGACACGGCCCAGCATCTTTTCGCAACGCTTCTTGAATTCCTGCATTCCCAGGAACTCCGCGCGCAAAGCTCGCACCTAGCCTTTATCGTTGCCCGAAGGATGCGCCGGAGCGCATTCCGCTGGGCCATTCGCGAATCTCGTCTGGAACTGCCGACGGATTGGGACCCCGCTGCCAACAGGTCCGAAGAAACCGACGAGAGCCACGAGGCATCCCACGCGGGCATTCTACTCGCGAAATTTCTCGATGATTGTCAGCGCAGGGGATGGCTATCCGAGGAGGAGCGGCGCCTTCTCGCCCAATTCAAGCTCGAAGGTATCAGGGCCGCAGAACTGGCCCGCCGCAGCGGCCATTCCGCTACGGCCATCCACCACCGGATCCAGCGATTGTTGGAACGACTGCGCCGCATCTCCCGTAAATCGGGCAGTCCTATACCGGAACAGCTCGATTTATTCCGACCCTGAGGAGAGAGATCCTTTGAACCCCGCCGCTTGTTTCAGCCCCACCATATCCGAGGCACAACGATGCGTTCGGTCTTCGTTTCAGGCGCGTGCAGAGTCCTGTTTGCTTCCACCGTTTTCGACGGTCTTCGGCATTTCCGGTACTACGGAAAAAATATTTCGCTAGTACCCGGTCAATTTTCTTCTCCGTCGACAGATTAGTATAGTGAGGGGAGTCCTCGCCGGTTACTCCCGCAGACCCCAAGCCCGGCCGGTTCCATCGGCCGCTGATTGCGGTCGTGCGTGCGGCCTCTACGGAAGGCACGGACGCGATTGTGGGCCAGACGCTGTCACGGAGCGAACGCTCCAAGTATGCCCGGACGAAGACGTCCGGCCAACCGGCGCGAACAGCCGTCCCTCGCAATCGTATTCCTTTCCCTTGTCTTCCCCTGAGCCAAGTCCTACGGGGCTCCCCTCCTTTTGAAACTCGAACCAGAAAGGGAGAGCCTCATGAACCGAGTTCCTCGGAAATACCTCGAGAACTTTTCGCTGCGGTCGCCTCTGGTAACGATCTTCACGCTTCTGCTGGCCGCTCCTGCTTTCGCCCAGCAAGGGAATTCTCCGTGGGAGAACGCAGTCAACGTGTTGATGACAGCCTTTACCAGCACGATCGCGCGAGGACTCTCGCTCGTGGCGATCGTCGTCTCCGGACTCACTTTCGCCTTTGAGCCATCAAGACCAATATTGCCGACTCGCTTGGCGTCGTCGTGCACATCGAGAGAAGACCCGGTCGCCGCTATGTTTCTGAAATCCTGGAGATCAACGGATATGACCCCGACGCGGACCTCTTCGACTACGGGGCGGTCTTTGTTTCGCGATTCAGCGGATCGCCCGGGCCGACACGGTAGCGGGCACTGCGGCTATTGCACATACGACTTCTTCGATCAGTGTCCACACCGTATGGCCTGTGCTCGTTGTGGGTTCTACCGCCCGAAGAATAGCGCCGCAGCACTGTTCCTTGAGGGCAAGAAAAATCTCCTTCGCCTTCAGCAAGACATGCCCTTAACCGAAGCGGAGGCAAACGCCGTCGAGGATGGGGTGAACGCTTTCGAAAAGCTCCTGGCACAGGCTACGGAAGTTCCGACTCCGGCGGGTCCTATTCCCCGGCAGCTTCAAAGCGGACTCGTTCAGATCGAGCCAACGAAGGAAAGGAGGGAATAATGCCAGCGGAATGGGTTGACTTCAAAAGCGTGAAGGCGAAGGTCTCCATGGAGACAGTTCTTTCGCACTATGACGTTCGTCTTCGGCGAGTTGGTGTGGACGAGTTCCGTGGGAAATGCCCTCTTCCTACGCACTCTTCCGCCAGAAGCAATGACAGCTTCTCCGTCAGTTTCACTCGGAACGCCTGGTCCTGTCAGTCCGCTTCGTGCATCGCGGCTCGTTCAGGCCGCGTCGGCGGGAACGTCTTCGACTTCGTCGCTGAAATGGAGCGCTGCTCGATCCGGGAAGCCGCTCTGCGCCTCGATCGTTCGCTCATAGAAAATCTCCTCCCTGTCGCCACACCCGGGGACAAGCAGCCGATACCCTACAGGTCAGAAAATCGGCCTCTATCTTTCACTCTGCGCAACATCGACCACCGACACTCTTATGTCCTATCGCGTGGACTAAGTGTGCAGACTGCTCGCTATTTCGGTGTTGGCTATTACGACGGCAACGGGTTCCTTCGGGGGCGGGTTGTGATTCCTATCCACAACGAACACGGCGAACTGGTGGCCTACTCAGGTCGTACAATCGATGAGACGGAGCCTAAATACCGCCTTCCCGCAGGCTTCCGCAAATCTCACGTGCTGTTCAATCTTCACCGAGCCATCCAATCGCGCGCGTACACGCTCATCCTGGTAGAAGGCTTTTTCGACACTTTCAAAATCCATCAGGCCGGCCATCGCAACGTGGCCGCTCTGATGGGCTCGAAGCTATCCGACCGCCAAGCCGAATTGATCGGAACGCACTTCGATCAAGTCACCCTTATGCTCGACGCTGATGAAGCGGGGAAGGCTGCCACCGTTGCGGCTGGGACAGCCCTCTCGTCAATGCTCGGAGTACAGATCGTTGAACTCGCTTCGGGAACACAGCCAGACCAACTGGCTTCAGAAGAAATCAATCAGCTCCTGGGAGGCTTGGATCATGACGTTCCAACTCCAGACCGATAAAAGCTCCTTCCAATTCCACATAATCTTTCTGGGCATGAATCCCATCAAGGACGATGCCACGTGCGCGGCGGACGGTCGCGGAATTTGACGATGCGTCGGCCCCGAGACTATTTCGGGGGCTTGGCCGCCCGAAGGCGATGGACCGCCCATTCGTTATCTAGGTCTAACAGTCCACTCATCTCGTTGACCGTTGCCACTCTAGTCTTTTCCGCGAGTCGGACTGACTCAACAGATTCTTTCAATCGCTTGCCGAGACGCTTTTGTGTTTCCTCATCAACAAACGGAACAGGAATGTCCTTCAGAATTTCCCAGCCAACCCGATGCCTGGCGAGCCCAGTTGATTGAGACAGTAAACGTGCGCGCACCTCGGAGCTGCGCAGGAAACCCCACATGAACCACGGATCGAACCGCTTGTCCTTCAGTCGCATGATCGTGAACTCGGAAGACGCCAAGCAATGCACCAGGTCGGGCGGCATAACGCATAGCGAGCCTAGCGCCAGCGCGATATTGCTAGCCACAAGGTCATTTGCTTGAGCCCGCCACACCTCGTGATAGGTTAATTCACTGCCTAGCGCTGCTTCCCCTTCTTCTGCGATACCGTCATAGCGGACGCGCAGCAGATTAAAAGACAATTCAGGAGAGTCACCAGGATTAAGCGCCCCATCGGTGATCGGATCAAAGATAGTGGAGAATGGAACGACGGCAAGGCCGTTGGCGCGCCATGTATCTGATACGTCGTTGGTTCTCGGCAGACATGACTTAACATCCAACCGATCCGCTAGAAGGTCGCCACTCACGAGCCACGGTCCCTTCTTGCCTGCTAGGAATAACTTGAAGGCCCGGATTACCTCGTCGCTCTCCCGTTCAGCATTCTGGCGAGCTTTTGCTGCCTTGCTTGTACGCGTCTTCATGGGTACATCGTCGAGGCCGACATATTGGCACTCGTACATAAAAACATCCGGCTGTCCGATCTCTCGTTCGGCGCGCTTGACCAAGTAGAGAACGGAGGTCTTTACTCGTGCGCCCACACGCTGAAAAGCGTCGCTCGGAATACTTACGATTGCGCGGATGATGAAACGGTCCCGTATGAAATCCCGTGCGTAAGCATTCTTGCGGGAATTCAGAATCGCATCATCAATGACAGTCACTAGTCTTCCGCTATCGCCTAACAGGCCCGCGTATCGCTCAATGAACATTATGCTCGACCGCAGAGAAGCCCGCCGCTTGCTGGTGTCCTGCGATCCGAACGTTGTCAATGCGTACTGTTGTAGAATCTCCCGCTCGTTCGGCAAATCATTGGAATATCCCATTGAGAACGGCGGGTTTGTAAGCGCAAGGTCAAACGGCATAGCCTTCTCCGTCGGACTGCCGCGCAGCAGTTCCCCTATTTCTTCGAGCTCTAGCTTGGCCTGCGGATCGTCCCCAACGCCTGTTCGAACCAATTTATCTAGCCCGTCCGCCGCATAAATCCTGCTACCCCCGTCGCCGTGAAGGTACATATTGATGCGCGCAATCTTTGCCAAAGGCGGATCACTTCCGGCGTCCATCCCAAAAATAGATTGATTGGCGATTTTTTCTTGTAAAACTAGAGCTTCTTTAGGAGTAAGCGACTGATTGCTTCTCACTTGATTACGCATTTCAGTCAGAACCTCGATCAAGAAGCCGCCGGTACCACAACAAGCGTCAATCACACGCTCAATTCGACCTCGGGCCGCCACTGGCGCGCCCAAATGAGTCATTAGCTTCACGATGCTTCGCGGCGTGAAATACTGGCCTAGCGCTTTACCACGCATTGTTGCACTCAAGAATGTTTCAAACAGTCGTCCGTTCAAGTCCTCGTCAACGCTAAACATGTTGTAGGATTCAAGCCTTCTAACGACCTGTTTGATCGTTCCCGTTTGCAACCCAATCCGTTCATCCGGGCTGAATATGGGCTTTTTCTTTCCGCGTACAACCGCGTCATGAAGTATTTCTGCAACCTTCTTAAAAAGAATCCTATCCACGGGATTTTCCACACCGTCACTCTCGCGGGCCTCGATCCACCAGGATGAGAAAACGAGCCGATCTCTTGGGATTGGCTTGTCAGCAGCGATCAATGGCCCCAAGGTTGCGTCGTCATGCAATTTTCGGTCCTCTAGAAGTTTCACAAACATGATCTTCGTGAACTCCACAAAGGCTGGTTGGGGATTCATCTTTTCGGCTTTCCAGATCAAATCATGACAACTCTTAAATAGTCTCTTGACCTCCTCCATGGACGGCTTTGTTAGCTTGACGGAAGGCGGGGAAGTGCTTTGCCTCCAACCCCTTCTCGCTACCGTCGCCCCCAACAGCGACCGCAGGGCTAAGAACTTTGGATCGTCATCGACAAAGTTCTCAAACTCAAGGGACAGGACTGATTCCGCTTCGTCCCAACGATAGACTTTGAATGCAAAACCGTTGGTAACGCCATGATACTGACAAGGGTTATCGCTGCTGAATTGCTGGTTAAGCCCGTGGGCGTACCCGGCGGTTTGGTAGGACCAGTCGTCAACGCTTTCCTGTGTTGATTTCGCATCAACAACCCATCTCGGTTTATCGCGAGTAACTAGCGCATAGTCAGGTCGGAAGTTCTCTTTTTTTCTGCCGCGAGAAACAGCAATCTCTTGGAGCGAGGTTTTTGGTTTGATTTCGGAATCTTCATATCCCAAGTCTTTTAGAAGTCGGGATACAAAAAATTCCTCTACGCTTGCCTCATCACGCAGCACGGCTTTGCTGCAATACTTGTTCTCATCTAGGTTGCGCTCTGCCTGGTTGACGTAGTCGAATAACGTACGGCGCGGAACCAGCTGGGACTGCTTTCCCGTTCCCGTGCGACTCTCGATCTCACCTTGCGACATATTTTTCTGTTCCCGCAATGCCTTAAAACCTGTCGGCAATAACCATCTCGTCCTCTACAAAGTTTATTAATGAGAATCGTACTTATCCGATGGTGCCATACCTCTGCGCGCTCGCCACCGCATTTAGCGATCCTTCTTAATACTCTTCCTGGGCGACATCGGTGCTGGCGGGTTGCTTTTCTTTGATCTCCGAGACCATCGCTTCGGTCGTGAGCAATAGACCCGCCACCGACGCCGCATTCTGTAGCGCAAGGCGCGTAACTTTGACCGGGTCCACGACTCCTGCGTCATAGAGGTTGCGGAACTGGCCGCTTAATGCGTCAAACCCAAGGCCGGGTTCGGTCGAATTGCGCACCTGATTCACTACGACAGCTCCCTCATAGCCGGCATTCTGTGCGATTTGCCGCAAAGGTTCTTCGAGGCCTCGCTTGACGATCGCGACGCCGATCGCTTCGTCGCCCGAAAGGCCGAGTTGGTCGAGAGCGGCGATCGAGCGAACCAGGGCTACCCCGCCGCCCGGAACGATGCCTTCTTCGACGGCCGCGCGCGTGGCGTGCATGGCGTCCTCGACGCGAGCTTTTCTGTCTTTCACTTCGGTTTCGGTGGCTCCGCCAACTTTGATCACGGCAACGCCGCCCGTGAGCTTGGCCAAGCGCTCTTGGAGTTTTTCTCGGTCGTAGTCCGAGGTGGTGTCCTCGACCTGCGCGCGAATCTGCTTCACGCGGCCCTCGATCTGGGAGGTCTTGCCGGCGCCTTCGACGATCGTGGTAGCGTCCTTGTCGATGGTGACCTTCTTGGCGCGGCCGAGATCCTCGACCTTCACGTTCTCAAGCTTGATGCCCAGGTCTTCCGTGACGGCCTTGCCGCCGGTGAGAGTGGCGATGTCCTCGAGCATAGCCTTTCGGCGATCACCGAAGCCCGGGGCCTTTACCGCAGCGCACTGCAGAGTGCCGCGGAGCTTATTCACGACCAGAGTCGCGAGCGCTTCGCCCTCGACGTCTTCGGCAATGATCAGCAGGGGCTTGCCCATCTTGGCGATCTGCTCGAGCAGGGGCAGCAGATCCTTCATCGAGCTGATCTTCTTTTCGTGGATCAGGATGTGGGCGTCCTCGAGCACGACTTCCATGCGCTCGGGGTCGGTGACGAAGTAGGGGGAGAGGTAGCCGCGGTCGAACTGCATGCCGTCGACCACTTCGAGCGTCGTCTCCATTGTTTTCGATTCCTCAACGGTGATGACGCCGTCCTTGCCGACCTTCTTCATCGCTTCGGCAATGATGCCGCCGATCTGCTGGTCGTTGTTGGCGCTGATGGTCGCAACTTCCGCGATGGGATCGCGATAGAGTTCCAGGCTTTTTTCCAGTAGCTTCTTGCGCGTCTGGATGGCTTCCTTCACCAGCCGGTCTTGCTCTTCCTCGCTCAGTCCGGCTCGCCGAGTTGCTTCGCTGAAGCGCTCGGTAAATCCGGAGCTGGGGTCGGTCGAGCGATAGCTTTCCCGCAACCGCGTGGTCCCCTGGGCCGAAAGACCCTCTGCTGCATAGGTATTGCGCAGCAAGGCCGGCCCGCCGAGGGCTTTCGCGGCGGTCTCGACGGCTTGGGCTGCGTCAGCAGGCGTCACCTTCCGAGAGAGTTCCTTCAGCCGGCCGACGACCACCACGACGGCCTTTTCGATTCCGCGCTTAACAGCCAGGGGATTTGCCCCGGCCGCAATGGTTTTCACGCCTTCCCGGAAAAATGCCTGTGCCAGGACCGTGGCGGTGGTGGTGCCGTCGCCTGCCACGTCGGAGGTCTTGGAAGCGACTTCACGCACCATCTGCGCGCCCATGTTCTCGAGCGGGTCCTGCAGCTCGATTTCCTTCGCCACGGTCACGCCGTCCTTGGTGATGATCGGCGCGCCGAACTTTTTCTGAATGACCACGTTGCGGCCTTTGGGGCCGAGCGTAATTTTGACGGCGTCGGCGAGGATATCGACGCCGCGCAGGATCGCTTGCCGGGAGTCTGCTCCGAAGACGATGCGTTTGGCCATGGGTTAGAGGAGCTTCTTTTCCAAGAACTCTTCGACTGCGTCGCGAACCTCTTTGGTCGCGTTCATGCGGTCATCGTCGATATGTACGTTGAGCGCCGTGAGCCAGGTCAGCACTTCGCTCATGAGGTCCTGAGAATTCGCGGTGGATTTGACTGCGAGCACCGGGGCGGCCGGAAACGTCGGAGCGGAGGCGCCGCCCGCACTGGGAAGCAAACAGATGAGCACTTTGCTTCTGAGGCGCAGGTATTCGGGGGCTTGCCGCGCGAGGTTCGTCGCGACGCGCGAGAGTTTGGCCGCGTTTTGGCTGCGGGCGGTCGTGTCGGGATCGACGATCGCTCCCTGCACTTTGTCCCAGGAGCCGTCGCCGTTGCCCACCAGGTCGATCCCCACATTCGTGTGCCGGAAGTAGATGCGATCGACCGAATCGATCGAGCCGTTGAGCCGCCCATCGATGCGCCCATTGATGGCTTGCTTTAGGTCCTTGATGCGCGGCACGTCCAGGGGATTGGCGGCCAGAAACGGCGGCCAATTTTCGACCGGGCGTTTGGCGGATTTCCGGGGAGGGTGGTCCCAGTCGGTGAACAGCAGGAACTGCACTTCTTTCGCAATCGCGGGCGACATGATCCTTCCACTCCTCACGACAGCTGCCGGATGGTGCGAACATCTTCCCGGATGCCGGCACCCAAGCCGTTGATGTTGGCTGCGCTGGGCACGGCTTCGTGCGCAAACCAAGCCTGAAAGTTCCGCAGAGCTCCTTCGAGTTGGGGCGAATCCCTTCGCGCGACCGGTTGCCTTCTTCCGATGCCCGCAAGTGCCGCGAGCATCGCCGCGAGCAAAGCGTTCATGCGGTCGCCTTCTGCCGCCGTCAAGGGCACGCCCGTGTGGGGAATGTCTTCGATTTTCTTCACGAGGTTCTTCCACTCCGGCGCCGCTTTGCGCAGCGCCGAGAAATCCAAGAATTCCTGATTCCCCAAAAAGGTCCAGGCCTTTAAAGGGACCGAAGAAAGACAGGCCAGAATGCTCCCCGCTCTGAGCGCCACCACAAAAGGCCGCACGTCCCGGGCGTGAAGCCACGCGAGAACCATGGTCCAGGGACGGTCATGCAGGTGGCTCCCTCCCCAGACCACAGCATAGAGCATGCAAATCAAAACGGTCGTACCGAGCGCTGCCGAAGCAGACTCCTTAGAATTAAGAAAAAATTTGTCGATGGCGAAGAAAATGATGGCGTAGTTCACGATCCCTCCGATCGCCAGGGCCAAAAGATTCTGGTGAAGCGAGCTCGCGGGATCGCGCACCAGTGCTCCGAGGGTGGCCGGGTCGACCGGAAAGTAGTGAAAGACCGCGGCCAGTACCGCGGCGCAGAGAAACATCAGACCATTCGCCAGCAGATCCTTCTTTGTAGGCACGTAGAACAGGACGTTCAGGAGTTCGTCGGCGGCCATAGGTTTCCCAAGAGCGCCCACCATTTACACCGCCGAAGCCCGGCTCTGTCAAGTGCCTCTACTTCAGTGGTAGTGATGTAACCGAGCCCAATCCGTCCTGAGAATAGTAGCTCGCTACGCCGGACCGGAGCTCTACGAGCAGTTCGTCAATCTTTTGTCGAAACCCAGCAAGAGAGGTTTCATTTCACGATGGATCAGGCTGCGTAGTCCGCGCAGTTTGTCTTCAGTATCCAGCGCCTACCAACTCCATGTGGCCTTCGATGTAGGAATCAGGCCGAATCCACGATTCATATCGCACCAGAACGCGGGTGCCATGACGACTTGCCAACAGCCAGAGACCGTGCATATAGCCCATCTCGGTAAATAAGCGAAACACGGTCGGGATGTCGTTCGTGTTCGGTGCTGTTACTTCATCGTAGGGCTTGCCGATCAGTTCCTCCGGGCGATAGCCAAGAAGCTGACAGAAACTCTCCGAAACTTGCACGAACTTTCTGTCGCTGTCTACGACGGTGATGAACTCTGGCTTTACTTCGCACCGAGGGGATGTACGTGCTTCTAATTCCTGGCGCATTGACTTGACAGCATCGCGCGTCCGATCAGGACAGTCAGCTTGGGATTCGTGCCGATTAACGTGCGGTGGGATGTACGGTTTTGGCTTGGACATAGAAGCGTGCTCCCTGCTTGCCATGAAATGCCCGAACACCTTCTATACGATTCCATACCGAATATGTCAAGATACCGGTCCTATAACGGCCGCCCAGGTGGGCGTGACTCGCCAGACGATCAACTCCATTGAAAAGGGCCGATTTAACCCTAACCTGCGCCTTGCGTTCAAAATTACCCGCGCCTTTGGGAAGCAGATCGCAGAAGTCTCACTGGCGTGACATCCGCCTTCGGAGGCAATTGCGTACCAACGCGCAGAGATCGCGTGAGATTATTCAGCGTGGCGATGGCGGAAAACGCGGCGAGCTGCGAAGTGCGCGGATTCCCGCTCGATGGCACGTTCTCGACGTTTAGGGTGAGCCGACCGAATTCGCCCTGCACGCGAATCTCGTGGACGTTTTCTTTTCCACCTGGCATGGCCACGATTCGGACGCACACAGGCACCCGGGTGGCGGGATCAATCGCCGGGCACAGTGAAGCCGCAACGTTCGACGTCGCTGGGAACGCGCGCGTGGCCTTCTCGGCGAGCCCCTCAAAGATCACCGTATCTTCCGTCAAGCTGTACCCTAATCCCCATAATCCTTCACGCCTGCTCGACCCGACGTGAGCTACCCGGCCAGTAAAGCGACGATAACTCACTTTCGGCAAAGAACCGGGCAGCACCGCTCGTCAATTGGACGATGATTCTCTCCCCTTCTCACTCACCTCCCGTAATTTTCGCAGCTCACGCCAGCGCGCATACTGAGCCGCTTTGCTTGGATCGGGATCCTCTTCGTCTTTGAGCCAGAAACAGAACCAATCTACGTCTCCTTGCTGCGACGCCATTCGCACCCAAGGCCGCTGCAGAATGTGACTGGCCTTTGGCAGATAGAGCATCTCCACAGGCTTTCCCAATCTGCGCAGCGCCGCATACGTTGCCCACTGACACGTCAGGGTGTATGGACTCAAAGGTTGAAGTAGCAGCGGCGTCTCAACCATTGCTAAACGAAACTCTGGCGACCGCTCGAGCCACAAGGAGATCGTCGGTCCCCAGGGAAGACCTCCGATAATCGACTCCGAGTCCGAGGCTGTGTAAGGAGCAGTATTGAGGAATTGAATGTAGGATGAGTAGCCGGCGTCGCTGCCGTCAGCCACAACGGCAGCCGCGAAATGTGTGCCCTCATGAGTGATCATGTAATTTACGTAGAGACCCGTCCGGCTGAATCCGATGATGCCGACGCGGCCGCGATCCAAAATGCCTCGCTTTTCGACTGCGGTGATCGCTCGCTCCAGAACGTCGGACATGTTCGGAGCTTCCTCGGGTGTCTCGTCCCACTTGTGGAGGTCCGGCACCTGAAGCACAAGAAACCCCTTGGCTGCCAAAGCTTGCGCGGCGAACGCGGTGGTAAACGAACCGTCGATCCAAAATCCGTTCGGATCAAACCCGTGCGTCTGGACCACCAGCGGGTACTTCTTGGAGGAAACGAAGTCCGGAGGGAGGTAGAGACCAGAATGCACTTCACTGCCGTCACGAATGGTGAATTGGATGTCCTCGACCTTTCCGAACTCTATCTTTGCGAACTGCGGATTGGGGTCGAGTAGAAGGAACCTCGCCCCCGTTTTCACATGGCGCGCAACGATCTTCGGTGGATCGTTCAGAGTCTGCTCCGCTACGATTTCTGGGCGATCCAAGACATCCGGTGCGAGATTGTGGTCCACCTGTTTCCAGTTGCCTTCGTCCTTCTGGTACGACTGATTCGATGGAGCCTCTCTTGAAAGTTCGGCGCGCCGCTTTTCGAATGTGACCACATTGGTCTGTGAGTTCCATTCAATGAATTTCAGGTTCTGGTTTGCGATCTTGGAATATTGCAAGCTCTTGAGGTCAACCTCTACAACGAACGTCGTGCCCGATGCGACCGACGGTTTCGCTTGATCCGGATCAACAAGAGGCAGATACACTCCCGTCAAGATCACCGACGTCGAATCTGGCGACCAAGCGACTTCCGAGCCATGGTAGCCGACCGGAGCATTCAGAAGCACGCGCCCCTCGCCCGTTTCGATATCGATCAAACCGTACCTGAATACCCAGGATGCTGCCTCTTTCGCAACTTTGTGGGAAAGCACCTGGCCCAGCAGCGCTTCCCCCTTATACTGACGCCAGGTTTCTGGGAGGTTGGTCCGGTTCAACTTGGCGATCAAATAGCGGCCATCCGGAGAAACGGAAAAGTCCGGAATACGTCCCAAACCTCCCGCAAGTTCCGGAGGGACGACCAGCGGCCGCTCGCTTGCACTCCCCGCCTTCAACGCAAACAGATCCACATCGTCATCTATATCCGTGATTTCTCCGGCGATTAGATCTGCCATCTTCTCATCGTGTACCACGAAGCCGTGCTGCACAGTCCTGTCAGTCAAGAGACTTCTTGCGGGTTTCTCGGCGGCGTAAACGATTTCACGCCCCTCTCGGTCCGAGGAAAATGAGACGAGATTTGTCGGATGACTCGTAAGCTCTTTGACGGTTCCCGAACTGCACTGGACCGAATAGAGCTGCGAAGTCTCTCCCGGCTTTTCACCGAGGAACAAAATCGTGTCGTTGTCGCTAAGCCACGCGACACTGTTAATCGCTTCTCGTGGTGAAGACGCGGCCATCGTGACGAGCGTCTTCGGCGGTATGCCCCTGGGAATCTCGTCTGTTCGAAATAGCAGCATCGAATACTCGTTCGTATTGTTCTCCAGGTTTCCCTTTTTCAGCAAGATGATGAAGTTCTTGCCATCGGGCGAGAAGGTCGCAAAGTCCCGGGTTAGAGCGTTGGCATAGCTTCTGTCAGAATTCGGGCCCGCAATCAGAGTCATGCCGATGGAATCCGTTTCCGTCATCCTCCGCTTCTCACCGGCCGTTGGAGTGTCCGCGCTCGACGAGCCACTTTGAATTTTTGAGGGTTTGACTTTCTCGGTCTCCACACCCTTCGCTACCGGCCCACGATTGGCGCCGCGGCAGATTCCTGCCAAGACCGGTGAGAATGAGACCGAGAGTGCAAGCACGACCAGCTGCGAACCGAAACTGCTAAATTTTCGGAATGTCATAGAAGCTCCAAAATAGATTTCTTGCATTCCAAACCCGCCCACGGAAGGCACAGGGGCGCATTATTGGGATCGAGATAGGAACGTTATGCGGGGGCCATACGATTCGTGGGATAGCATCCTTGATTCAATGGCGCGGACTGTCATCCTCTTCACCCAGCACTCGAAATCGGATTGTCGATGTGAATTGTTGGGGATCGAATACCATGGCGTCGATTGCGAAAGGAGAACTTGCCAGCTTAAAGCTCAGCACTCCGCATACCGGGTCCGATTGAGGCTTCAAGTCTTGACGGCCTACGGCATTGAAATCCCACACGGCTCCTACCGTATGCGTCCCGTTCGTCGCATTGGTTGGCTCCACAGTTTCCAGACTGGACTGAGCGTCGAGCAATCGAAGTTTAATGGGCAGCTTCAGGGTCTTTCGAGAGCTATTCGCAACGCAGACCTTCAAGGAATACTCGTGGCGCGCCTGATCGGTGGCGATTTGAGTCAGTTTGACCGCAACGTCTCCCGACACATCCGCCAAGCTTGATAGGTCCGGAGAGCCATTCTTTTCGACGGGGCCCGTCACGCTGATCGCGCTCGTCCACACCTGATCCGTCCCGGACCGGTCATCGACCCAGAGCGCATGAAATATTCCTGTGGAGTCGGGCGTCAGTCCCCAGGTTTCACCTCCCGAGATGTGCTTGAGGTACCGCGTGATGTCCATCCGGATGTCGCTTCCAGATGCTTCCGCCGATGCGTAAAGGGGCCACGGTTCTCTTTGGTTTGCCCGGTGTGCCGCCGATGAGATCTGCACGCTCGGTGAAAACGTGTCACCGCCATCGAGAGACGCCGAAAGCCTGACCCAACGATCCACCTTGTTTGGAGAGTCTCCAGCGTCATACCACCCGACCGCCACAACGCCTTGGCGATTCACGGCAATCTCCGGCATGTAAGGATTGCGAGGAAGATCGCGCGAATCGTCGTTTATCTTTCGTGGCGCAGTCCAGCTCTGGCCCTGGTCGACTGAGTAGGAAAGTAGGATTTCGTTATGCCCATTCTTGTGGCCTTGCCAGACCACGTAGAGCCGATCATTAAAAACACCGCCGCTAGCGTCAACCGCGATCTGCGGCAGACTGATACCCGGATGGATCTGGGTGTCCACAATTTCCGAAACAGTCGTTGCTGCCTCGAGAGATTCACCACCGTCGGATGATTTAAACAAGCGTAACCACGCATTCGGCCAATCCCCTTCGGCGGGTACGTAGGAGTGCGCAATACCGATCTTCATCGGTTCGATGAAAACGCAGGCCAGAGTTTCTGTTGAAAATACAACACAGTTTCCCGGTTCTCCGATCCATCTGCCTCCTAGGCTGGCCCTCTTCACGAACCCGGACCAATGCTCACCCTTGTCCGTTGAGCGCAGCACGGTGAGCCCGGATACGTACTCGTCCCCTTGGTCAAAGGAGCGGCTGAAGGTGTCAATCGATCGAACCAGCGTCCAGGCACTCAAGTAAAGCCGCCCATGAAGCTTGCCTCCCGTCGTATCCGCGACCATGAATTCCCGATCGAAACCCTCAAACTGAATCGGAATCACCGTGCGGGTTGCCCAACTCGCGCCACCGTCGGTTGAACCAAAAATCTCCACTACTTTTTCCCCCGATTCGAGCGTGCTTTCAGTTGAAAAGTGCCCTACACCGTCTGGCCCCATATAACAAATGGGGTCGCTGCTTTCGGCCGTGTAATCCGTCAATAACGTCGGCTGCCAACTTGCCCCGCCATCGGCTGTCGCATAGGCGACGGTGACACGTTTTGCCTTCTCAGGAACCAGGACAATCGAGCAAGCGACGGCGCGGCGCGGATTGGTCGGATCAAAGGACAGCATCACCTCGTCATGGGCCCAACTGGCATGGCTTCCACTGACGAGGGTGTTCTGTCCCACTTTCATTTGTGCTTCTGTGAAACTCACATCTTGCTTGGGGCTCGCGGCAGTCCCGCCCGCACGATGGAAGATCGCGCCGAGAAGAATTAGAAACGATGACAGCAGCAGCAAGAGTCCGGCTCGCTTGGCTGCCGGTACGCCTGTGTTCGGTCGTTTCATTCACGCTCCAAAACAATCCGGATTCACCGACTAGAAAGTCAGCCGCAAGGAAAGCTGGAGAGACCGCGGACCGCCCTCCTGAAAGATGGCGCTGAGTCCGCCCAGGCCCTGATTCAGCATCTCCTGCGACTGGAAGCCGTAGGAACCAAACTGCGTGAAACCGGGAGGATTCGTGAAATTAGGGTGATTGAGGAGATTGAAGGCGTCGGCGCGGAATTGAAGGTTCAAGCGCTCCGTCAGCCTGAACTTTCGATCGATGGAGAAGTCCATTTGCGTCAGGCCGAACCCTCGAATGTCGTTACGAGGCTCAGTTCCTTGCTGATTGGGCGGCGGTGTTAGGAAAGCCGCGGGATTCAAGCTCATCCCACCCCCTGCTGATGGATTCGCGATCCAATAGTGCTCGCCTGCAACGACATCGGGACGGACGTAGGCATAGCCCGAGACGGGCGATTCGACAAAGATTTTGGCGCTGAATGGAAATCCGGACCGCGCGACAATGACGGAGCTGAGCGACCATCCCTTGGTGATGAACGAGACCGGCCCCGACTCCGCTAATCCGGGAATCGCATAGGTCAGCGCTGCTGAAAAGCTTTGCCTCACGTCAAAATCAGACTGGCCGTAATCCCCTAAACCTGAAATCGTGTTGGTTCCGCTAGTCACGTCGTTCGAAGAGTTGTCGAGGGAATGGGACCATGTATAGTTGGCAAGCGCTTGCAAGTGAGACGCCAGAGGCCTGCGGTACTGCACCTGCATGGCTGAATAGTTTGATCGAGCGCTGTTGTTCGTCAAGTAGAAGAAGGATGAGAAATTCGGATTCGGCTGATAGTAGCCGGCGTTCCTCAGAAGGTCGCGGCCCGCTTGGCCAACGTAGGTAGCGGATACAATATTGTGGCCCGGCAGAGACTTCTCCAAGGCTACGTTCCATTGGTATGACCGGGGCAGCTTCAGATCCGGCACAAATCCGAAAGCCCCCGGGTAAGGCGGTGACGACGAGATCACCGGAATATAGGGATTGACGCTTGCGATTGGAACCGAAGCGGTCGGGAAAAATCCCGAATCCGCATTGGGAAAGAACGTCGAAAGCGTCGCCACCCCACCCAATCCGGTGTCATAGAAAATTCCCCAGCCGGCGCGAAGGACAAAGTCGGATTTCGGGGTCAGGCTGTAAGCGAGGCCGAGTCGAGGGGCGAAATTCCCGTAAGTCGTATGCCACAGCGAACTGCCCGGCGGGGCCAGCGCAAAGGTTGCGGGGTCGTTGGTGCCTTGCCACGCGGCGAGTTTAGTCGCGCCGCGGCCTGTCGGCGCCGGGTTCAGTTCCCAGCGCAGGCCGTATGTCAGCGTCAAACGCGGTGAGATCTTCCATGTGTCCTGACCGTACAGGGAGAATGCTTGCGTGCGAAGCTTCGATGAATTTCGGGCCGTGGATTGGAGCCCGCCCTGTTCCGTAGCAAGAAGATCCTGAACACTCGTGGCGTCGAAAAAGAGGTTTAGCGTGGCAGGTGCAACATCCAGATAAATGACTCGATAGTCTCCGCCAAATTTCAATTGATGCGTGCCGGTAACGTAATTCAAGTCATCGACAATATTAAATTGTCGGCCCCGAGTGCCCGCGAGTTTTCCGAAGGAAAGGAAGTTCGTATCGTCGGTTTGGTACTCCAGCAGACTCCCCGAGCTTGAATTTGTCCCCAAAAAGAATGCCGGGGCCAGTGGCACCGCTCCCCCGAAGGAATCCAGCGTATCGGTGAACGCTGCGTACTGCGTCGAGTAGTTTCCGCGTAGGGAGTTCGAAAGACTATTCGTGAAGATCATACTCATTCCGATTGTCAGCGTCTGCGTATTGACGGGCCCCGTCTCGACGTCGCTAAGGCCATAGACGCGGTCGGCCGATTGCGAGGGCGCATCGTTGTATCGTCCAAAGATCGAAAACCGGTCATTGAATGTATGGTCGATCCGGATACTGCCGGCATCGAGCGTGGCGCTGTTCGACCAGACGCCTGTGAAATTCGAAGTATAGACGCCGGGTGTTATGGAGCGATCATCGGGCTGTGGAAAGGAATTCAAAAGAGGTGCAACGGGACTGCTTTGCATTCTCGCATATTCGGATGGAACCGGTTCGAGCTGGGCGGCGGGAAGTCTTAATCTCGCACCTTCGTAGGAGACGAAGAAGAAAGTGTTGTCTTTCCAAACGGGTCCCCCCAAGAACCCGCCAAAATCGTTGTGATGCTCGGACGCTCGAGGCTGCCCGGCTTGCTTGGCAAACCAATCGTTTGCGTCGAAGGCCGTGTTTCGGAAGTATTCAAAAATCCCTCCGTGAAAATCGTTGGTGCCTGAACGCGTGGCGAGAATTACCTGCCCTCCCGAAGAACGGCCGAATTCAGGAGCAAACGACGAGGTCTCGATCCGAAATTCTTGAAGCGCGTCCACGGAAACAAGGCTGCTCGTCGCTCCGAGAGCGCTGAACGCCTGCGATGTCCCCGTGCCCGACTGGCCTGGCAGCAGCCCGCCACTTACTCCAAAATTAGCGGAGACACCGTCGATGGTAAAGCTGTTCGCATCGGTCCTCTGTCCCGCAATGCTGAACTGCCCCGTAGCGGCAGCGCCATCTGTTTGGGCGATTACGACTCCGGGGGTCAGCTGCAGCAGCGTATTGAACGTCCGACCGTTGAGCGGCAGGTTTTCGACAAATTGACGATCAATGGTGGTGCTCACCGATCCGCTCGTCGTGTTGATATTGGTCATATCCGCTGTCACCGTGACTGACTCCGCCACCGAGCCAACTTCCAGCGCGAAATTCTGTTCCAGCGTGTCCTGAACGTGCAGAACGAGACCGGTTTTGTTGATTTCCTTGAACCCATCCTTCCGCACCACCAGCCGGTATTCTCCCGGAGGCAAGTCTTGGATAACGTAGATCCCGCTGCCGTTCGTTTTTGCGGGATAGGCAACACTGGTATCGATGTTCACCGCTTGTACCTCCACGGCGGGAACGATTTTGCCCTGGGCGTCGGTGATCTGTCCGTTAATCGTCGCGTTCGTCTGGGCACACAGGCTCTCGGTGCAAAAGGAAACAAGAAAGGCGAGACTCGCCACCAGCGACAGTCTTCTAACCACATGGCACCAGCCACTTCTCCCTGTCGTCACGGTCATCGGCGAACTCTCCTCTTGTTTCGGATGAATTGGTATTGCACAGGTATGCCGCGCGAGTGCCGCGACTTGTACCAAAGGAGTGTGTGAAAAATCGTTTAAAGAGGATTCGGGGCGAGCACTTCGATCGAAATCTCACTTCTTGTGCGAAATGACCCTTCGAAAATGGGTTTCCGCTCGTTCACCGAGCCTGCCGATGAATTCCCTAGAAGCGCAGATAATCTTTCCTGCTCGTGCCACTCAGGCGGCTACCTGCTTACTGCGGCATTTGTGATTGCGGTGACCGCGCCCTACAAAGGACGGGGAAATGCATATCCGACGAACAGAAGCATTGTGGCCACATGCACAGCCGAAAATGTAAGGGAGTCGCCTGTCATCCAGGAACTTCCGAGCGTCCATCTTTTAGGGGTGATTCGGTTGTCCGCTCAGAAAGGCGTATAGAATCCTGTGCCCCTGAGGCTTCTCGCCTGAGCTGTTGTGCGGCTCCAGTGTCACAAAAACGGAGTTTATCTCGGCGAGCTGCCGTGGATCGTCCACCTTCAGAACCCATCGGCGTTGGTCCTTGTCATCCACGTAGAGCATCCCGAGGCTCTTCACGCTCGCGGGTTGCCCAAGACGTTCGCCCCAGGCTTCGAAGGTGTACTTCGCGTTCGCTACTTTTTTCTCGTCCAGATCAAATGCGTAGAAGATCAGCGATTTGCCCTCCGTATAAAAGACCCGGCCAAATGATTTCCGGTCCTGTCCTTTGCCATCGGCATCGTGCACATCGATAATGTGAAGGTTCCGCGCCCCCATAAGGTCCGTGATGTCGCGCCCCGCTACGAGTAAGTCCCGATCACGATCCAAGCTTGCGGTCTGAAGCCGCACTTGCTCGGACAGCTGACCCACCTCGGTCCTCTCGGCTGAAACCTGCGTCTCCATGGCTGCTCGATCATTGCGGGCCTTCTCAAGCTCGCTCTTGGTTTCGGCCAGCAACTGCCCGTTCTGTTTCATCTGACCCGTCAGCTGCGTGTTCGCATCGTTCATTCGTGACAAGGCTTGCTCGAGCGCCGCCCTCGCCGCCATGCTGTCTCTAATTTCCTTCTGCGACGTCTCGAGGCGTCCGGCCAGCTGGGCATTCTCCAGTCTAAGGTCGGATATTGTCTTCCCGAGCGCTTCCTTCGATGACTCAAGTTTCGAGACGCGCGCGCCGAGATCGTTGCCCGGATTGGCGGTGGCTTTCGCGACCTCAGCGTGAGCGCCCATTTTCTCCGTGTTTCCCTCTATGGAATGCTCTCCCTTGTGGCCCGTGATTCGATAACCGATCCCCGTCAAAAGGATCGCGAATATAACGCCAGCTGCTATTGCTTGGTACGAAGGCAGAGCTCGAGGAAGCCACCGAAGCTTCTTCGCGGGGCCCCTCTCCGCTTCTTCTGAGAACCGGCGGCCCTCCAAGCGAGCCCGCGCGAGGAACCGCTCCCGAAATTCGGTCTCATCAATCTGTCGCAATACCTCACGGTCCAACACACCGCGCTCCGATGCCGGGAGTTCGCCGAGAATCACCGAGTAGTCATCACATGCCGCCCGGCACGACGCACAACTTACCAGATGCTCATTCAGTCGAAGTTCATCTTCGGCCGAAAGTTGGCCCGTTGCCGCTAGCGCGCACAGTTCTTCAAACATTTCATGCCTCGGCATCGACAGTTCCTCGCCGCACGATTTCAGTAGACGTCTCTGTACTTCCATGGGAACTCCCTTTGGATACGAAGGAACGCAGGTGGCTCAGCCCTCGGTAGTAGTGGTGCCTCACGTTCCCGAACGATTCCCCTGTTTTGTCCGCAATCTCCTTAAGCGACATGCCCTCGAAGTAGGCCATGTGAAGGGTCCGGCGCTGCGGCCCGTTTAGGCTTTCGAGGCCCTCCCGAACGAGGCTGCGAAGTTCCTGAAGGGCGAACAGGCCGCCTCCACTGACCGGTTGCGGATTCTCCGCCGAACGCAAATCCGCGCTTCGGCTGCCTTCTTGATCGTAGAATTTTCTACGCTTCAGGTGCAAACGTCGGTTCATGCTGCGGTGATAGGCGTATTGCATGAGCCACGTCTTGGTGGACCCGCGGGCAGGATCGAATTGTGCCGAGGCCTGATAAACCTCCAGGAACACGGCTTGCGTCACATCCTCTGCTTCCCCAAAATCCCGGAGAATCCGGAAGGCAACGCTTACGACGAGTCGATGATAGCGGTCAAATAGCACGGTCAGCGCATCGTCATACCCAGATTGTATGTGGGCCATAATTTCCTCGTCCGTCAGCCGCGTTAATTGACCAAAGCTTAAGCCGCAAGGTTCGAGGATGGGTTGTGCGTCGCGCTTCATGGGCGAATGATAATTACTCCTGGAACCATTGAACGCGGCTGAGGCCCGGCCACTTTGTTCTTCTGGAGAAAAACTAACACAGTTGCGTACATCAAGTCCCGGACGTAAACAGGATTTAATTTGCTGCGGCTTGGTACAAAACAACCGCTGGCTGTGGCATTCTTTCGAATATGTAGGCGGATAAGCGATTCAGTCAGGGTTTATTTGGTCGAAGCTGAAAGCATTGCGCACACGCTCCCCTACGACTGCACGATCGTGCAAGACAATCAGAGAGGCAAGCCGCTGCCGGTCAGCCAGTGGGCGTCCGTCACGGTGCCAGCACCCGTCATGGACGGTGGGCAAAGCCCGTCATGGATGCGCCACGCGAACCGGTCACTTGCGGCCTCATTGCCCAACGCCCAGTACCGCACGCTCGACGGCCAGACGCACATGCTGGAGCCGAAGGCGCACGCGCCAATGTTGGTGGAGTTTTTCAATGGCTAGATTAATGGCTATATGAAGGATATGGGCGAATTGGGTCACGTCCAAATCTGGGAAGTGATCCGACAGGATTATGGTCCTGCAATTAGGAAATTGGCCGGAAACGGGGTTCGAGGAGATGGGCGCGCCAAGAGTGCTCCGCGGCATCACGTTCCTCCAAGCGGACTGCTGGCGCGAAATCGCTTCCTGATACGCCATAATCCGTCCGGAAACCGCCATTGTGAGCGCAACTCCTCACAAGCCTTCTCTACGGGCAGGCTGAACGGCCGATTACGAAACCTTCCTTTCGAAATCGAACTTGACCTTAGGCCGACCGCCAATGGTCAGGGTTCTTCTTGTCATTCAGGTGCCGGACGCGAGCGACAAGAGGAGCGTGGCCCTTCGCTTTCGCCCAATCGATTGCTTCTTTCTGAGTTTTGAAAGTGCCGAGCTCGTGGTTCGCATGATCTTCGACTACATAATCCTGAATGGCCGACCCTTCGGGGCGTCCCTTGGGGCGAGCTTCTACGTAAACGTTCGCCATGGTCTGTTCTCCCTGAGATTCTTGTCGCCAAATTGAAACAGCACGATAATTAACCAATAGCTAAGTACTACACCCAGTATACTTGCGTCATCGTCGCCTTGGCAACTCCGCTTCTTCACCGCCAGGCCTTAGGCCGCGCACCGACATGTGCCACTTGCGGGCTAGAACGGAGTTCTGGGAAATTACGACAGAGGTCCCAAAGTGTGCACGACAAAACTGTCTTACTCTAGGAGCTCACTCCAGGAATTATTCGGACTTTAGCGCCTTCCGAAGTGACTGCAACAAACTCTCGGCTTCATCCAGTTTTTTCAAGACCGTTGCGTCCCCTTTTAGCTCTTGTAAAGTCGTCCAAGGCACGGCCTTCATCGCTTCAACGGCAGCCGCCAATTCACTTAGGTGTTCATCATCGCGCCGTTTCTCCGCATGACGAATTCGGAGTTGAGTGCGCGTCCGGATCATCGCCGTACCCGGCGGAAACGAGAACGTCCATGAGATTCGCGTAGTGGGTGAATTCGGACGGTTCACCGTCACGATTGAGAACCAGCCCTCAAGAACCAATCCGCGCACTTCGAAGCTCGCCGCGTTTTCCGCCATCGCCACACTCAGGAATCTCACGCGATCCCTGCGCGTTGGCACTTAAAGTCGCTCCTGGGCCCGTATTCAACAGCCTGGGAGAATGTGAGCCACATAGGACTTCAGTGGATTGTCAGAGCAGGAGGGCCACAACGAGATTTGCAAAGCGGATTCTGGAGACAGAGCGCGGACCATCCTCCGATCTCTTCCGGCCAGAGCTCGGCACGGACGGCAGGTTGTTCGTTATGAATCTGAGGTCCTCACAAAGCCCTCTTCCGAGATTCTCTAGTGCCGTTAGCAGCTCCCTCCAGATTTCCGATGCTTCCAGCCCGCGGCCGAATCTCGACACTTCAGTCCACAACTGAAACAGAACTGCGAGTGTCGTGTCCAAATGCGACGCGGTGAGCTTCGGGTCCGGCCGCAATGACAACTATTGTGATCATCATCGCAAGACCCACGAACGTTCCCATGACCTGTCCATAGCTAAACCGGCGGCTTAACGATGCCTCAATGAAAGGCGCAGATGCTGCAAATACGACTCCGAGTTGATATGAGAATCCCGGCAAGAACCCTCGCACTCGGTCGGGTGAGAGTTCGTTGATGTGCGCGGGAATCACGCCCCACGCTCCGTGAACCATGAACTGCATTAAGAAGGCTCCCAGAGCGAGCAGCGATAGGCCGGGCGAGAATACCCATAGCGGTATTACCAGGAGTCCGCCGAGCACGGCGGACAGCATGGCTCTACGACGACCGGCATGGTCCGAGTACAACCCGAACAGGGCAGCGCCCGCGATGGCGCCCAGCATCGAAATAATGCTAAGGATGGCGGTTATATGTGGGCGGTAATGGCGCTGCTGCTGGAGGTACGTCGGATATAAGTCTTGCGTACCATGCGAAAGAAAATTCATCATAGCCATCAGGACGACCATGTAGGCGAACCGTTTCCAGTTCACGAAGAGCTCGCGAAAGTAACTGCGCCAATCCTTTTGTTTCGCGGCCGTCGACTTCCAGGCGTCGCTCTCCTTGACCCTCGAGAGAATAAAAAGAGTGACCAGCGCAGGGATCACGCCGATGAAGAACATCGTTCGCCAGCCCCAACGCGGAAAAACAACCCAGAACGCGATGGCTGCCAGCAAATTACCCAGCGCATACCCCTCTTGGAAAATTCCGGAAAAGACGCCGCGCGATTTCGCGGGTATCGATTCCATCGCAAGAGCGGCCCCGGCGCCCCAGGCGCCTCCCATTCCGATTCCATACAGGATGCGTAGGATTAAGAAGACTCGATAATTCGGAGCAAAGCCTGAGGCGACCTCCATCGCGGAAAAAAATAAAATGTCAACCATGAGCGGCAAGCGGCGACCGTAGCGGTCCGCCATTAGCCCAAAGATGAACGCCCCGACCGGACGCATCATCAAGCTGGCTACGAGCGTGACCGCGATATCCGCGATAGACCGATGAAAATCCTGAGCAACCTGAGCGAGTACGTAGGTCAGAATGAAAAAATCGAATGCATCGAAGGTCCAACTAAGAAAACCTGCCAGGAAGGCATTCCGGGCGTTCGCCCTATCGACGGAGGATTCTGTCGAGCATCGATCCACGGGCACCTCGGAATTTCAAAAACCGTATTCCTGACTGCCTGAGACACGACCGGGTTGGGCGGTTGGGACGCAGACCATGCCACCTTCGGCTCTTCGCACGTTGCGTTCGTTATGCGGAAGCTCAACTGCCGGCACTCGCTTTTGTCGTTAGCCGCTCACAGCCACAGAACGGGAAGCACCAGGGTCGATCTCAGGCTCGGTTCGCTCTTCGATTCTCTTGCGTCGCTCATTCAACGATGACCGGATTCGCGACGCGAGATTCCCCAAGGTAACCCAGAGCCGAAGCTCGTCTGTAGCGCTGTCCAGGTGGCCCTCGGTCTGTTTTATTAGCGCGTTTCGCGAGCCCTAGTGAGCTGCACTTTCCACATCTGTCAGCAGGCCATCCAGCATCTTCCGGTCCAGCAAACGCCCGTTGAGGACGACCGCAGAGATTTTTTCAGTGTTGGAGATCGCCTCAAGAGGACTGGCATCAAGCAAGACTAGATCCGCCGCTTTCCCTTTTTCCACCGTACCCGCAGAATCGAGCTTGCCCAGATAGTCGGCGGCATTCTTGGTGGCCGTTTGCAACGCTTGCATGGGCGTGAGGCCCGCTTTGACCATCTCCCCGAGCTCGTCGTGCACGCCCGATCCGAAGAACGAATTATCAGTGCCCGCCAGCAGCTTCACCCCAGCGCGTTGCATGGCAGCCACAAGGCGCAAGTGGTATTCATACATAAGCTTCTGTGCTTCGACCACCTCCGGTTTCGCTTCGCTGTGGCGAGCCGGGTAGGAATATTCTCGAAGCGCCGGCGAGAAGTACTTAACCACGCGTGGATCGCTCGCTGGGATGCGGTCGACCCTGGCCCTGACCAGAGTTGGCGTAACGAAGGTGTCGTTCCTAACGAATTTCGCAAACAAACTCGTGGCCTTGTCTTTGTCGTAAGAGCTGACCAAGGCTTTGACGTCCTCGAGGCCCAATATTCCACGCATCGCCGCCTTTCCCGCACCATACAGTTCCTCTTCCTTCTGCATGAATTCTTTTTCTCGGGAGGAACAGCCGAAAAGGACACCGTAATCGTGCTCCAAACTCCTTTGCCCAGCATCGGAAGCTTCTGCGCCGGAAATCAGAATCGGCACATGTCCGGCGAACGGCATTCCCTGTTTTTTGGCCTCATCGGCAAGGGCGTAATACGCGTCCCGCGAAAGCTGGTCGTATTCCTTGATTACGTCCGCCCCTAATTTCTTTAGGTAGATGACTTCCTCTCGCGCCTGCGCCGCATCCGCCACCGAAGCCCAAGCGCGGGGATAGCCGGGAACATGTGGCCCATTGACGACTGCGAGCGCCAAGTTCAAGTGCGGGCCGAGGATCGCTCCCTCATCAATCGCCTGGCGCCACTCGACATCCTGCAGGTACGGATAATCACCGAAGTCGTCCGGGAGCCCCGCAGACCCCATATCGCGAATCCCCGTTACACCACTGGCGACAAACAGATCCATGACGTACAAGGGGAAGGACTTTCTGCTGCGCATGAAGGCATGTGTGTGCATGTCCCACAGGCCCGGAATCATGAATTTATGAGTTCCATCGATGACCAGTGCATTTCGAGGAACCGCCAGCTTCCCCGTCTTGGCAATCGCTGCAATGCGGTTTCCGGAAACGATCACGGTCATGTCCGGCTGCGCAGGTCCGCCGGTGGCATCGATCACCGTAACGTGCGTGAATGCGAGCGGTTTTGGATCCCTCGGCGCCGCGTTCTGAGCCGAGCACAAAACGAAGATAAATAACCACAAAGCAAAGAACTTCATCCCGGCCTCCAAGAAATATTTTCCCCTTTCAACGACGTCCAGCTACGAGGAGCGTTCCGGCACCTTAGCGAAAACAAATCTCCGCCATCGAGCGCTGCAGGGTGATACAGACGCGATCATGGCCAGATGACGGGGCCGGGAACTTCCTTGATCTGGGCGCACCCGCCCGTTCCTGCAGATTGGCTCGACCCGCAATTCCGTCATTCGTTCTAAGGCGAGGAAGAACCTTTCAAGACGAACTTTTGGACGCGCCTTCCTAAAGCGGCCGCATCACCCGAATAGATATTGCCCTGGGAGTCGCAGGCGATGACGTGCAACCAAAAAAACTGTCCTGGATAGTGTCCCATGCGACCGATCCTACCGACCTCCTCGAGCGTCGCGCGGTTCAGGATGCGAATGTGCTCGTCGCCGCTCGCCACGTACAGAAACTGCTGCGCCTTGTCGGGCGAGAAGGCTAGATCTACCACAGTGCCTACGTGGGTTAATGTTTCCCTGGCGACAAAGCCTTCCTTGACAAACGTGCCGTCGGGCTTGAACACCTGGATCCGGTTGTTGGAACGGTCAGCGACATAGACCAAGTCATCGTTCGAGATCATGACTGCGTGCACCAGGTTGAATTGCTGAGGCGGAGGGTCCTTCGTCAGAGAGTCAAGAGGCTGGCTCGCGGGGAGATCGAAGGGAGTCCGGCGTATTCGCGGCGCGGCATCGTCGGGTTTGTTACCATAAGCGCCCCAGAGACGCTTGAACTGACCCGTATCCGCGTCAAACACAATGACGCGCCTGTTGACGTACCCGTCTGCGACGAAAACTTCGTTCGTTCTTGGATCGACTGACACCTTCGTCGGTTCGTTAAGGTTCTCGGTATCGCCGCTTCCCGTGCTCTTGCCCGGATGGCCGATCTGCAGCAGGAACTTCCCGGCCTTGGTAAACTTCAGGATCTGGTTGTCTCGTTTCCCGTTTCCCGCAATCCAGACGTTCCCCCGGTAATCAATCGTAATCCCGTGCTCGGTGTCCGGCCAATCGTACCCAGGACCCGGTCCACCCCATCCCTGGATGAAGTTGCCTGCCGCATCGAATTCCATAACCGGCGGCGCGGGGACGCAGCAGTCCGACTCCGGCGGATTTTGCGCGGCAGAACTCTCGTGGCTGTCCAAACTCCGCGGGCGCTGCAGTACCCACAGATGGTCAGTGGCCGGATCGATCGCGATCCCGCCAATCGATCCGAAAATCCAGTTACCCGTCACGCCAAAGTGGCCGTCCATCTTCGGCCAGGAGGGATCCACCTGAAAATGAGGAATGCTGGCCGACGAGCTCTGGGCCGGTGCCGCCGCGGCTTTGCCGGACCCGGTTGCTCGCGCGCCCAGCACAATGCCGACAACCAAAATGATGCTGCCGCCGATCCTCCATGTCATAGCCGACTCCTGGAAGCGTGGAAATTCCAACCCGATCAATCGAAATCTACAGCCACAAGCGGAAGCAACGAAAAGGCTGCGCCTACTCGAACCGCGCGGCCATCCCGACCGTCGACATTCGACCACTTGCCTTCGAAAATCGCCGGGGGCCCTTCGCTCGAGCGCGCTCGATTTGAACTCAATAGTCGTACTTGAACTCAACCCAAATGGCGCGAGGGGTTCCCTCGAGCTGTTCCTCTGAATGCGTGTGTACCCCGACCAAGCGTGCAACTCCTACCACCACGGGAAACGGGGGCCCCACCACTCCATCGGTAGTCGAATGGATTACACCGGGTTGGTAGTACGTGACAGCGCCTTGGGTATAATGTGTGTGGAGCGGTTTTTGCATACCCGGCAGCCAGGTATCGTCCCAAACGATTACGCGGTCGGTTTCGAAGAGCTTGACCGCTCCCACCCGTGGAAACTGACCCGGAACCCCCTCTTTGATGGGCCAATGAGGTGGCGCGACGTCCTTGAGCTGGAAGACGAAAGCGCGGCTCGGCCTATCACTCGCGCCTTCTTCCTGCTCTACGGTCCCTTTCGATTCAAATCGCACAGAGCCGCATTTCTCTTGTTCAATGCTCCAAGCTCCGCCGGGCCGGGTGATTCTGATAGCGCTTAATCCGTCCACCGTAATATTGACCGAGACTTGATCGAGCGGCAGTTCGTGCATCCCCGTAGGCTTCCCCTTCTCCCAGGTCACATCCCAGATAACGAAATGGTCGTCTTCCGCCACTTTTTTCGCTCCATCCCGCGGGAATGCTGGCGGATAGGTCTGCGCAATCGCCGGTGACGAGAGCAGAAGCAACAGAGCAAACTGCAGAGTTACCCCGCGGACCGACGGCCCTCTCATAAATCCTCCTCCGATCGGTGCTTTCCTTTTGCTATAAAACCGTTACGTCGGAAGCCGCTTTAAGCCACCCGTCATGCTCGCCGCGAGACCGCGCACACCGACAGCTCTGACCGGTGAGTCAAAATCGATTATGAAACGACTAGCCCACGCGCGCATGCGACTCGTCCGGTCATTTGAATTCGTTTCGCACTACGGCTCCGCCCTTCATCACAAACTTAACCCGTTCCAGTTCGGTAATGTCCTTGAGCGGGTCTCCGGACACCGCGACAATATCGGCGTACTTGCCCTTCTCAATCGAGCCGATGCGGTCTTGCCACCCCAGCATTTCCGCCGCAACCGTGGTCGCAGCCTGAATCGCCTGGACGGGCGTCATGCCGTATTTGACCAGGTACTCGAACTCGGGCGCCTGCGTTCCCGCACCAGGCCCGGTGCTGGGAGCCCCGGAGGCGAAAACGATTTTCAGCCCCTTGGAAATGGCCATGCGCGCAGCCTTCTCCTGCTCGGCCATCAAGCTCCAGTGGCCGTCGGTTGCTCTCATGTTAAAAGGCAGTTTTTCGACCGCGTAGTCGCCGATTGTCGGGGAGTAGTAGATACCGTGCTCGAGCATGATCTGCGCGTCTTCCGCGTCCAGGCCGACGCCGTGCTCAATGCTATCCACGCCAGCCCGCACACAATTGCGCAAGCCGTCGCCAATGAAGGCATGGCACGCCACCTTGTGGCCAAGGCGGTGCGCCTCATCCACGATCGCTTGGACTTCCTCGAAAGTGTAGGTGGGATAAGTCTTAAGACCCCAACCTTTGCCGTCCGCAGGCGATGTGAAGCGGTAGGTCTCGAAGTTATCCCCTTGTATCTTGATCCAGTCGGCCCCGTAGTGGAGTTCTACGCGGACTGCGGCGCGGACCTCCCACGGCCCGTCGGCTACCATGAACGTCGAGGGCATATGTGGCATGTCCGAAGGCCAACTGGTAAGGAAGCCTGACGGTCCCACACCCAGCCCGGAGACCTGCATCCGGGGACCTGGAAAATATCCACGATCGATGGCGTTACGCACGTCCATATCCGCGGTATCGTTGCCGTGGTTCGACATATCGCGCAATGTCGTAAACCCTCCCCACAGATCGGATTGCGCACTGCGCAATGCCATCAGGGTTCGAGCGTATATGCTGTTCACCGTCGTGACCGCTGCAAAAATGTGGGTATGACAGTCAATCAAGCCGGGTAATACGGTGGATTGGCTGAGGTCAATCACTTGGGCTCCGGACGGTATCTTGACGCGATCCTCCGGGCCCACTTCCGTAATTTGCTCGCCCTGGATGAGCACCACCTGTTTGGTTAACAACTGGCCCGACTTGGCATCGAACAACCGGCCGGCGCGTATGGCGATCAGCGCAACCTTGCTTTCACCAAACCACTGGCCCATGGGGGGTTTGTTGCCGTTGCCATTTCCGTCGTTCACGATAATCGAAGAATCCGGGCCCGCACCGTAATAGGGAGGATGATTCACTTCCAGCTGTGACCACGAGCGAGTCGCGGTACCGAGTAAGGCAATCATTAGAATCAAGAATCTGAGGCGAATCATTCTGGCTCACCATCCTTTGAACGATTTGAATTAAGACGCGAAGTCAAAAGCGCCGATCCATCGCAACCATTCCGCACGACCTTCCTTGCGGCAACCCACCTGTGCGCCCCTATAAGGCAAGACCTGTTCAGGGACATCCAAGGCCCGGGGACCCGGCGCGCTGGGGGCCGAAAAACATAGTTGACGACGCAGTGAGTATCACCAAATCACCTTGAGACCAAACTGAATCTGGCGAGCCGAGGTTGTAGTGGAGGTCAGCAGACCGGCAGCGGAATTCGGAGAGCCGTCGGCATTGAAGATGTCCGTATTGCCTGGAGTGGAGGGTACGGCGAAGTTGACGCGATTCAGTATGTTGAAGATCTCGACCCGGAACTGCACGTCGAAGCCCTCGGAAATCCGCTTGACGTAATTGTTCTTGTACACGAAAAAGTCAAGGTTTGACAATCCCGGCCCGATTAAGATGTTGCGACCAGCGTTGCCAAGCAGGTTGAAACACTGCGGAGCCGTCCCCAGCGCGGGATTACAATTCGCCGCGTAGAAGGTGGCGGACGGAGCGGTCGGGATCGCAAAGCATTGGGTCCTGATGTAATTGCGAGGCTGCCCCGGATTCACCAACGAATGGCAGCCCGAACCGGTGAGGCGGTTCGGAAAGTCCCACGGATCGCTGCTGTCTTTCCCCAGCGGGTCCCCGTTGGTGCCGAACGTAGCGCTAAACGGCACGCCACTCGATGCCTTGTAAATGCCGCCTAGCTCCCACCCATTTGCCAACAACGAGCCTACGGGCCCTTCGAGCGACCTGCCAAACGGAATCTGCCAGATTGCATTCGCGACGAAAACCTGGCTCTGGTTGAAGTCCGAGAGGCCCCGGGTCAGTCTCGGATCGAAATAGTCCGGGCTCGAGGGGGCATTAAAGAATTGGTCGCCCGCTTGAGAAGCGGAACTGTTGTCAATGCTCCTGCCCCAGGTGTAAGCGCCTTGCACTTGAACTCCGTGGCCCATCCGTTTGATCACATTCAACTCGAGAGCATCGTAGAAAGAGTTCGAGTTCCAGAACTTCGACTTGATGGCGCCAAAGTTCGGGTTGAGAGTAGGCACGCTGCCTGGCGTCGCCGGCCACAGATAGCCCGCCGAAGTGAGCGTCGGAAGGACGATATCGGCATCATCGACGGCCCACACCAGATGCACACCGCGCGAGCCGACGTAGGCAATCGACGCCGTCAGAGTCGGGGCGAACTGGCGCTGCACGTCCAGATTCCACTGCATCACATAACTGCGACGCGGAGGCGCTATGAAATTCGCAGTGGTCTTGTTCGAGTTCATGTCGAACGAGGGAGCTGTGAAGAACGAACCCGGCGGTGGGGTGGTCGCAACCAATATCGAAAACGGAGCGGTTTGGGCATCCGCTTGGGCGAATATATAGAGCATCGGCAGCGAGTCAAACATCCCGAAGCCGGCCCGCACTGCGGTCTTGCCGTCCCGGAAAGGATCCCAGGCCAAACCGACCCGTGGCTCGAAATTGCGAAGCGTCGGATTGCTGAATTGCTGGCCCAATCGGATCATGGGAGAGGTGAGGTCGACCAGATTGGCGAGCCTGTTCTGGACCTCCGACGGAACGGTCACCATCTCGTAGCGCAGCCCCAAGTTCACCGTCAGGTTCGGACGCAAGCGCCAGTCATCCTGCAAATAACCCCCAAAGAGATTTTGACGAAATCCGAAGGTGGGGAGAGTCGCGGGATTGGTCCCTTGGAATTTACTCGGCACATTCGTGAGAAAATTTTGCAACGAGCTGAAGAAGAACTGTCCGCCGGGCGCGGTCTCGCTAAAACGACGATAGGGGTCCCGCTCGAAGACGAATCCGAATTTCAGAGAATGGTTTCCATGCGTCAACAAGGCGTCGTCATAAACTTGATAAGAATTCCAGCCGATCAGAAACGGTGAATCGCTGCCCAAACCTCCCGTGAAAGGAGTGATGCCTCCCCCGATAGACACGAGCGCCGCATTGTAGCCTGCGTTTGCGCCCAGGGACTTGTCAGCGGCAGCCGGGTTGATCGCCGAAAAGCCATTGTTGGCGACGGCATTCACATGGTTGAACCCGAAACGCACCGTGTTGATCAGATTGGAGCTGAAGATATGCGTCTCCTGCACGGCGACGACTTGTCGTTTGGTCTGATCACCCAACAGGACCTGGTCGAGCGAATCGGGAAAGGAAAACGGCGTGTTGTCATACATCCAGGTCCCAGAAATACTGTCGTTTCCTGAAAACTTATGATCGATCCGAGTCGTTACAAAGTTCTCGTTAACAACCTGGTTGGAAGCGAAAGTGAATAGAGCGGTGTCGCCATTTCCGAGCACCGCTCCATTGGGCATGGGATAAAAAGTGAGATATTTTTGAGACGCGGGATTCACCGTCACAGTCGTCGGGGTACACGCGGCAGGCGTGCCCGGATTCGAGCACAGGTTCCCGGCCCGCGCTGCCACCGAAGGCACTACGTCAAGTACCGAGACGCCCTGCGACTGGCGCAGCCCCTCATAGTCTACAAAAAAAAACGTGCGGTCCTTCAGGATCGGTCCCCCGATCGATCCCCCGAACTGGTTTCGCTTGAAGGGGGGGACTCCGCCCACATCGAAGTAGTTCCGTGCGTCGAGCGCGCTGTTGCGCAAGAATTCGTAGACGTTTCCATGAAACTGATTCGCTCCCGAGCGGGTAACCGCATTGACTACGCCACCGGCGGTCTTCCCGTACGAAGCATCGTAGTTGGCAGTCAGAACCGAAAACTCCTGAATGGCATCCACACCCAAGTTGGCCCCGAGAACATTGCCGGGCGCACCGTTCGCGTAGTCGTTGATGCTCACGCCATCCAGGCGATAGTTATTCTGCTGTGGACGCACGCCGGAAATGCTGATCTGCGCTCCATAGCCGCGCCCCGCGCGCGCCGCAACGATCGTAAAATCCGGTTGGGTTTGCACCGCATTGACACCGGGCGAAAGCGTCGCCAGGTCCGTCCAGCTCCGGCCGTTCAGCGGCAGCTCCACAACCGAGGTGGAGTTCACCACGTCACTGATCGAGGAGGTCGCCAGTTGCACCGTCGTTGCTTCGGCTTGCACCGTTACGGTTTGCGATTCGCTGCCCACCGCCATTTCGAAATTCAATTCCAAGACGTCTCCCACATGGAGAACGATCGCCGGTTTGACGATGGTCTCGAACCCGGGCTTCTCGACCTTCACACTATAGGTCCCCGTCGGCAGGGTCGCGACCGAGTAACTACCCGCGCTATTCGTCATGCCCTCATAGGATAGGTTGGTGCCGATATTGATGAGAACGACCTTGACCTCCGGAATGACGGCCTTGCTGGCATCGGTCACTTGACCTGTCACCGAGGCAGTTGGAGTCTGCGCCCAAAGAGCACAGGTGAAAAAGAGAAGAACCGTGACGGCCAACGCAAGCCCTCTCCCCATAAGGCGCTCCTCCCTGCTTAAAAATCAGTGGAACCGGGAGCAAACTCTTACAGATCGCCCACGCTGTCAAGACGCAAGCCCGCATGAGCGAGTTGTTGATAGCAAAATTGTCCTAGGCCGAATTGTCACGACTCGTTGAGTGCCGATCACGAAATCTCAAGGCAATACTACGGGGAGCGAAAGTGGAACGCCGAGAGAGTCGAGCCGCCTTCAAATCTCGCCTCAAGGGAAGTTCTCGCGTTGAACTCGGCGACAGCAGAAATGGCCCGGAAATCGAATGGAAGATATGCCGTCAGCTAACAAAACTAGGCTGCGAGAGCCCGAGCCAGCTTCCGGCAGAAAGCATGTGCGAAATCGCTCGTGGCGGAAATCAAACTCGCGGATCCTTCACCAGTTGATTCCCTATTTTCACCCGGTACGGTGACCGGCATGCCTCGACTTTGTTTTTCGCTTTTCCGTCCAGGCTTCCGGGGAGCTCGCTGGTGCCGCGGCCTTGACGCGAACATGGCTTGGTTCCGATTCTGCCTCGATCAATCCCAGACGGGTCAAAACACGGCGCACTTTTCTAGGGGAGATTGAAAGCCGCGACGCCACTCTGGATATTTTTCTTTTTTCCTGTTCCCACATTCGGGGGATCACCAGGTCAGCGAAATCTTCTGCCAGCTGCCGAAAGCTCTTTTCTCCTACATCTCCATGCGCCCACTGGATTAGTTTCGGTGCCAGCGTAGTACTTTCCGATAAACGCCTCTTCAAAATCTGGAAATCCTCCCAGATATAGTCCCGCACGCCAGGCTCTAGGTAGGAACCAGCCTCGTCCATGGCCTCGCGCGCGCTATCCCGCACCCGATCTTGCCCTCCCAAAAAACCGTTCGAAAGCGTCAGACCGTGCCAGGTATACACGATGGCCTTCAGACGCCGATTTTGCGTTTTGCTCGCGAGCTCAATCGCATCCCTCGCATAGTCCTGTGCAGCCACGGCGTGATCGGTCCAGCCCTCGATTTCATCGTCGACCCTTGCGTTCGCGATCATGCATTGAAGATTCCGTGCGGAAGCCATAAGAATGAAATCATGCTTAGATTCCGCAGCGGAATAAGCCTGAATTGCTTCCTGGGCGGCAAAGTCCAGCTTACCCATGTCCAAATATAGATACCCTCGAAACAAGTGCACCCGCGCAATGCCCCTGACGTTGGGATTGCTGGCGTAAATTCCCGCGGCATAGTCCAAATCCTTGACAATAATGACGTACAAACTGGACAGTTCCTTGACGAACGAAGCGCGTGGCGGCGTTGGTGATTCGTCCTTCCTTTGTTCTGGATAAGCTTCGATACTGTGCCGGAGGCGCCGCGCCATCTGAATGCGAGTAAAAGACATGTCCACCATGGTTCGAGCAACGTGAACATACTTGGGCTCTCCCTTTCGGAATTGCTCAATCGCCTGCACATAGTGCTCGATCGCTTGCCCGAAACGAAGCTCTCGCTCAAAGATGCGCCCATAGGTCGACTGAATGTTTCCGCGTGTCACATAGTCATCGGTGCGGCTCAAAATGACTTCGGCCTCGCGCAGGCCGCTCAAGGCTTGCTTCGAGTCCCCGTTCTCGAATAGGATCAGGCTCTCGAGCATTCGCGCCGGCACTTCGTTTTGTATGTGTCCGTGGGCCCCTTGGACTTCCCGCGCCTTCCTAACATCGAGCAATGCTTTCTCGTATTGCCCCTTCTTACGCTCACAGCGAGCTGTCCAATAGTTTACGATTGCGAGAATGTGCCAAGCTCTTATTTCCTCGGCCAACTTTAAAACGATCGAGAAATGATCTATGGCTCTATCGAGCATTCCTTCCGTCATGGCCACCATGCCTTCCGCCATGCGGAGTGGAATATATTCATCGATGGACAATTTGGATCGTATCTCCGCGTTGTAACAGGCGATGAGCCTCTTGACCAAATCGAGGTTGCCGAATCCGAGATCGCTCCATTCGGCAAAAATTCCCAGAAAAGCGGCCGCGTTTTCGATGGAAGGATCGAACGAATCGATGATGGCATTCACGTTCGTCAGCAAATTCATGCCATGCCCAATGCGACGCGAATCGATGTCCGCTCGCAGAGTGGAAAGCAGTTCCGAGGAAATCAGTTGCCGCTTGCGTAGGGCATGTGCAGTAGTCATCGCTTCACTCGTAAGACCCGCCCGGGTTCACGCGCAAGAGAAGGAGGCGCACCGGCCCCGTTCCACTCTTATATCACTGACCAGGCCATTTTTTCAGGTCCCGTCGACTCCGCTTCGTGATCGCTTGAGGGGGGAACTCGCGGCTTTCAGGCTTTCTACGTCAGTCGCTACGTTCTAGCCGAAGCGATCTTTCACCGGATTCCCCGCGAGTCAAGAGCAATGCCGTATGCAAGACTTGAGCGAGCACCCGCTGCTTCGGCATTCAGAGCGTGTTTACTAAGTGCCCGCCGTCGACGGGAACGACGGCACCAGTCATAAAGCGCGACGCCTCGGACGCCAGCAGCAGCAACGGCCCCTCCAGGTCTTTCAGTTCGCCCAAGCGGCGCTGCGGTATACGTTTGATCAGATTCTGTCCGTCCTGCGTTGCGAGGAACCGACGGTTCAAGTCGGTCGCTATGTAGCCAGGCGCCAGCGCATTCACGCGGATTTGGTAGCGTGCCAATTCAAGGGCAAGGCTTCGCGTCATCTGAATCAATGCTGCCTTGGAAGCAGCGTAGGCGCCCACTTGTCCCCCACACGAAGACCCAAAATCGAAGCCGCATTAATGATGGCCCCCGGTTTTTTCAATTCGATTAAACGACGGGCGAAGAAACCGGAGCACAACCAGGCACCTTCAAGATTGGTGCCCAAGATCCGCTGCCAAGTAGCTTCGTCCAGATCCACCATCGGTCCGGTAGCGGTGGTGGCGGAGTTGTTGACCAGAAGCGTGATGGTGCCGAGTGCTTGCTCGGCGGCTGCGAATCCCTGTGCCACCATGGATGCGTTGGTCACGTCCACCTGAAGCGCGACGGCTTGTCCGCCTTGGTCGTTAATCTTGCGCGCTAGATGATCAAGGGGAGCCAGTCTTCGTGCAGCGAGTGGGACCTTGGCCCCCGCGGAGGCAACAGTCAAAGCGAAGTGCTCACCGAGGCCACCCGAAGCGCCCGTCACAAACGCGGGAACGCCGTGCAACGAGAAAAGATCGTCCGACTTCACCGGGTACCACTTCCTTCCACTGCCGCTGGCAACGAGGGATTCACGAGTAGTCTCGGCTCGGTCAGTCCTTGTACATCGGCCACTGTCACTCCGTGACCCAGTTCCCTCAGCAGCAATCCTTGTGGAGTCACCTCCATCACCGCAAGTTCGGTGACAATCAAGTCTACGACACCGACTCCCGTCAAGGGCAAACTACATTTCTTCAGAATTTTGAGCGCCCCTTCCTTATTGGTATGTTCCATCGCGACGATTACGCGCTTCGACCCAGCCACCAGATCCATCGCGCCACCCATGCCTTTCAGCATCTTCCCCGGAATAGCCCAATTCGCAAGGCTCCCTTCCTCGTCCACCTGCAGAGCTCCTAGAACCGTGACATCCAGATGCCCGCCTCGGATCATTCCAAAGGAATCGGCACTGGAAACGTAACAGCATCCGGGCACCTCCGTAACGGTCTCCTTACCCGCGTTGATCATATCCGCGTCCTCTTCTCCTTCGTAAGGGTACAGGCCCACGCCGAGCATTCCGTTTTCCGACTGGATCACCACCTCTACATCTGCCGGCAGATAACCAGGCACCAAGGTCGGAATTCCGATCCCGAGATTGACATAGTACCCATCGTGTAACTCCTGGGCCACCCGTCGTGCGATGATCTCGCGTTTGTCCGTCGCAGATGACATCGTTCTTTTTCTCCTAACGCCGCCGGACGGTCCGACGCTCGATGCGCTTGGCATAATCATGTCCCTGAAAAATCGCATTCACGAAGATTCCAGGGGTATGCACGCCATTCGGTTCCAGCGTGCCAAGCTCAACGATTTCCTCGACTTCGGCAATGACGTAGTCTGCCGCCGTGGCCATCATCGCGTTAAAATTTCCGGCTGCCTTTCGGTAGATTAGATTGCCCCAGCGGTCGCCCCTCCAAGCCTTGACCAATGCAAATTCCGCGCGCAGCCACGGTACCAGGATGTACGGGCGCCCGTCGAATTCGCGGGTTTCTTTGCCCTCTGCCGCCACCGTGCCATAACCGGTGGGCGTAAAAAATGCCCGAATGCCGGCACCGCCCGCGCGGATTCGTTCGGCAAGAGTTCCTTGGGGATTTAACTCGACCTCGATCGCCTTTCTCAAGGCGAGCCTCTCGAACAGCTTGTTTTCTCCCACGTAGCTGCAAATCATTTTTGTGATTTGATTCGCTTCGAGCAACAACCCGATTCCAAAATCATCGACCCCCGCATTATTGGAGATCACCGTCAGCCGTGTCGTACCTTTACGCCGGAGAGCATCAATCAGGTTTTCGGGAATGCCGCAGAGGCCAAATCCCCCGATCATAATCGTTGCTCCGTCATGGATCCGAGTGATTGCATCCTCGGCGCCGGCCACCCTCTTGTCCATCACGATCTCCTTGCAACGTGTCCGGAAGGGATTGTATGGCGCGAGTTTCGCGGAAGGATTCTCGCACTGGACGGAAGGATTTCGAGCCTGTCTTTCTTGCCCAGCGCTCCGAGTGTGACAATTCAGCCTAGCACGAATTTTATGACGGTTGATTGAGGTTACTTGACATATGAGTTGTTGCTACGTTAACTCAGCGCCGAACATTCAACGTAGGTCGATGGCAGATCTCGCGATCGAAGCTCTCGAGGCTAGTAGCGCCGTCCGCAGGAACCAAGTCGGGGTGATGCAGTTCATCTTGCCTAACGCGGCCCCTCACGTTTGGAGGTCGGAAAAATGGGAGTTCGGTCACCTGAGCAGTTCCTCGAGGGTTTGCGGGATAGCCGAGATGTTTACTACCAAGGGAAACGAGTGGAGTGTGTTCCCGAACACCCGGAGCTGGGTGTGGCGGCCAGGCATGCAGCCATCGACTTTCAACTTGCGGACGATCCGGCACATCGCGACTTGGCCGTAGTCGAGGAAGGACAGGAATTATATTCTGCATACTATCGCGTGCCGCGCGATTCAAGTGACCTGTTGTCACGGGGCAAGTTAATCGAACTAGCCACAGTCCACGGAGCTACGCTTGTAATACTGATCAAGGAGATTGGCACGGACGCGCTTTTCGCTCTTAAGCGCGTCCTGGCTCGAGCACGCGACACCAAAGGGCTCGAACGACTGAATGCGTACTACCGAGAATGTCGGGGGCGGGATCTTGCACTGGCGGTGGCTCAAACCGACGTCAAAGGGGACCGTAGCAAACGCCCCTGTGAACAGTCTGATCCCGACGCCTACGTCCGGGTTGTCGACCAGAGGTCTGACGGGATTATCGTCCGAGGGGCCAAAGCCCACACTTCCTGCACGCCGTATGTTGACGAGATAATCGTATTGCCAAGTCGCAGTATGGGACAGGGGGACGAACCCTGGTCGGTCGCATTTGCCCTGCCCACAGCGAGCCCGGGGCTGCGGATCTATACTTCGGATTTCTTGCACGGCGGTGACCCGTTCACACGACCCATTTCAACATCGCACAAAATGGTCGAGACACTGACCGTATTCGATAATGTCTTTATTCCCTGGGAGCGCGTTTTCTTTCACAATCGACCCGACCTGGCGGGCTCGGCGGCGCTCACATTCGTCGAATTCCACCGCTACACGGCTGTGAGCTACAAGCTACCTCTGCTCGACGCATTCATTGGCGCGGCGATATTAGTTGCACGCGCAAACGGTATCGAGCGCGCCGGACACGTTCGCGACAAGCTAACATGGCTCGCAGGTTATGCCGAAACTGTCCGCGGGCTGGCCGAGCTGGCGGCTCAGCGCTGCGCGGTGGAGGAAGGCATCGCTTATCCACACGTCTTTACTACTAACTTGGCTAAATGGGCGTTTGCCAGGGACTTTCACAAGGCCGTTGAAACCGTTCAGGACCTCGCCGGCGGCCTATTAGTCACCGGCCCTTCAGGCACGGATTGGGAGTCGGCAGAGGTTCGGCCCACCCTGGAAAAATACCTCGCAGGTGCCTGGCCGGCGAACCGGCGGCTGGCCGTTCTGAACCTCATCGGTGAGCTGACGACCCGGCTCTACGGTGGTTATCAGGCGGTGCTGGCTGTGCACGCGGAAGGCTCCATCGAGGCGGAGAAATTGGCAATGCTACGGGCGTATAATCCGAAACGGGCTGTCGATTTAGCAACGCAGTTGGCAGGTCTCGAACAGGAGACGAGAACCGTGTTGGCTCAGACGCCTTCAAAAATCACCGACCAGATCGGACTGGACGGCCATCGAAAATTCAAATTGCGACCCCGGCATCAAGACATGTGACCCGGTACGAACTCCTCTGAATCGCAAGCGGACGGCGGAGGCGAACCACACTCGGTGCATCAACCTTAGCGGAAACCAGGATTCCTTGCTCCTCCACCTCCTGATCGGGTGCTCGTCAACCGGCTGTTGATCCGATCGTCCGAAGAAGCAATCGATCGGTCACGAGTGAAGATCCATTGGGACCAGCCGTTTGGGTCGATCTTTTTCAATGAAGGCGTTGAACCCGGTCAAACTCGAATCGAGCTAGCGTTCTCTCCTTGACCGAACAGGAAGTTCCAATACGCACGCAAGGAACGTGAATCCTTCTGGCACTAATGCGGGAAAGGAGCTAAGGGCGGATTCTTCCCCCCGTCGATAGGTGTCCTCGCGACATTCATGATCATGGCTAACGTTGTGTAGTAGCCAATAAGTCCCGTCATGTCGACCACACCCTGCTCTCCAAATATGCCTAACGCTCGGGCATACGTGGCGTCGCTCACACTGTGATTCTGCTGAAGCTCCGTGCAGAAGTCGTACCCCGCTTCTTCGTCCGCCCCCATGCCTGTGGGGCGCCGCCCTTCCGTGATCGCCCTCACGAATTCTGGTCTGACGCCGGCTTTCAGAGCCAGCGGGGCATGCACATCGTATTCATACTGTTGCGTCCATTGTCGCGCGGTCAGAAGAATGACAAATTCCGTAAGTTTTTGCCCCATGCTGTTGTGGAACCGCAGATACTCTCCCGTCTTCTGCAGTCGGCTCATCAACTCGGGGCTGCGGAGCAGTGGCACGAATGGCCCAGCCAGGGTGCCCCTGGGCCCTGCGACTAATTCGTCAGCAGCTTTTTTTTGGGCGTCCGTCATCTGCTCTTTGGGTATAGGCGGCATTCGGTCCTGCGCTACGGCGTTGTCCAAAAACAAGAATACAAGGCAGGCAGCGACAACACAGTTTGCAAGTATCACGAGACATCTCCTCTCCGAGGGCACGAGCAGGATGCTAACAGACACGACGCGCGGTTCACCATTCGAGCGACACAAAGTCGTAACATGCCCGTACAGGGTTTCTCTCCTACTGAGGAATTACGGGCGGAGTGTACGTAAAAGTTCGCGCAAAGAACCATGCGAAGAACAGAACCCACAACGTATTGACCATCAACTGCAGCAATCCGTAGCCAACCAAGTCCCTCGCCCGCGCCTTAAGGATCCCCAAGAGCGGCAGCATCCAAAACGGGTTGATCAGGTTCGGCAAAGCTTCTGACGCATTATATATTTGTACAATCCATCCCAGGCTTACGTGGAGATCCTTGGCGGCCTGCAACACATAAGGCGCTTCAATCACCCACTTGCCGCCGCCGGATGGTACGAACATCCCTAGAATGAAAGAGTAAATCGCAACAACCACTGGGTAACTGCCCGGTGAGGAAATGTGTACAAAAAAGTGTGCGAGCGTTCGCGTCAGGGGAGACATCGTGATGATGCCCAAGGCTCCCCCGTAGAACGGGAACTGGATCAGAACTCCCGCCGTGGCAGGCACGGCTCCGTTGACCGCCCGCGTGAACGACCCCGGTCTCCAATGCAGCAGCAAACCAAGCATCAAGAACAAAAGATTGTAGGTGTTTAAATCCAAAGCCGCCAAGGGCCCGCGCGCCGTGAAGACTTGGGCTAGATAGCCCAAACCTATCACCCCAACAACGATCGACAGGGCTGGCGCATATTCCAGCCACTCGGCGGGAGTGCGCCACCCCTCCATTTTCCCGATTTCAACTCCTCCAGTGATCCCGAATGATTCCGCTGTCTTGGTTGAGGTTGTGGGCGCGGACAAGTACGCCACGATGACGCCAGAGAAAATCAGGATCGCCGCAGTAGTAAGGCTTTGCCAGGTGTAGATCGTCCGACTCAAAGGAATCACCCCGCTGATTTTGAGCAGCGGGGGAGCGATTGCCGACGACGTGGCCATCATGAGGGCGGCGGACGACGACAACCCAAGAGCCCACACGCTGCCGGTGCCCAGGTAGGCGGCTGCTCCGATCGCGCGGTAATCAATTTCCTGCAAGTCCCCCACGATTTCCCGCACGAGAATACCGCTGAAAATGAGGCTGAACCCCCAACTAACCAAGGAGGTGGCCATCGAGAAAAACGCGACAAAGGCTACCGCACCACGTGGGGTGCGCGGGATCCTGGCAAGCCAGCGAATCAGGCGGTAGATCGGGGGCGAAGATGCGACCACATAGCCGCCGATAATAACGACCGCCATCTGCATCGTAAACGGGATGAGGCTCCAGAAGCCTTCTCCAAAATCCTTGATGAGGTCTCCGATCGTGGACCCCAAGAACATGCCGCCAGCGAACACGATCACAAGGACTGCCAGCGCAAAAACGAAAGAGTCTGGAAACCATCGTTCCGCCCAATCGGCTAGGGCCATACCTAGTCGCGCGAATCTTCCTGCGAGCTTTCCCTGAGTGGTCCCGGCCTCGCTGCGGTCTGGTCTCGTCATCAGCCGTCCTTCCGGTGATCGAGTGTGTTCGCCGAGCACTAGGCGAACTGCACGCTCCCATTTGTGGCCGGGATTGTACACCACGTCGTGTTTGAACGATTCCAAGAGTCGTTAATGTCTCTCATGTTGTTCAAGAAAGTTCTCTAAGAGCGGAGCGTGGGCGAGATAAATTCACCCGCAAATCCTTCCCCGCGAGGGCGTCTTCGCAGGAAAATTCCCTTGAGCACCTTGCTGTCGAAGGCAGGCTTGTCGTCGTGGTCTCGTATACCCGGACGAGGAAAAGCGAGCTGGGTCTTGTCGGTCAGCGGCTGACCGCATCGTGCCATCACGGAGTCAGAGTCCGAATAGAAAACGAGGACGGAAACTGGTTCAAGGCTGTCGGGTTGGTCTATCTATGAACCTCCACGTTGATAACATCTGAAAACCACGATTCGCGTAGCCTCGCCATTTTTGTGACGAAAGGAAAGGCGAGTCTGGAAAGGAAAAGAACGCGGTCAAGTCGAGTGCTCCGTGCTGCGAGTGTACCCATCAGCCGCGGTATGTTGCGCAGCAGCTTTCAACTTTATCGAAGCGGTCAGAACGACCCGTCCGAGAACTCCAGTAGCATTGTGTGACCTGGGCTAATTTGTTCATCTCTTAAGGTTCCTTGGTGAGTGGCTGGAGCGGCGGAGTCTTCCCGATGGGAACTCCTTCCTCGGCGGCATTGATCAACATCGCAAGCGACGCGTAGGTCCCACTGACCATGATCAGGTCGATGACTTGTTGCTCGCTGAGAATTTCGCGCGCTCGCTTGAAAGCGACATCGCTCGCTGCATGCTTAGTCGACAGTTCCATGCAGAGATCATAGACGGCGACTTCATCGGGCTGCATAGAGGCCGGCCGTTTTCCTTCCTTAAGATCGGCTGCCACGGCTTCACGAAGCCCTGCCTTGATCGCCAGAGGATAGTGCACGTACCATTCAATCTGCGAGGTCCAAAGCCGCGCCTGAATTAGAATCGCAAACTCATTTAACTTGCGTGGGACGGACGTGTTAAAGCGCAAGTAATCCAGAAGTTTGACGGTGCGGTCGGCCATGACCGGACTGCGCAGTAGGGGATTGTACGGGCCGCCTAACCCTATGCTGGAAACCTTCATGATCTCCTCGGCGACAAGGCGCTGCTGGTCGTTCAACTGTTCCATCGTTAGCTGTGAGAAGCGCGGCTCCTTGTCCGATGGATACGCCCGTGGCGCGGGGGGCACGACTACAACGACCGCGAGCGCCACCCTCATCGTCAAGGAAATCAGTTTTTTCATAGTGAGGTTCCTCCTCGAATGCCCTGCACTATATTCTCCGCGAGGCATTTGGTGCCAATCTATTGCTAGAAGTACGCGCTTCTGGTCTCTGAAATGTCCCTACAGCCGCCGAATAGTCCAGGCCAGAACCGCGCGGTCCGAGGCATCAACGACCCTGCAGGTCGTCCCGACGCGCTCGACGTCAGCCTCCGTAGCGATGGTCGAGTGATCCGAACCGAATTCTAGATGCCTTGAGCTGGGAGGAAGGAACTTTTGAGTTTACGTTGAACGATCAGCTTGGCCATGAAGTGCTGCTCAAGAGTCTGACCGAAGCGGTCTATGGCTCAGGTCTTCTGTCGGAAGTGAACTTACGGTCAAGCCAGGATTTCGGTCTCAGTCTTCACACCGAACGGGTTCGCAAGGCAGACGGCGGGTTAGGTCGGCTCGAAACGGATCTTACCGCTGAGATGGCGACGACCTCGTTCGTGCCAATCACCGAAATGGCGCCCGACGGACGACGAATTGTCACATCGTCTTTCGTGAAGTAAATCAATTCCCCCGAAATCTGCTCGTGGGTTTTCCTTCGCGTTCCACCCCCTCTTCACTGACGAAATCAATTGGCACGACGTCAATGACCCGCGGCTGTTTGAGCTCTACCTGCAGTGTCGCAAGATTTCTTCGCCAGCGCTCAACGAGCCGCTTTGCCTGCTTCCAGCTGTTGACCGTCCTTCCCCTTTGCTTGTTTTGCGCGCCTCATTCCACTTCCTCAGCGCACGAATGCCAATCCGTATCCCCGAAGTGTGCCTGACAGAACCAGCGGTTACACCGTTCGCAATACTTTGTGGCGGGAGTCAAGCATGGTTCGTCCCACTGAGAAACCCCCTAACAGAAGGACGTCACTTCTTCAATGAGACGGAAGAACGCACCACGTTGAACAAATTCTGCTTTCGCAATTACGCCGCCGACCACAAACAGCTCGGCTTCCCCCCTAACTTTCCCGACGTCCCCTATTGCTACGATGGCTTTAAGCAGTACGGCAGTTCCTTGCTGTCCGACACTGTCGTCAAGCGCGGCCAATATCTCTTCACCTACTCTCCCGCAACTCTCGACCGAGCAGGCAGAACGAATTCCTACCAACTACAAACAACCTGTCAGTCCTATGGCACGTCCTGTCTCAACAGTTTTCTCCTCACTATCAGCGGCGAGATCTTCTTCACCGCCGCCAACCGACCCGCCACTTCCCAGGACACGTTAATCCCTCCCTGCTCTCACCCGTTGCGCTGGCAGGACATCGACCTTGCGAATGGCATTATCACAATTCGCCGCAGCAAACATGGCGAAGCTCGGCACGTTCAGATTAATTCCGTCGCTTGCGCCGCGCTGCTGAAATTGAGAGATCACTCCGGCGAACCCGGCTATGTGTGTCCCGGTCGGGATAACTCACGAAAAAGATATTCCAGACAGTGGTTTGAGGAAGTCACTGAAAAGGCAAAGATTTCAAATTTTCACTGGCATGACTTGCGGCACACCTTCGCCAGCCGGCTGGTGATGGCCGGAGTGCCGCTCCGCGCCGTGCAGGTTCTCATGGGTCACAAGAGAATTGAAACGACCCTGCGCTATTCTCACCTCGGTGAAGATCACCTGCGGAATGCAGTCGAACGACTGGTCGCGCGGAAAGCGCCGATGAGCAGTCAGGAGGCTCCAATCCAACTGCCACCAGAAGTACCACCAGCGAGAATGGCACCTCTTCTTACTGATCGCCGAATTGAGCGTAAGTTACGAAGAATCAATGGTGCCCGAGAGAGGACTCGAACCTCCACTCCCTTGCGAGAACTAGCTCCTGAAGCTAGCGCGTCTGCCAATTCCGCCACTCGGGCAATGTCTGTGGCAAAACTACGAGGCTGAAGTATATTGACGTGTGGGTTGTGGTTTGTCAACGCGGCACAGGTGCGGCATCATATCTTGACCCGACTGGCTAGACGGCACTACAGTGAGGCCCTGGAGCCGCGGAGAATAGGAGGCGAAACCATGGCTACTACCCGCGCGATGCTGGAGCGGCGCCGCTTTGCGCGCGTTTTCATACGCATCCCCGTGCAACTCTTCAGTAATACTCTGGATGGCGAGCCGCTGGTCACGCTGGCGGAGGCGATTGCCGTCAGCCGCTGCGGTGCGCTGGTGCGCGCCCCCATCGAGCCGGCGTTGGGGTCACGTGTCGAAGTGCTGAACGGGGTCTCGCAAGAAGTGCAGGAATTTCGCGTGATTCGCGTAAATAATTCGAAGGACCAGGGTGTATTCGAGCTGGGCCTGGAGATGCTGTATCCCACCCGCAACTTCTGGGGCATTCAGTTTCCGGACGACCGCCTTCCTGTTCCTGCTTGAAATCGCGGCCTGCCGCGGTGCTATAATCCCTCGCATCCCAGCTCCACACACGGGCCCGCACGGGCCAAAGTACGTTCGGGAAGTCTTCGCGGCCGGCGGGCGGGGAGGCATCCATGGAAAGCATTCAAGGACCACTGCTAGGCGTACTTGTCGTTTGGGGAGTGGTGACCGCTGCACTGATTGCACTCCTCGCCTATCGCGGCACGCTCGAAATTCACGAAGACGATCAGATATTCCTAGATAAAGCCGGCGATTCCATGGCCAGCGAGCAACGGGAAATCGTCGCGCGCATCGAGAGGCTTTCGAAACCGATCAAGATGCTGATGATTTCATCGATCGTGTTGCTGGTGGCGGCGGCCGGCGTTTGGTTGTTTCAGGGCTTCAAGAATTTCTAGGCATTGCGCACACAGGCGACGCAGTGAGTCGCCGTGGCCCTCAGCGGCTTAAAGCAGCACTGATTTTTCTGCCGTTTTTGGCACCGATGAAGGCGTGCCCTGACGCGAGAAGGTCATCCACTTTGTTCTACTTCGCGATTCCGCACGCGACTCTAAAACCATAATCCGCGTATTGAAATTCTGGAGGTATGCTTGAGCGCGCGGTGCAGCGCGAGACCTTTGTGTAATGGCGCCACGAGCCGCCGCGGGAGCTTCGGCGCGTTCCTTCCGCAGGGCCTTGCGGGTTGCGATCCGGTGAAATGCGATAGTAGTCGGCGTCGAACCAGTCGGCGCACCATTCGTGCACGTTTGCGCCGATGTCGCAGAGACCGTAGGCATTGTGCTCCGCCTGACCGACCGGCTCAGGCCCGGTCTTCCACCTTGCGGCGTAATTGCGAAGCGTCTCAGGCGCTTCGTCACCCCACGGAAATTGCTTTTGTTCGGCTCCGCCGCGCGCGGCGCGCTCCCATTCAGCTTCTGTTGGTAGGCGATAGCCGATACCTTTTGTTGGGCTGCAAACTTGATTTAACCATTCGCAATAGGCGACGGCATCGAACCAGGATGGCGCTACCACCGGCTGCTGCGGATCGCAGAAGTTCGCGTTATTCCAGTGGAGGGGTTGGCAATGATTCGTGGCCGCGAGAAATCTTGCGTATTCCGCATTGGTGATCTGACATTCGGCTAGCTCGAATGGGTCTATCCAAACGCGGTGGACGGGCTGCTCGTTGTCCTGGCCGGTAAGGCTACCCATGAGGAACCAGCCCTCGGGAATGGGCAGCATGCGCGGTGTGATTGCATTCGCACCGACAGCGGGAGCATGGAATGTCTCGGCCACCTTCTCATTGTACCTGTTTGTGTTCGTTGAGCGATTCGTGTCCTGACATCGATCGAGGTCCGAAAAGACCGCCGCTACAAATGCTACTTCAGTTTTGCGCCGCGGGATGTTTCGTCTGGCTCAGCAGGTTTACGAACAGGCGATAGGCGCCGGGGACGCCTGCGGGCAGTTCGCGGAAAAATGAAAGGCCCGTGTAAATATAGAGGCCTTTTCCATCGCGCGCGTATACGAGCGAGCCTTTGGTTTCCGGCTCGCCCGGATCTTTCAGGCCGAGCGCGGGAGTGTATTTCGGATCGAACGTGCCCCAGAAATAGAGGCCGCGCTCCTGCACCCAGCCCTGAAAATCGGCTTGGGTGATTTTGTTCGGCGAATTCAGCAGCGGACTATCCGGCGTGAGAAACGTGACCGGTGAATTTGCGTCAGTGACGCGCGAGGTCTGCTCCGGCATGGTGGCTTTGTATGGCGCGGGGAGCTCTGAATTCCATGCGAAGTCGCGCTGATATTGCACGAGGAGCGTGCCGCCGCGTTTCACATAATTCAGAAGGCGCGAATTGGCGCGCAGCAGGTCGGGACGCAATTCGTAGGCGCGGATGCCGACTGTGATCGCGTCGTACTGGCTCAGATCGCCGAAGGCGAGCGCGACGTCGTCGAGCATATCCACACGGATTCCGAGCTGGCGGAGAATTTCCGGCAGCGGATCGTTGTCGGCGGCGATGTAGCCGACGCGCAGGCCGGCAGGCACGACCAAATTCAGTACGTGGATTTTTGCGTCGGCAGGCTCGCTCCAATTGCGCGTGGGCAGCGTGGGGATCGGCGCGAGCGACGTGCTGAATACCTCCTCACCGATGCGAGCGAAGGGATGCAATGTGTACGCGCCCGCGGGAACTCCGGCTGGCGGCGTCACGACGAATTGCACGAGCTGGTCGCCGGCCCCTGAAAAAATCATTGGGCCTTGGACTTTGGGTGTTTCTAGGGTCCAGCCCTTGGGTGTCTCTAATCCAATCCCGACGCTCGCTTCCTTGGTTCCGTGATAGCGCACGCGCGCGAAGAGTTTCACGGGCGCGGCGGCGCGTTTTTCCGGGACCATGATTTGTTTTGGCTCGACGGTCAGAGTTACCGCGGGCACGAGTTCGAGCGGATACGTCGAAATGCCGGTTGTAGTTGCTTCCACGGAATTTACGGAGCGTTCGACCTGGAAGTCATAACCCGCAACGTTAACGGCGAGCGCGAGGCGTACGAGCGGGGGCGGAAAAGGCAGAATTACGTCGCCGGGGCGCGAAGGGATTTTGGCATCAGCGGGAATTGCGACGCTAAAGCGGGTTGCGTCTGATTCCTTGGAGTCCGCCGACGTGACGTTCCAGCCGCTGGGCAGCAGGAAGCCCGAGGCGTTGAGCGTCCACTTCGCGGGCACCGCCGGTTCGCCCGAAATGACCACATCCACCGAGAAATTCTCGCCTGCTACGAGTTCGTGTCGGCTGGCGCGCACTTCGAACGGAATCGCGATGTCGTCCGCGAGCGCGAGATCGATCCGGTCCTTCGCGTGGTCGAGCTCCCACAGCGCGGATTTTTCTTCGTCGCCGGACTGCTTGACCAGCTGGCCGCGCAGCGAGGTAATCTGTTTGCCCGCAGCCGCCAATGAATTTGCCGCAGCGGCGCGGTCCAGGTCGAGAGCCGACTTTGCTGCAGCGGCCAAATTCTGATCGATGGAGGCAAGCGCGGGAGCCAGCGTCTGCTGCAGGGTCGGGAAGCGGGCGGCGAGCGACGTCAGCGGTTCGGCCAGCAATTTCACGTTAAACGAACCGGCCGGGCCCTTTTCGTCTTCCTTCACCAAATAAATGGGGCGGCGAAAAAACACATTGCCGAAAAACGCGGGAGTTCCCTGCGAGCGATGTTGTGCGTGGCCTTCCATGCCCATTTCGACGTAGCTCTTTCCCCACAGCGGAGAGACTTCGTTCACCGCCAATTGCACCGCACCGGCGGTGCTGCCATCGCGCGCCAGTCGGGTTTCCAGCGTCACCTTCCATGCCGGAAGACCTTCCGCGATTTGTTCCGGGTACATTTTGGGATCTGCGGCAGCGGCGACCGCTTGCGGAGTGAGGATTCCGCTGGCCTGGTGATGACCGTGGCCCGAACGGACGCCGCCCCAGCCGTTGATGACCACGTCCGGGCGATAGGTGCGAATCACGCGGACCATATCTTCGAGCGCAAGGCCGTCCCAGACTTTCATGGCCTGCTCGGGGGTTTTGACGTATCCGGTGTCCAGCGCGCGCGTGAAATATTGATGCACGCCGTAGTATCTTCCCGCTGCGAGGAGTTCTTCGGTGCGGATCACGCCGAGTTGGCCATCCTGTTCCGGGCCGGTGGCATTCTGGCCGCCCTGTCCGCGGGTGATGGTGAGGAGCGCAACGTCGGCATCTAATCCGTGCGAAAGATAGGCAAGCAGGCTGGACCATTCGTCATCGGGATGCGCGGTTATGAACAGGATGCGGGTATTGACGCGCGATTTGTTGATCGCTTCAACAGTTTCAGGCAGCGATTGCGCGGAGACCGGCTTCGCTAAAGAGGTGAGAGAAAAGGCCGCCGAGATTAGTGCCATGAAACTCCGCATCGTTCTTTTCGTCGTGGGCCGATTCGTAATTCGTTGCTTCCTAATTGATCGCTGCGCGTTTTGATGTCTCGCAATCCAATTCAAGAGCCGGCCTCCTCAAAGGGCCACTGGCGCAGCATCCGCGCGCGTCCCAAGTACACCAGAATACCTGCGGCCATTGCCGCAAGCGAGGCCAACATCGGCCGGCGTCCGGTGGAAATGAAAATTGCTAGCCAACCGGCGATCGCGAGCAAAACAGGCATGGGGTAGAGCCACATGCGGAAAGGCCAGCGGTCGGCTTTCCAGCGGCGGTGCAGCATCAGCAGCCCGACCGCCTGACCCACGAATTGGATGAGGCAACGCATGGCCAGGATGGCGCGAATCGAGTCTATTAACTTCAGCGAGAGGCAAAAGACAATGGCCGTCGCACCGAGCGACAAGAGAGATACATGCGGAAACCTCTTCGTGGGATGCACGCGCGCAAATACGGGAAGGAAGTTACCATCGAGTGCCGCGGCATATGGGACACGCGAGTAGCCAAGCATCGCAGAGAACACCGATCCCAAAGCTGTCAATAGAATCAGCGAGGTAGCGAGGGCGGCCCATTGGTTGCCATAGGCGCGCTCAATGAACGCGCTCACGATGTAAGTGGAGCGGGCCGCCTCGGGCCACGGGATCACGCTGAGGATGCTCGTCTGCATCGCCAGATACAGCACCGTGATGCCAATGATCGAAATGAAGATCGCACGCGGAATATTTCGCTGCGGATCTTTCATCTCTCCCCCGAGGTTGCATACGTTGTAGTAGCCGAGATAGCTGTAAATCGTCTGCACCATCCCGTGGCCAAGCGCTACAAAAAGCAGCCAGGAAAAGCTCCACCCACCGGGAGCGGAAGCGAACACACGGTGCGCGTCCAGATGGCCGATGCCGCCCCAGACGATCCAGAGAATGGTACCAATCACGACCACACTGAAGATAATTGAGATTCTCCCGATCTCGGCGATTCGCCGGTACAACAGCAGCACGACGAACACCACAACGATTCCGGCGATCACGTTTTTGCTATGCGATCCAAGTATCGCGACGATGGCCGCGACCCTACCAGATTTCGCTATTAGATAGGTTGAATAGTCGGCGAAGCCCAGCGCGCCGGAAGCGATGCTCAGGGGGCCTTGAAATAGCGTCTGCCAAATGAACAAGAATGACAGCAGTCGTCCCCAGCGCTGTGGGCCGTACTCCGCCCGCAAGTAAACGTAACTTCCGCCAGCTTGGGGCATCGCTGCGCCTAATTCCGCCCAAACGCAGCCGTCAATAACGGCCAGCATCGCCCCCGCAGCCCAAGCCACCAAGCTTCCGGCTCCTCCCATCGCCTGAATCACAAACGGAATCACGACGAATGGACCGATGCCCACCATGAACGTCATGTTTAGGGAGGTGGCTTCGATCAGGCCTAACCCTCGCTCGAGTTTTTCCGGTTCCGTCATTTCTCGCGCGCGAAAAGGAAAGTCAGCATAACAAGAAAGGTGCGTGCGCTTGCCCGAAAACTGCGGCGGTCTGCGATAACATTGTGACGGAGAGTCACGCGCGACGCCCAGATGCCAACCGCCCGCACATCCCATTTTGCGTTTTTTGGTGTACCCCTCAGCACGGCGCTTGGCGTCGTGGTTACCGCGGCGACGGCCTTGGTACTCGTCATTGGATATCTTCGGGCGCGAAGGCGCCGAGCGTTTCCCTTTTACGGCTGGCTGGGCTGGGTAGCTTTGGTGTTCGCCGAAGTGCTCATGTTTGCGCGTGTTGAGCCGGTGGCTACCTACTTCACGCCGATTGCGTGGAGCGCTTACATTCTGATTGCCGATGCAGCGGTGCTGGCGCTGACGAATCGTTCGCGATTGAATGATGCGCCGCTGGTCGTCGCGCGAATGGCGCTAGTTTCGATTCCTCTGTGGCTCATTTTTGAAGCGTACAATCTTCGGCTGCAAAATTGGACTTATTGGGGCGTGCCGGTCGGATGGCCGGCGGCGCTGCTCGGTTATGGATGGTCCTTCGCGACGATCACGCCGGCGATTTTCGAGACGTCGGATCTGGTCCAAGCCCTTTTGCCTGCTCTGCCTGCTGAGCCCTGGAAAATCTCACGCGTGACGGAAAATGTTCTGATTATTTGCGGCCTGGCGTGTTTGATTCTTCCGTTGGTTCTGCCGCAGCGGCTTGCCGCCCATGTTTTTGCGCTGGTCTGGGTGGGATTTCTGCTGCTTCTCGATCCGATCAATCGGCGGCTCGGTCTGCCTTCATTCATAGGCGATCTTTCCGAAGGATTCCGGCGGCGGGTTTACGGATTCTTCGCGGCGGGCTGGATCTGCGGGTGGCTTTGGGAATTCTGGAACTATTGGGCCGCGGCGAAATGGCAATACACATTTCCGATGTTTCAGCACTGGAAAATTTTCGCGATGCCCGCACCAGGCTTTCTGGGCTTTCTGCCGTTTGCGCTGGAATGTTTCGTGATGTACGTTACCGCGGCTTGGCTGATTGGCTGGCTGAAGAGAGTGAAATGATCTTGATCTGGGAATCTTTGTGCCGTGCTTCGCTACACGCTGTTTGTGCACTGTTCCTGTCGACGTTGGCTGCGCTGCCAGCGCGTGCCGGTGAAAATCTGACTTCGCCGCCCGAAGCCCAGCAGGCCATGGACACGATGTATGCGGGCAACTTCGAAGGCGCGATCACAATTCTTCGCGGACTCGAGCAAGCGCAGCCAGAAAATCCGCTGGGGTTTCTGCTCGAGGGCGAAGCTCAGTGGTGGAAGATCTACTGCGCCGACTCACAGGTAAAGTATGGAATGGTGGATGCCTGGAAGCGCGGCAAGAAACCGGAGGACGAAGCATATTTTGCGCTGGCGGGCAAAGCGATCCGTCTGGCGCAAGAGCGGATCGCGAAATCGGACACAGCGGAAATGCATCTCTACGCCGGAATGGGGCTTGCCTTGAAAGCACGCATGGACGCGTTGCGCGGCGAGAATCATGCCGCGGCGCACGCGGGCGTGGCGGCGCGCGCCGAATTTCTTCGCGCTCTGGAACTCGATTCGCAGATGACGGACGCCACGGGCGGGCTTGGTCTCTACAACTACTACGTGGATTCACTTCCCGGCGTCGTGAAGTTTCTGCGCTTCTTCATGGGCATCCCGGGCGGAAACAAGAAAGAGGGCATTCAGCAGATGCAAACCGCCATCGAACACGGGGTGCTGATGCCGGTGGAAATGCGTTTCTATCTGGCGAAGAATCTGCGCACCTACGACCAGGATTACGAACGAGCCATCGCAGTGGCCGAGCCTCTGGTGACACGTTATCCGAAAAATCCTGTTTTTCAATTGTTTCTGGGAAATTTGAACGTGGAAATGGGCCGCAACGATAAAGCCGCGGAATATTTTCGCGCGACGATCAAGCTGACCGAGCCTGATTTCGCTTGCGGCAATTGTGGCAGCTGCGCAGATTGCACGGGTTGCGCCACGCACGCGCGTGAGCTTGCAAATTCGCTGCTCGGCTCACTCCACTAACTCAGGTTGAACCGAGCGTTGATTCTTATGCGTGTCAGTTCCAATGCGGCTCATCATTAACGCCGAAATGCAGCCCGAGACGAAGGCGGCTCCCCACGCCACAGTTGGACCCCAGCGTTCCAGAAGGCTGGCGCCCAGGAACGGCCCCAGAGAAAAACCAATGTTAAACGACATCGTATAAAGACCCATGTATTCGCCGCGGCGCTCCGGCGGCGCGATTTCCGCGGCATACGCGGAGCTGCCCGGCATCATGATCATTTCGCCGAAGGTCCAGACGATGACGGCCGCGAACACGCCCGCCGTCTTACCGAACGGCGTAATACCGACGAGCGCGTAAGATCCGAATCCGACGGCATAAAGAAGTGCGCCCAGCGTGAGGGTACGGCGGTGGCTCCAGTCGGCCATGGCGTTGTTCAGCGGAACTTCTAACGCCACGATCAGCAGTGTGTTGACGGTGAAGATCGTCCCGTATATGGACTCCGAAAAATGCAAATTGTGCACGAGAAATAGCGGCAGCGTGGATGAAAATTGAAAGAAGACGAGCTGCACGGGAATCAACGCCGCCAGGAAATAGAGCATCCGGCGGTTCCTAAACGCTTGCAAATCCGCCGCAGGATGAAGCGCAGCAAGCGGTGTGACGCTGTCCGCTTCGATTTCGCGGCCGAGGTCCGCAGCGTCGTCCCACTGGGGTTCCTGTGACTTGATCTGGCTCATGTTGCGCCAAGGGGCGAGCGCCAGCACGGCTCCGGCGAGAACCGAGGTGGCTCCGTCCACTAGAAACAGCCAGCGAAAAGAGTAAACGGCCAAGATTCCGCCGACCGCCGGTCCTACGCTCATGCCGAGATTGGCCGCGAGGCGGTTGAGCGCGAATGCCGCTTTGCGCTGCGCGGGCGCGACCATCGAGGAAACCATGGACAGGTTGGCCGGGCGCACGGATTCGTTGAGAACGGCGAACCCAAAGGTCATCGCCAAAATTGCTGCGTAATTTTTTGCGAGAGGAAAGAGCAGCAGAACAGCGCCGGTGAGGAACAGCGATGCCTTCATGATCGGCAGCGGTCCCACGCGGTCGGCGAGGTGCCCTGCGAACGGCATCGCGAGCAGGGCCGCCACACCGTAAACGGTGAGCGCCAAAGCCGCGCGCGCCGGAGAAACACCCAGAGTGGCGGTGATGTACAGCACAAGAAATGACAGCACCATCGTGCCCGAGCGGTTCACCAGTGTTGCCGCGCAGAGGATCCAAATTTCTCGAGGAAGATTTTTTAGACCGCGCCAGGGGTTCATTGGGACACTGCGCCAGGGATTTTCATCTCAATGATATTAAGAAGGTAATGCCGCGAGTGGCGCGGGGGCAAAGATTTAAGCGGCGCGGTTATTAGCGCGCGGCTTCTTGTTGTTCGAAGGCGTGATAGGAAGAGCGAACCAGCGGCCCAGATTCGACGTGCTTCAGACCCATCGCTTCGCCGAGCCGCTTGAATTCGGCGAACTCATCGGGATGAACGTAACGCTCGATGGGCAGATGCTCAGGCGTCGGCTGCATGTATTGACCGAGTGTGAGGATGTGCGTGCCTTGCGCGGCGATATCCTGCATGGCTGCGAGAACTTCGTCCCGCGTTTCGCCGAGGCCCAGCATCATCCCGGTTTTTGTCGGAAGGCCGGACGACATTTCTCCTGCGCGGCGAAGTAATTCCAGCGAACGCTCGTACACCGCGCCTTTGCGCACCTGGCGATAGAGCCGCGGTACCGTTTCCATATTGTGATTGAGGACGTCGGGTTTCGCGGCCATCACGGTTTCGAGCGCGGTCCAATCGCCGCGAAAATCAGGAATCAGGACTTCCACTTTGCATCCCGGCACGCGGGCTCGGATTTCCGTGATCGTGCGCGCGAAGATTGCAGCGCCGCCATCGGGTTGGTCGTCGCGATTCACCGAAGTCACTACCGCATAACGCAGACCCATTCTCGCGACGGCTTCGGCGACGCGCTCCGGTTCGTCTTCGGCGGGAGGTCCGAGTGGTCTTCCGCTGGGCACCGCGCAAAATCCGCAGGCGCGTGTGCAGATATCGCCCAAAATCATGAAGGTTGCGGTGCCATGTTCCCAACATTCGCCCATATTAGGGCAGCGCGCGCTCTCGCAGACTGTATGCAGATCTAGCGTGCGCATGGTGCGCTTCAATTCCTGATATTTCGGCCCTCCGAAAAATCGCACACGCAGCCAGGCCGGACGGGGATGGGCCATCGGAGGCGGTGTGGAGTCGGGAAGAATTGTGAAGGGAGTCGCCATTTGATTTATTTCAATGAACTATTGTACGCGGAACAGCTGCAGGGAGACAACCGCAGCCCGGAAGTTCGATTTCGATGGCGAAAGGTATAAGTGCGCTGGCCGATACGCTAGACAACCCGCAAGGTGCGTTCGCAAAGCAGCGCCAGGTCGTTCAGCCGACCAGCCAATTGCTCAATATTTCGGCCTGAGTGGGCGCCAAGTCTTCCGTAAGCTGTTCATTCCGAGCCACAGGCCTTGAGGACATAGTGTTGTATTTCTGCCACAATGGAACTAATTTTCCCTTATTTTCCTCTGTAAAACGATGATTCTAAAGCATAATAATTCCAGCCAAGCGGCTAACAATGTGCATCTAACCAGACTGGCCCTGGGGCATGCCCTACCAACTTACGATACAACGTCCGGTTGAAGCTAGCGGTGTGGGACTTCACACTGCGGTGCAGTGCCGTCTTCGTTTGCTGCCCGCGCCCGCGGACACCGGCATCGTATTTCGCCGCGTGGATCTGGAGAATTTTGAGATTGAAGCGCACGTGCGAAACGTCGCGCGCGTGAGTTACGCGACGAGCTTAATGAAGCAGGGCGTGCTGCTTTCGACCGTGGAGCACCTTCTTGCGGCTCTTTATTCCTGCGGCGTAGACAACGTATACGTCGAGATTGACGCGCTGGAACTTCCGATCCTGGACGGCTCCTCGAAGCCTTTCATCGAGCTGCTGGCGAAGGCCGGCACGCGCAAGCTGCGCCGCCAGCGCCGTTACATCCACGTGATCAAGCCGCTGGAATTTTCAGACGGAGACCGGCGCATCGGGATCTATCCGGCTGACCAATTCCGCGTGCATTGCTTTGTGGATTACAAACATCCGGAGGTCGGTCCGCAGGAAGTGGAAATGACGGTGGACCGGGAATCGTTCAGCCGGGAACTGGCGCCGGCGCGAACGTTTGGGTTCATGAAGGATTTTCCAGGCATGCAGGCCATGGGGCTGATTCGCGGCGGATCGGTGGAAAACGCGATCGTCCTGGACGAAGAGGGCATCCTGAACGGCCCGTTGCGTTTTTCCGACGAATTTGGCCGGCACAAGGCGCTGGACCTGATAGGCGATCTCGCGCTGGTGGGACGACCTCTGAAGGCGCGCATCGTGGCGCATAAGGCTGGGCACGCCTTGCACACTCAGCTCGTCACACGATTGCTTGCCGACCGCACTTTGTGGACCGAAACCACCGGTGCGCACGAATCCGTGGCTTCTGGTTCTGCTCTTTCCGATCCCATTCCAGCTGCGCATTAATTCTTCCACTAATCTCACGCATTTCCTCATTGATTTGAGTTCTCTTGGGGCGAAGTTACTCCAGCGGAGGACTGCCTGTTGTTGCGGGCTGGCCGTTATCAGAGTAGCGAATAATCCCCGTCTGATCCGCGTAATAGCTCCTTTGCGCGGTTGAGCCGCGCCGGAGGGGATCCGCCGTTACTGCGTAGCCCGAGGCGCCTCCCGACGTGCAGCCCTTTGCGGCAGCCTTTGGTGACACGACCGGTCCTGGCTCGCCGTTCGGAAACCGCGGCGTATAGGTAAACAGGTAGCCGTGCGTTTGCCCTGCTGCGAGCGGCCGGTCAAGAAGGCCGGCATGATTGCAATTCCGCGCGCTGCCTTCTTCGTTGCCGAAGGCTTCAAAGTTTGATGGAAAGCCATTCTCATAAGTGGACGCATACTCAACCGCGGCGATGTTAATGGTCCGCAGCGAACCGACCGCCGCGGCTTCGTTTGCCACCATTCTTGCGCGGAGCAGGTTGGGGATCGCAATCGCGGCGATTATGAGAACAAGCGGAATCACTGCGATGCCTGCGTAGCCCAGCACGAGGCCGACAATCGCGGCACCTTTGCCTCCAAGCCGTCCAGCGGACTTGCGAATATCTGACAGCGAAAGGTGACCCAGAACAATCGCGGCAATAGACGCGGGGAGGAAAAATGTGAAGATGCCGCATACGAGGCTGGCAATCGCTTTTCGGCTGGTCGGGACCTCCGGAGCGGTTAATGGTCCCGGTCCGACCACAGTTGAATTTTGAGACCGGGATGCCCCGGCGGCACTCGCAGGCAGAGAATTCCCGCACTTGGAGCAGTATTGCGCCGACTCGGCATTGGTCATTCGGCACTTTGCACAGAACACGCGGCACCTACTTTGCTGCCAATATATCCCTTCGGTTAACAATTTTGGCAACTTTATGCAGTCGTTAGGCCCGTTTCGATTGCCAAAGCTGCGGATGGAAGCGACAATACTCTGCGTATGGGTGCTCCCGACACTGTCACCTTGATTCTCGCAGCCGGCAAAGGAACGCGCATGCGTTCCGAGCTGGCGAAGGTTTTGCATCGCGCGGGCGGGCGCCCGCTGCTCGAGCATGTCATTCGCGCATGCCAGCCACTGAAGGCAGCGCAATTGCTCGCGGTGGTGGGCCATCAAGCCGAGGAGGTTGGCGCGGTAGCCGAATCGTTGGGCGCCGAAACAGTGGTGCAGCAACCGCAGCGTGGCACGGGCCACGCCGTGCAGGTGGCGCGGCGCAGAATGCGCAGGAGCGCGAAGCTGGTGATGGTGGTCGCGGGTGACGCCGCACTATTGCGTACTACGACTCTTGCGGCGCTGCTGGATACGCACCGCCGCGGTGAAGCCGCTGCGACGATTCTGAGCGCCGAGCTTGACGATCCTACGAATTATGGCCGCGTGGTGCGCGATGCCGAAGGACGGGTGCAAGCCGTCGTGGAAGAGAAGGCGGCGACGCCGGAGCAACGCGCGATCCGCGAAGTGAATTCCAGCATTTATTGTTTCACACTGGAAAAACTTTGGTCCTGCCTGAACGCGCTACGGCCCGACAACGCGCATCACGAGCTTTATCTGACCGACGCTATCGGCCTCCTGCGCCAGCGCAATGAACGCGTGCTCGCGCATGTGGCCTCCGATGCGAATGAAGTGCTCGGCTGCAATACGCGCGGCGAGCTGGCGAACATTGACCGCATATTCCGGGCGCGGAAGGCCGCTGAACTGATGGACGCGGGCGTGACAATTTACCTTCCGGAGACGGCGGTGATCGATCCCGACGTCACCGCCGGCCCCGATACGGTGATTGACCCGTGCGTGCAACTGCTGGGTAAAACGCGCGTCGGCGCGCGATGCAAAATTCAGACGGGCAGCGTTCTGCGCGACACGCGTGTCGATGACGACGTTTTCATCGGCGCGCACACAGTGATGGACGCAAGCCGGGTGGGCAGCAAAGCGCAGGTCGGGCCATTTTCGCGGCTGCGTCCCGGCGCGGACATACGCGCGGGCGCGCACATCGGCAATTTTGTAGAAGTGAAAAACGCGGTGGTGCGCGAAGGAGCAAAAGCGAATCACCTTACCTATCTTGGGGACGCGACCATCGGCCGCGGAGCTAACATCGGCGCGGGGACGATCACGTGCAATTACGACGGCGTCGCCAAGCACCCTACGACGATTGGCGACCGCGTGTTTATTGGCAGTGATACGGCGCTGGTGGCGCCCGTGCGCGTCGGCGACGGTGCCTACGTTGCAGCTGGCTCGACCATCACTGAAAATGTTCCCGCTGACGCTCTTGCCATTGCCCGCGGCCGCCAGAGCAATAAGCCCGGATGGGCCGCAGCGCGGCGTCGCGAGCTAGCGCGTGCGGTAGCCGACAAGGCGCACGGCAAGGTAAAACGCGGGAGGAAGGCGGCACGCCGACCGAAGGTGAAACCACGCCGCAGCAAACGAAAGCGCTCCAGACGATCCCGCCGTTAGATCGACGTTCACTTGCCAGGGATTTGTTGCGGTTAGCAAAGTTTAACCAGGCTCGGTCGCCTTGAATAAGTCGCAGTTGTGGCCACTGCCTTCTTCACAAACCAGCTACCTCTCGACTGCATAGCACAATCGGACGACGCCATCGGGGTACTTCTTGGTTGAGCGCAAGCGAAGCGGCACGTCCCGGTGGCGCGGCGCCATGAGAGGAATTCCCTCACCGATGAAGGTGGGGATGACGTGGATGTCGAACTCGTCGATCTCGCCGACATCAAGAAACGAGGCGATCAGCTCTCCGCCGCCCATCATCCAGATCTGTTTTCCCGGAGCCGCGCGCAGGCGCTGCGCAAATGCCTTCACCGGCTCCGACACAAATTTTACGCCGGGAGTCGCTGGTTTCGCAGGCTTCCGCGAAAACACGTAGTTGGCAACCTTCGTGTCGAATATGCCGCCTTTCCCGCCACTGTTCTTGTGATAGTCAAGAGCCCAGTCGTAGGTTTTGCGTCCCCACAGGATCGTGTCAATTGTGGGATAGAACGCGCCCATGCCGTAATCGACTGTGCGCGGCCGGCGATTCAACCATTCGACGTCGCCGTCCGGCCTGGCGATGTAACCATCGGCACTCATTGCGATATAGACGATGATTCTTCGGATTGACTTCATGAAGCATCCTGCGGTTGCTCAAATCTACCGAAACCAGGGCCGCGCGGTACTTACTGCAGATCGTACGTGCTGAAACAGCCTGGCAAGCATAAGCTGGCTAAATGGCGGTGTCAGCGAATTGTAGGCCGTCCACGGGCGCTCGACTGGTGTTCGGCTGGTCTGGATAGCCGAGCATGAATGTTACGGGAGCTAGCCTCCCGGTCAGCTCGCCTATTTCCCATTTGTAGTCGTTCCCTGTGAGATGCGAAATCAATTGCAACAGTTCGGCAGGGGAGTAGGCGCGCAGACAAGAAAGGACTCCGTCGAACCACAGAACAAACGGGATGACCGGAATCAAATAAGTCCAAATCAAGCGCGACAGCCGGAATGGACGAATGAAAGGGACAGTGAAAAACGCGCCAAGCGGCATGAGAAAAGTAAGAAGAATGCTGAGAGGACGGCGCCGGGCGGCCTCGAAGATGGCAATCCCCTGCCGACTGTCCACAGTACTTTGAAGTATCGCGGTCGCTTGATTTGGGGCGAAGTGGTGAAACGAAGTAAACATGACGCGGAACCCGCCGAGCTGCGGCGGAATTCTCGTGGCATCGACCGATTCGGCGCAATAGCTGATGGCCCCTTCAGAGGCTTTTCGCGCTCCACGGAATGCGGCGATGTTTGGATACTTATCCGTCAGGCAGATTTCGAGTCGGTCTGTACTCTCACGCGCAAGCGTCTGATGCAGCGAGATCCAAGGCCCTCCCGCGCCTGAACAAAGATCGATCAGGCGATGTGCGCCGGAGGCTTTGACCGCGCTCAAAAGGCGTGCGGTAACGGGTTCGTAGATTTGCCCGATTCGAAACACGGCTTGCAGAGCGTCCATAACGCCGTCGCGAAAGATCTTGGGGAACCAGGCTTGCTCGTGAATCTCAGAGAGTTTGATTCGACGCATGGCTGATCCGTCCGCCGCAATTTTGACCGTGGGCCCCAGGGAAGTAGCCAGATGATAGCACCGCGGCAGTTGGCCTTGAAACCACTGACTTGACCGCTCTCTTACGAGAGCGGAACACAATCCGCTTGACAGCGGCTGGGGCTTGCAGTTTTGTAGGGGTCTGAGCGGCGCGCGATGGCTGCTTGGTGTGAAAATTTGGATTCAGAGCGTGCTGCTGCGAAGGACGGAATTATGAGTACGAGCATGCATCCCGTTCATAAGGCGCTAGCGAGCCACACGGATCCCAAGGGTTTGCCGTGGGTGCCGTGGGCTCCCGGGCATTTCATCAAGCTGATTAAGCTGAATCCCATCACCGGGCAAATCATTTTGTTTATTCGTTCGCTGCCGGGAGCGGCGCTGCAGATGCATTTCCATCCAGGCACAGTGGTGGTTTACACCGTGCAAGGAGCGTGGACTTACGACGAAGGCTGGGTTTCGGAAGCGGGCGATGTAATTTTTGAAGTTGCGGGCTCGACACATTCGCCGCGCATGGTGGGCAGGGAAGATACGGTCGTGTTTGCGGTGATTAAAGGAGCGCTGGATTTTGTGGACGCCGCTGGAAACACCATCGCCACCGAAAACTGGCAGACGTTCCTGAAGCGCTATCACGATTATTGCCATGAGAAAGGTTTGACGCCTGTGGACATCACGAAATTCTGATTGCAGACGGCGTGTGTCCGCGAAAACTTCGGCAATGCTGCGGCCCCGGGCGCAAGCAGCGTCCCTACGGTCCTAATTCGAGTTTGAGTTGTCTTCGGTGGCCGGCGGAGCGATCTTAGCGAGCTCGGCTTCCAGTTCGTCAATCTTCTTCTGCTGGTCGTCCATTTCCTGCTGCTTGGCCGCAATCTGATCTTGTTCGTCCTTGAGCTTGGCCGCGCCTTCCTTGTCCGAGGAATAATCTGGTTTGCCGTAATACATCTGCGAATCGAGAGTGTTGGTACGCTGGAGCAGGTCAAGATCGGTCTTGATAGTGGACAATTTTTCCTTGGCGTCAGCAATCTGGGATTTCAGCGCGCTCTTGTCCTCGGCGCCAGATTTCGCCAAGCTTTTTGCCGCCGTAGCGCCATTGGCTGAGCTGTCCGCAGCTGCACTCGCGGCTGAACTATCGGCATCGGCGCCAGCGGGAGCTTCGCCCACTACGCTGATTTGAGCTCCGGCTTTGGGAACCGTGTCGTTGTCCCACACGCGTGCGGGCTTTTGGTCGTCTTTCTTGGCCTCGCGAGCGCGTTTGGCGGCTTCCGCCAAAGACGACGTGGATGAGGACTGCGTGTCCTGTTGCTGAGGAGGAGGCGGCATTTGCGACTGTCCTGCGGCGAAACCCACCGGCAAAATCAGCAGAATTCCGAGGCTCAAACGTGCGATTTTCATGATCCTTCTCCAGGCAGCCGTTTCCCAATCCTTAATTCTAGCCGTGCCGCTGCGGGAGTGGCAATTGGCGTCCGGTGTCGCGCCCAAAGAGGCACCCTGTACATCTCGGCAGGTGCGGGCTGACCGGCGCGGAGTTGGTAGATGAAAGGCGCACCCGCCGTCGCGCATTGCGGGATTTCTTGCGCGCCCGCAGAACCCACGGCATACTTCTCGGACGGTGCCTGTCCCGCGGCGGCCACAGCGACTTTAAGCCTTCGGAGCAATGATGCGATATTGCGTCGGCGTTATGCTGTCTTTTTTGTTTTTGTTACAGGTTATGGCTTTTGTTACCCGCGCGGCAGTGGCGCCGCAAGGGCAGGCCTTGAAGGTAGTGGTGGCCACGCAACAATCAGACCAAGCGACGCCCGATACTTCGGCGCCCTCGCCTTCGAATTCGACCACATCGGCGCCAGCGAAAAAGGTAACGGCCTACACGCTGCCGCCCGATCTGTATCGAAAGGCCCGGGACCTCGGCCGGTTTCGCTTCCGCTTCAACCTGATCGATTTTTTCTACGGAGTATTTGTTCTGTGGGTGATTTTGCGCTGGAGGTTCGGGCCGACATTCCGTGATTGGGCGGAGGGCGTGTCGCGGAATCGCCTTGTGCAAGCCGCAATTTTTGCCCCGCTGCTAATTTTGACCATCAACATTCTCACTTTGCCATCGGATATCTACGAGAATTCCGTGGAGAGGAAGTACGGGCTCAGCGTGCAGGGCTGGAGCTCGTGGTTCTGGGACTGGACCAAGGGACAATTTCTCGTGGTAGTGCTGGGGATTGTCCTAGTTTCCATTTTATATGCGGTGATTCGCAGCAGCCCGCGACGCTGGTGGTTCTATTTTTGGTTGGTGTCGCTGCCTATCGCCGTGGTTTTAGTGTTTCTGCAGCCGCTCGTCGTGGACCCCATGTTCCACAAATTCGAACCGCTGCAGCGGAAAGATCCAGAGCTGACGGCCAGCCTGGAACGCATGGTGCAGCGCGCAGGGCAAAACATTCCACCCGAGCGCATGTTCTGGATGGGCGCGGGAGAAAAAACCACCGAGCTGAACGCGTACGTGACCGGCATCGGAGCGTCCAAACGAATCGTCGTGTGGGACAACACCATCGCCAAGATGAATACGGCGCAAATCGTTTACGTGGCTGGGCACGAGATGGGCCATTACGTCCTCAACCACATCTGGAAAGGCCTCGCCTTCGCGGCAGTATTTTTATTCGTGCTTTTCTATCTCGGATTTCGGACGATCGGATGGTTCCTGCGCCGCTGGGGAAAGGATTGGGGCATTCGAGGCCTGGAGGACTGGGCGTCGCTCCCGGCGCTGCTCTTGCTTCTTTCCGTTTATTCTTTTATCGCCAACCCGATCAACAGCGCAATGAGCCGGCACTTCGAACATCAGGCGGATCGCTATGGACTGGAAGTGACGCATGGACTCACGCCGGATTCCGGACAGGTCGCAGCACAATCATTTCAGGTTCTTGGCGAGGTGGATCTGTCGGATCCCGAGCCGAATTCCATTGATGTCCTCATGTTTTATTCGCATCCTCCGATCCCGGACCGGATTCGATTTGCGCTGACGTACGATCCATGGGCGAAGGGCGAGCAGCCGGAATTGGTGAAATAGGCGGCGCCCTTTCCGTCGACTCCGAGATGGCGTTTTTATTGGCGGGCGTCGAAGATCATACGGATTCCGTGCTTGGCGCGCAGCGTGACTAGCGGATCTGGAATTACGGGATGGCCGGGGACTAGTCTGAAACGATACTTCTGCGCGATCGTTGCCAGGACCAGCGCTGATTCCAGCAGCGCAAAGCCCTGTCCAATGCACCGGCGCGGCCCATCACCAAACGGAAAATACGCTCCGGCAGGCAAGCGATTCTCGAGGCCGTTGAGCCAGCGCTCAGGGCGAAAGACCTCTGGGTCATCGAAATAGCGAGGGTCGCGATGCATCACCCATTGCGCCATGATCATTGTGGTATCGGAGGGAAAATCGTAGCCTGCGATCGTGCAGGGGGCGACCGAAGTTCGCGCCACGATGTAGGCAGCAGGATAAAGACGCAACGTTTCGTTCACCACCGCACGCAGATACGCTAAACGCTCAAAGTCGGCCAGTTCCGGCGCGCGGCCAGCCAAAATTCCGTGAAGTTCTTCGTGCAGCCGCGCTTCGGCGGCCGGATTTTCGCTTAGCATATACCAGGCCCAGGAAAGCGTAAGAGCCGTGGTTTCGTGGCCGGCCAGAAATAGTGTCATGGATTCGTCGCGAAGCTGCTGCGGCGTCATTTGCGTGCCGTCTTCGTCCATCGCGCTCATCAGCATCGCGAGCAGATCGTGGTGGTGATTTGTGTTCCCCTCGGCTTGACGCTCTTCGATGATTCCGTAAACCAGTGAATCGAGGAATTGTGTTTCGCGCCTGGCGCGGCGATTCGCGGGCGTAGGCCAGTTTTCGGGGATCTTGATGGGCGAGCGGGCCTTGCGCAGGGAATAGCGCATAAGATAACCGAGCGAGTCGCCCACCTGTTCCGCTTCCGCTTGCAGCGTCGAGCCAAAAAGTGTACGGACGGCGATATCGAGAGTCATCGCCATCATTTCCTGCGTGATGTCGCGGACGTCCCCATCCCGCCATTGTTTCATGCGAACTTCGGCGCGTTCGACCATGGTCGCGCCGTATTCATTGATGCGGCTGCGATGAAAGGCGGGCTGCGCCAGGCGGCGCTGGCGGCGCCAAAAATCGCCTTCGCTGATGAGCAGGCCTTGGCCGAGCAAGCGTTGCGTGACGTCTTTGGTCAGTTTGCTTTTGTGGAACTTAGCTTGTTGGACGATGCAAACCTGCTCGATGTAATCGGGATGATTCAGAAAAATGCGGTGCTGATTGACTATCGGAACGCAAACGATGTCGCCGTACTCGCGCGCGAGCCTGCGCAAGGTTTCAAGGGGGTCGCGCAGGACCTGGAATGCCAGGCCGAATAGGGGCAGGCCCTTCGGGCCGGGCGGCAATTTGCTTCCGTTTGCAGGCATATTCGCGTGTCCACACCTCGACCGTCGTTTCGCGGCCAGGCACACATTCCTCTAGCAAGTATTACGCTCTACCACCTTACTTTAGTTCACAAACGTTTGCAGCTTTGCTGCTACTGCGCGAATCCAATTCACTGGGGTGCGGGGAGGGCGTCTTGTGGTTCAATAAGACACGCGAACAGCGGCAAGCAAAAGGGGAATCCGTGGAAGTCGAACAACCTGACTGGCTACAGCAGATTGAGGGCATTCTTGAAAGCTTGAACGAAGGGGTACTCATCTCCGACGATTGCCAGAACGTGATATTTACCAATTCCAACTTTCAAGAGATGACCGGAATACCGCGCAGCGAGCTCTTCGGAATGGACTCCTACAAGTTCTATACCAAAGAAGAAGCCGAATTCATCGAGGAGCAAAAAGAACGAGGCCGGCGACAGGGCCGCAACCGATTTGAGTTCGTCCTCCCGCGAAGTGATGGCGGGCGGATGCCGGTGATTATCAGCGCGAAAGTGATCGAGGATCCCGATGGCCGGCAATACACGATTGTCTCGTTTACCGATATTTCCGACCTGAAAAATGCCGAAAACGAGCTGCGCGACGCCAACAAGAAGCTCGAAGAACGGCACCGGGAAATTCAGGAGGACCTGGTGCTGGCCGCGCGCGTCCAGCAGAGCCTGGCGCCGAAATCGCTGGTGTGGGGGAAGGTGCAGGTGGAAACTTTTTATCATCCGGTGCGCACCATCGGAGGAGATTTTGGTCTGGTAAATTCGCTCGACGAGGACCAATTGAACCTGCTGGTCTGCGACGTTTCCGGGCATGGCATCGGGTCCGCGCTGGTGGCTAACCGGATTTATACCGAGATGATGACGCAATTGCGCGCGGGTGCAAACCTGGGAAATATGTTTCGTGGGCTCAACCGGTTCGTCATGCAGAATATCGGCAGTTCGGTTTTCTTTTTTACGGTGGCGGCTGCGCGAATCGACCGAGCGGCACGGCGGATGATTTTTGCTGGGGCGGGACATCCTCCCGGAATGGTGGCGCGAGCCGGGCAAGAGCCTCGTTTGCTGGAATCCCGGAGCATGGTTCTGGGTGCGCTGCCGGACGCGGTGGACGAAGAGGCCAGTCTGGACGTCGACCTCGCTCGGGGCGATCGTGTGGTGCTCTACACCGATGGAATTACCGACGTCTTCAATTCCAACGGCGAGATGCTGGGCGTGGAAGGCGTGCAGAAATTCGTACGCGAAACTTCGTCGCTGCCCTTTCACGAAATGAAGCAGGGCATTCTCGATCGCGTGGCGGCGTGGCGCGAAGGACCGCCGACAGACGACGTTTCACTGGTGCTGGTAGAAGTAAATTAGGCCCTCGGCTGGTTCGAGTTCTTCATTCCTTTTTGTGAGACAACGTGCTCTCGCCATGGCCGATATCCAACTGATTACCGAGATCTCCACAGCGCCCAACGAAATTTTTGTGTTTTTTGTGCCACAGCGCATGCCGCTCTGGTATGGGATTGAAATGGACGCGCATTTTGAAGTGCAAGGCGGCGCATCCGATTTTGCACCGACACAGAAAATACGCATTACCGGCAAATTGCAGCGCTACGACGTGGCGCTGACAGCCGTGATCACCGCCTACGAGTGGGAACACTTACTGGAATGGCATTTTCAGGATTCCTACGGCGTGCGCGGAATGCAGCGATGGGAATTGCAGGGTCTGGCGGGAACCACGCGTGTAACGATGCGCGATAAGTACGAAATGCCGGAGTTTTTTGGCAAGATGCTCGACGCTATCGTCACACGTCGAGCGGTGCGGATGCGCGATCAATCGTGGCTGGAGCGCTTGAAACATCTTGCCGAGCGCTCCTCGTAGCGGCGGGCGGCGATCGTTCGCTGTTCGGCTCGGCGCCACTGCCACCGTGGCGCACTGAAGCTTAGACTCCGACCACACGCAAGAATTTCTTTTTGCCGACGCGGAGCGGCAGCAGGTCGCCGGGATTCAGGACGATGGTGTGCTTCACGTCTTTGGCAATCTCGCCGTTTACCTCGACGGCTCCCTGCTTGATCAGACGTTCGGCTTCGCTGCGCGAATTCGCAAGACCCGCTTCGGTCAGCAATAAATGCAGCGGGCGCTTGCCCCAGGCTAACTTCATTTCAGGCATATCCGTGGGAGCTTTTCGGTCGCGGTAAACCAGGCGAAATTCGTCGGCAGCTTCGCGCGCGGCCTCTTCGCCATGAAAGCCTGCGACAATGGTGTGCGCCATTTGCATTTTGGCATCCATAGGATGCAACACGCCCATTTTGACTTCCTCGCGCAGGCGCACAACGACCGGTGAGCCAAAATCGGTAAGCAATTCGTAGTACGACCACATCAATTCGTCCGAGATGGACATGAGTTTGCCAAACATCTGCCCAGGGGGATCAGTGATCCCCACGTAATTCCCGAGGCTCTTAGACATTTTCCGTTCGCCATCGAGCCCAACGAGAATCGGCATGGTCATGATCACTTGCGCGGGCAGGCCGTATTCGCGCTGGATCTCGCGATGCACGAGCAGATTGAATTTTTGTTCGGTCGCGCCGAGTTCGACGTCTGACTTCAGCGCCACCGCATCGTAGGCCGTCAGCAGCGGATAGAGCAGCTCGTGAACGGAAATCGGCTGATTGGCGTCTAGGCGCGAGCGGAAATCCTCGCGCTCGAGCATGCGCGCGAGGCGATAACGCGCGCAGAGTTGCACGACTTCTTGGCTGCTGAGCTTGCCGAGCCACTCGTTGTTGTAACGGACCTCTGTTTTTGTCTTATCGAGAATCTTGAAAACCTGCTGGAGATAAGTTTCCGCGTTTTTTTCGACTTGCTCACGTTTGAGCGGCGGGCGAGTTTCCGATTGTCCGGTGGGATCGCCAATCATTGCCGAAAAATCGCCGATAAGGAAAATCGCGGTGTGGCCCATGTCCTGAAATTGCTTGAGCTTTCGCAGTACCACAGTATGGCCGAGGTGAATGTCCGGCGCGGTGGGGTCAACGCCCAGATATACGCGCAGAGGTTTGCCGGTCTTTGTCGACTGCTCGAGCTTGGCCTTCAATTCGTCTTCGCGGATGATTTCTGCCGCGCCTTTGCGCAGGTACGCGAGTTGTTCTTCTACCGGCTTAAATTTCGCGGAAGACACTATTTTTTCTCCGGCACTTTGGTGGGATCTAGCAGAACGCGGCGGCCTTCGATGCGATACCGCCCTTCCAGCACAAGTTTTACTGCTTCGCTGTAAATGCGATGTTCTTCACGCAGGATGCGTTCGGCTAAAGTTTCCGGCGTGTCCCGATCTTCGATGGGGACGCAGGCTTGCAGCACGATCGGCCCGGCGTCAAGATTTTCGTCGACGAAGTGGACCGTGCAGCCGGAGAATTTCGCGCCGTGTTCCAGAGCCTGGCGCTGCGATTCGAGTCCCGGAAACGCAGGTAACAGCGACGGATGAATATTCAAGATGCGACTCGGAAAGGCCGCGACGAAATGCGCCGAAAGCAGGCGCATATAGCCCGCGAGGCAGACCAGATCTACGTTTCTTTCGCGCAAGGCTGCTACGACCAATTTGTCGTAGGCTTCGCGTTCGAGGCCTTTCGACGGGATCACCTGCGTTGCGATGCCGCGCGCGCGCGCTTTCTCGATTCCCGGAGCTCCTTCGCGATTGCTGACCACGATCGCGATTTCGGCATCAGGAATGCGGCCGGAGGCGATGCTGTCAGCCAGCGCTTCGAAATTCGATCCGCGGCCCGAAAGCAGCACGCCAATGCGTTTTTTCATGACCGCCCGAAATTAGCATAGTTCCGGAAGCTCTCCAAACCGCGGCGCGTAAGGACATTCCTCGCTTGACTCCGCACCGGAGCGGAGGCATTGTTTTCGACGCGTTCGCAATCCTCGGGAGGCTCCCCGTGTTGAATGTGCGTTTCGCCTTGTTGGTCTGCGCGTTCCTACTGATTGCTGGCCTGATTGCCGGCTGCTCCACCGGAGGCGGCGATCAGCCGCAGCCACAGGTTGCTGTTCAGCCGGCAGACACACGAGCGTCTGAGGAGGCTGCGATTCGCGCTGCGTCCGCCGCGTGGAGCCAGGCATCCGCAGCGAAGGACGTAGATAAGACTGTTTCTTTTTACGGGGATGGCGCCGTGGTGATGTCTCCCAAAGCCCCCGCGGTTCATGGCAGCGAGAATATTCGAAAGGGCTGGGCAGAGGGGTTCGCCACGCCCGGGCCTGGTTTGAGTTGGCGTACTACGGCAGTGGAAGTCGCACGGTCCGGCGATCTCGCGTACGAAAACGGCACGTATGATTTCGTTACGACTGGGAAGGATGGCAAGACCAGCGACGAGAAGGGCAAGTATCTGGTCATCTGGAAGAAGCAAGCCGATGGCGCGTGGAAAGTAGCCGTGGATATGGACAATACCGACCAGTAGCGCGCAAGGCCTAGGCAAGAACCGCGTGGCGGCCTAAAAGACCGCCGCTACCAAGACGTGATGCGTTTCTCGCAAACTCTATAGAGCGAGCTTGCCAGTATAAATGATGCGGGGCTTTCCGCGGACAGCGCGTTCCACGCGGCCGATCAGGTAGAATTTCTCGCGCTTGCGCTTCAGTTCACTTTCCACGCGCGAGACGTGTTTGGCCGGCACGACCAGAATCATTCCCACGCCCAGATTGAAAGTATGCAGGAGTTCGTCGCGATCGATTTCGCCAAGCTGCGCCAAATATTTAAAAATGGGGAGCACCGGCCAGGAACCCAGATCAATCACAGCTTGCACGTTGCTGGGGAGCGCGCGCGGCAAATTGCCGGTGATTCCGCCGCCGGTGATATGCGCCATGGAAGTAACCCATTCGCGTGCCAGGATATTTTTCAGCAGCGGCCAATAGGCGCGGTGCGGTTTCAGCAATTCCGCGCCGATTTTGTTGCTGACTTCCGCAACGTAAGTATTGGGATTGAGCTTGGCGACGCCAAAAACCAATTTTCGCGCGAGAGAGTAACCGTTGGTGTGCAGGCCGCTGGAGGGCAGCGCGAGCAGTGCATCACCGGGACGTACGCGGCTGGGATCAAGCCGCATTTTTCTCTCGACGGCTCCGACGACGAATCCCGCGAGGTCGTAATCGCCCGGCGGATAAAAATCGGGCATCTCGGCGGTTTCGCCGCCGATCAGCGCGCAACCGGCGTGGCGAGCGGCGCGGCTCATTCCTTCGATCACCTGCTCGACGATGCGCGGATCAATTTTGCCCATGGCCAGGTAATCCAGAAAAAACAGCGGCTGCGCCCCCTGGGTGAGAATGTCGTTGATGCAATGATTCAGAATGTCCACGCCCACCGTGGAATGAATTCCCGTGGCAAAGGCGATTTTCAGCTTTGTCCCGACGCCATCAGCGCTGGAAACCAGAATGGGATCTCGCCAGCGTTTGCGGTCGAGCTGGAAAAGCGCACCGAATCCTCCCACGGGAGCGAGGACGCCGTGGGTGAACGTGCGGCGCGCCATGGCGGCGATGCGCCGCTTGGTTTCATCAGAAGCTGCGATATTTACCCCAGCATCGGCGTAGCGCATCTATGGAATCTGCTTTCTGAAGGAGACGAAAAACTTCCTGAAGCCCCGAGTATCCTGAATTTCAGAACAGGTGGAACAAACGCTTCCAGCGAATCTCTCCCGGATGAATCACGGCGTTCAAATACGTTTCAAAGCGCTCGCCGACATGGCCGGGCTCCCAAACTTCTTCCGGCGCGTCAATGGACATATAGATGAGCATCGGCGTGCCAATAATATTCTCGCGAGGCACGAAGCCCCAGTAGCGGCTATCATAGGAATTTTCGCGGTTATCGCCCATCATGAAATATTGGCCTTGCGGAACGTGATAGGGCCCGCGATTTTCCTGCGGATTCGGCGGATCGGGGCGGTAAGGCTCATCCAGTTTCTTCTCGTTGATGTAAACGACGCCTTGTTTGATTTCGATCGTGTCGCCGGGCAAGCCAATGCAGCGCTTGATGAAATCCGGAAAGCCCTGCTCAGGCAGCGGTGCGCGAAACACGATAATCTGCTGGCGTTTCGGTTCGCGCCAGAGTGGGACGTGCCAGGGCGTGAAGGGAATTCCGGCGTCGTAGCCGAAGCGGCTGACGATCAAATGATCGCCGATCAATACGGTGTTTTCCATCGAGCCGCTAGGAATCACCCGGGCCTGTACCAAAGTGCCTTCGATAAAGAGAAACGCAACAATTACCCAAAACCAGGAAACAACTTCGCGCCAGACTTTGTCGCTGGTTGTGGCGGGGTTGTGCTGCACCCTATCCAGCCGGTCGCGATCGGCCGCGACGGCTTCTTCGACGTCAGCTTTCACGATGAGCCTCCACTTCAAGTTGCACCAGCTCCGTCGGATAGCTGCCGGTGTAGCACGATGTGCAGAATTTGTGGCCGGCGTCGTCGTTGTCTTCAACGGCCAGCCGCAATCCCTCCAGCGAAACGTAGCCTAACGAGTCAGCGCCCAGGTACTTGCGGATTTCCTCGACCGAATAATTAGCGGCGATCAGTTCCTCGCGGCGCGGCGTATCCACGCCGTAATAGCACGGCGAGATCGTGGGCGGGCAACTGATGCGCACGTGGACTTCGGTGGCGCCCGCGTCGCGAACCAAGCGCACGATTTTGCGGCTGGTGGTGCCGCGCACAATCGAATCGTCTACCAACACAACGCGCTGACCCTCCAACATTCGACGGACGGGGTTGAGTTTTAGCTTCACTCCAAAATCGCGAATGGCCTGGCTAGGCTCGATGAAGGTGCGGCCGATGTAGTGATTGCGAATCAGCGCCATGCGAAAGGGAATGCCGGAATCCGCCGAATAGCCGATGGCTGCCGGAACGCCGGAGTCGGGCACGGGCGTGACAATGTCAGCTTCGACCGGATGTTCCTTCGCGAGCAGCCTGCCAAGGCGTTCGCGCGTGCGGTTTACCGGCGTGCCAAAAACCAGGCTGTCGGGACGCGAGAAGTAAACATGTTCGAAGACGCATTGCTGCAGCGGCTTTTCCGGCGCGAAATGAAAGGATTCGATGCCGCTGCGCGAAATCCGTACCATTTCTCCCGGCTCGACATCGCGCATATATTCGGCGTCAATCAAATCGAACGCGCAGGTTTCGGAGGCGGCCACCCAGGAGCCGTCGAGGCGTCCGATACACAGCGGGCGAAAGCCACGCGGATCGCGAATCGCGTAGATTTCATCGCGCGTGAGCAACAACAGGGAGTACGCGCCTTCCACTTGATTCAGCGCGTCAGCGATGGCGCCGGTAAGATTGCGCGCGCCGCTGCGTGCGATCAGGTGGACAATTACTTCCGTGTCGCTGGTGGTTTGAAAAATGGATCCGCGATGTTCCAGTTTTTTGCGCAACTCGATAGCGTTGGTCAGGTTGCCGTTATGGCCGAGGGCGATTTTGCCTTTGTTGCAGTCGATCACGACAGGTTGCGCATTCATTAGGGATGTGTCGCCCGCGGTGGAATAGCGCGTGTGGCCGATCGCTGCGTAACCGGGAAGGCGCGAAATCACTTCTGGCGTGAAAATCTCCTGCACTAGGCCCATCGCCTTGTGGACGTGGACTTGCGAACCGTCCGTCGAAGCGATGCCGGCGGATTCCTGGCCGCGATGTTGCAGAGCGTAGAGGCCGAGATAGGTCATCTTCGCGGCTTCCGGGTGGCCGAAAATGCCGAAAACGCCGCAATGATCGTGGAAATGATCGTCGCCGATTATAGGGACTTTTGAACTCATGCAGTCTCGATTGCCTTTTGCAGCGCTCCGCTCCAGGTATTGTGGAATGAAGCGATAGAGCCTTGTACCACAGGCGAGCCGTTATATTGGATGCGAAAATCGCCGCGCGTGACTGTACCGATTTGTTGTACGGCCACTTTACATTGTGCCGCAACCTCATTCACGCGGGCAAGCGAAGAGGGCGAAAGCGAAACTAGGGCGCGGGCGCCGCGTTCGCCGAAAAGCGCCGATTCAGTCGGTTCGTCGTGGTTTGCGGGCGCGAGCGTGACCTGCGCTGCAAGCCCATTCGCGCCGAAACACGATTCAGCTAACGTGACGGCCAGGCCGCCGTCGCTGATGTCGTGCGCGGAGTGGATTCGTTCTTCATTGGCGAGCTTCACCAAACATTCGATCAGGCGCTTTTCGGCAGCCAGGTCAATTTCGGGAGGCGCACCGGCGACGATTCCGTGAATTGTCTTGGCATACTCGCTCGACGAAAATTCCCGCGACGCTTCCGTACTGTCGGACTTCCAGCCGCCATTCTGCCCCGCTCCATCGAGCAGCAGGATCACGTCGCCTTGGTGGCGAAAACCAGAGCCGAGCGCGCAGTCGGCGTTTTCCATCAAGCCAAGAACACCCAGAATCGGCGTAGGGTAAATCGCCTTGCCCAGCGTTTCATTGTAAAAGCTGACGTTTCCGCCGGTGATGGGAGTTTCAAGGACGCGGCAGGCTTCGGCGATGCCGTCAACGGTTTCGCTGAATTGCCACATCACCTCCGGCTTTTCCGGATTGCCGAAATTCAGGCAATTGGTGGCAGCGACCGGACGCGCGCCAGTGCAAGCAACGTTGCGCGCGGCTTCGGCGACTGCATGCATCGCGCCAACGCGCGGGGAGAGGTAACACCAACGGCCGTTGCCGTCGGTCGAGAGAGCCAGCGCACGCTTGGTTTCTTTTAAGCGCAGCACGGCGGCATCGCCCGAACCTGGGCCGAAGCGAGTATTCGTTTGCACCATGGAGTCGTATTGTTCGGTGATCCAATATTTCGAAGCAATGGTTGGCGATGCG
>Ga0210390_10000148_pt1 | contig 73964 bp, 71 predicted proteins | sample IncBWH11OmetaG_FD_161050 | JGI IMG/M metagenome (GOLD analysis project Ga0210390, IMG submission 161050) | Forest soil microbial communities from Barre Woods Harvard Forest LTER site, Petersham, Massachusetts, United States - Inc-BW-H-11-O ...
CGAAGGCGTCCGCGCTCGCGTAGTCGATCGCCATGGCGATGATCTGCTTGGTCGCGCGGACGGCGAGCGGGCCGTTGGCGGCTATGGTCGCGGCGAGTTCGCGGGCCGTGGCCAGAGCCTGCCCGGGCTCGCTGAGCATAGTGACCAGACCATGGGCGTGGGCGGTTTCTGCGGTGAGCGGTTCACCGGTCAGCGCGACGTACATCGCGAGCTGGTATGGCAGGATTTTCGGCAGCCGCAGCAGGCCGCCGGCCGCCGCGACGAGGCCGCGCTTGACCTCGGGCAGGCCGAACTTGGCGTCGCGCGCGGCGACGATCAGGTCCGCGGTGAGCGCGAGTTCGCAGCCGCCGGCCAGCGCCCAGCCTTCGACGGCGGCTATCAGCGGTTTCGTCGGCGGGCGCTCGGTGAGGCCGCCGAACCCCCGGCCAGGCAGCGAAGGCAGCTCGCCGCGGGCGAAGGCCTTGAGGTCCATGCCCGCGCAGAATGTGCCGCCCGCGCCGGTGAGGATCGCCACCGTGAGGTCGTTTCGTGTTTCGAACTCGTCGATGGCCGCGGCGATGCCCTCGGCCACCTTCAGGTCGACGGCGTTGCGCGCTTCGGGGCGGTTGATCGTGATGACGGCGATGCCGTCGCTGAACTCCGTCAAAACACTGCTCATGCGCTGCGCGCTCCGTTTCTCGATGCTGTGCTCTCCGGGCGTGCCTTTGATTATCCGAACGGCCGCGCTGTCTGTCTGTCTGCCCTGAACTGCTTGTCCATCCGAAGTCTTGGCCTAGAGCCTCCTCGATACCCCACACGGGTACCTGCACTAGGACTTACGGAGCTTACGGAGAAAACTACAGGGTGGCCGCGACTGCGGTGCGCCGCCTCATCGGCCGGCTCGACCGACCCACAGCGGAGGATGCCGCACGGGATGAAGCGGCCCGGGTAGGCCCCGCACCACTCATCGACATGCCAGTCGTTGTAGCCCTTGATCATGATCATGATCATGATCAGGTTCACGTCGCGGTCCGGCCCCTGGTTGCGGACCAGGCCGCGCCGCCGACTCGGGACGGCGCAGTCGCGCTCCTGCTCCGCTCCCGCGCGGCTGGCCTCTGGCGCCCGATCGGCTGGCGCGAAAGGCAAGAGCGGGCCGCTGAAACGCGGGGAAGTCACGGAGCCGCAGGCGCGTAGCGTGCGGTAGTCAGCTGCTTTTGGAGGCAATGCGTCTCGAAGAATGCGCTGTTTTCACTGTCAAGTACGGGTTGACGATAAAAACGGCGGCTGCCTATTGGGTGATCAGCTCCAACCGATCGCACGGCAGGCCGATCAAGTTTGTGGCAGGCTAGACTAGCGCCGGGTGCTATAATGGCGCGCAACTGCGTGGGTCGTGGTATTCGGCGGGAGTGAATGGCGGGCCGTGATTAATGTTAACAGCGTTCCCCTCGTCATATTCTTGGTGGTAGAAGCTGCCTCATGGGTCTTCCTGCTCGTGCGAATGCTGATTGTACGGCCAAAATTGACTCGCGGGCGCGCGGCAGTTGGAATTATCGTCGGGGCCGCCCTGATCCAGGAACTCGGCCTGGTCCGCGGCCTTCCCGAGCGAACGGTGGCGCTTATGGGGATAACCGCGGCCCTATCGTTTGCGGTGAGCACGCTGGTACTGCGCCGTCATTACGCGAGGTACTTCGAGGCGCAGGAGGAGCACGGTGTCCGCAGCGTTGAATCGCGTAAGGCGTCGAATCCGGTGGCCTTCGGGATCATCGGCCTGATAGCGGTATTCGCGGCGATCTTCCTTGTCGTCTTCAAGGGAGTGACGTTGTAAACGTGTCCCGACTACCTAAAACTAAAATCAAAAGCGCCAAGTGGCCTGAAGCTTGCCGTTGCTACGGGCGATTTGTCCGGTCTGGAGGGCGCATATGCCTATGAGCGTGCGGGGTGCGATTCTGGGTCTCGCGCCGTGGCCGGGCCCGTCCCCTCAGCCAGGCTGGCGTCGCGGAGATTGATGGCTCGGACGAGGAGCTGGGACACGTCGATGACCTCGAGGCTCTCCTTGGCCTGGCCGGCTGCCTTCTTGGCGTTCACCGCGTCGCCGAGCATGACCATGCAGTAGGGGCAGGCCGTGGAGGATATTCGTCCTGGATACTGTCGCACAGGGGTGGCGCAGGCTGGGCGGCATCGGAGGCGCCGAGGGTGATGGACGGCAAGGTGGACGGGAACAAACGCGCGCGGCTCGCCCGCCAGCCTGTGTGCGTGCCATGCGCATGGTCCTGACCTTCCGGCGGCCCGAGGGCGCTCCAACCCCGGAGACCATGAGAGCTCTGGCGCCCGGGATGGACCCGGAGCTGTCCGGGATGCTGCTGGTCCACCTGATGGCCGCCCAGCTGCAATCCCAGCGGACCATCGGTGAGCCCATGTTCGGAGGGCTTCCGGAGAGCCTGGCCATGGAGATGGTGGCCAACAGGCTGTTCCACGGCGGCGAGCAGCCAGACGTGCTGCTAGCCCGAACCCGAATGCTATGGGAGACCTACGGCAGCCAGATCGACCTAGAACGGCTCAAGGTGCACGGGCGCCTGCGGGACCTGCTCAGGGAAGCGACCGGCCTGGACCGCGACGACATCGCGGCGCTTACCTTTGCCTACCACGGGTACATTCGCGCGCACCGCCAGCAGCAAGAGGAAACTCCGTGGTCAGGGCGATGTCGATCATGTACGTAAGGTGCTTGTCGGGCCTGACAACGCAACCCCCGGCGTCCCGGGCCTCTACAGATGCTGGATGGCGCAGATTGAGGTAGTCAACGCCGCATCTGCACCACCACCTGACAGATGGGGCGGTAACCTCGATCAGCCTGTCTCGCCGTCGGCGTGTCACCGACCCCTCTTCGCTGGCTGCCGACGCGAGGGCAGCTGGGGTTGCGACTGTTGGCTGGGGGAAGGATGCTAGAACAGTGGCAAGCGGATCGCTTGCTAGGCATGCCCAAGGTCTACATAGAGACCACGACCGTGGACCTTAGACCAGGCAAGGATGGTTTCTATATACTGGAAAGTGATGATGAAAGCGAAAGTTTCATTCTTGATATTTCTCGTGGAAGAATGAATCAGATGAAGGCTAGGCTTCAACTCCGCTATGGGCGAGAGGTCGTTCTCTCCAGAATGTGCACGGCCGTTCCACATACCAATCCTGACGGCACGCTTCTTACTTTTCCGCACCTTCATAGATATACGGAAGAATTTGGCGACAGAGTCGCCGAGCAACTTGAACCTTTCGTCGACGTAGCTTCAGCCCTGAATTTCTTCTGTGATCGGATCAACCTTCCGCAGCCGGATATTCAAGGAGGTATCACATGAGCTTTGATGCGGATCAGCTCGCAAGCTCATACCTGTCCTGGATAAGGCGCGGCGTGAGCACGATCAAGCTCGATGAACGAACTTCGGAGCTTACTACGCCATTCCTGGACCGCCACAACGACCATTTGCAGATCTATGCAGAGCGCCTAGATGCTGATCATTTTTTGCTTTCCGATGATGGCTATATTGTTAGCGAGCTCAAGTCGAGCGGGGTCGAACGCCTTGGAGACCGCAGGCAAGTCATCTTCCAAGACCTGCTTAGTGGGTATGGAGTTGAATTGGCTCAAAATGAGCTGCGGGTTGAAGCCAGCTCATCGAACCTTGGTCAGCGTGTACATAACCTCGTTCAAGCGATGTTGAGCCTGGACGATATGTTCGTACTCGCACAGCCTCAGGCTAGGAGCACATTTTTGGATGTTGTGGCTAAGTTTCTAGATGACGCTGACGTTAGGTATTCGCCGCGCGCCAAATTTGCTGGGAAAAGCGGCCTTGACCATTTGGTTGACTTTGTGATCCCCAAATCCAAGGAAGCTCCTGAAAGAATCCTTCAGGTAGTGAATTCCCCACGACGTGATCGTGTGGAGAGCTTGTTGTTCGCGGCAAATGATATGAGAGCTGCTCGCGGCATGGAAATTTCCTATTTTGCGCTAGTCAACGACTCCCGCCGTGAAGTGCAAGGGGATATCCTCAATGCTTTCGCCGCTTACGATGTTCAGGTAAGGCCTTGGTCTCGCCGAGAGGACCTGGTTGCCGTCCTGGCAGCATAGCGCTTGCATCGGTTGGCTGCACGCGCCCGGCACGGCGGCCCGTTCCGTGCCAGACGCGGCACGTACGGCGTCCATACCGGGCCGGGTAGTCTGCGGCGGCGGCGGCGCGTGAAGTACGTCGCCTAGTATGAACGGCTCGAGTTCTCGACGCTGCACCCCGGGAGGGCGGCGGCTCTAGTGTTCCTATGGGTTGTAATTCCTCGCGAACTAATAGGCGAGGAGACCTTCTCGACGACCGATCGCATAGATCACATCAGTATTGGCTGGGTTTGCGAAACCTGCTTTACGGCAGATGGTGGCGAGTGTACGCACCTTCTTTATCGGATCACCCGAGATCTCGCGCATATCTCTCAATCTCGGATTATTTCTCCAGCCGTTCAGGAAAATCATTTCAGCGTGGCTAGTGAGTCATAGCTCCGCATCGATTGTTACAACGATCCTGAGAAGTACGTCTGACAACTGGATCGCCTGTCCAATACTAGTCCTAACCATTTCTCCAGCAGTTATCGACGACAACTCCGGGGACGTCCTAAGTCCGAGGTCGGATCGGATGAGCGAGGAGGCCTGACGCCACAGCCCCTGTTGGTAGATATAACTTTCGACATAATAGAACGACGGTGCTAACTTTCAATGAATGGTTGAGGCAATCAGGGCAAAGCGGGCAGATACCCGCTTGCTACTGTCCACGGACGGCACCGCTCAGGTCTCGTCAGCCCCGCGGCAGCCCGAGCAGGCGCTCGGCGACGATCCGGCGCTGGATCTGCTGGGTTCCGCCGTAGACCGACTGCGCGCGCGACCATACGTAGTCGGCGAACGGCTGGTCCGCCAGGACGAACGAAGCGCCGGCCAGATCGACGAGCACGTGGTGCAGGCGCTGCTCCACCCGGGTGGTGAGCAGCTTGTCCACCGACCCGCTGGCGCTGACCGCCGTGTCTCTGCTGGCCAGCGAGCGGCTTACCTGCCACTGCAGCACCTGGAGGTCGATCATGGAGCTGATCAGCCGTCGGCGCAGCTGCTCATCCGCCGCGCTGTGTCCGGCGCGGACCGCGTCGAGGGCGGCGCCGAGCACCTGGCCGAGGCGGCCGACGAAGCCCATGTCCGCCGGGCCGCGCTCGTAGGTCAGCATGTGCATGGCGATCCGCCAGCCTTGACCCCGCTCGCCGACCAGGTTTCCACGCGGCACGCGGACGTCGTCGAAGAACACCTCGGCGAACTCGCGGCTGCCATTCGCCAAGGTGATCGGCCTACGGTCGATACCTGGCGAGGCCATCTCCACCACGAGCATGGACAGACCTCGGTGCTTCGGCGCGTCAGGCTCGGTCCTGACGAGCAGCAGGCACCAGTGCGCCCACAGCGCCCCGCTGGTCCAGATCTTCTGGCCGTTCACGACGAAGGAGTCGCCGTCCAGCCGGGCCGAGGTGGTCAGCGACGCGAGGTCGGATCCGGCCCCCGGTTCGCTGAAGCCCTGGCACCAGGGCGCCGTGCAGTCGAGCAGGCCGGGCAGCACGCGACGCTTGAGGTCGTGGCTGGCGAAGTCTGAGATGGCGTGCGCGATGTGCCCGATTGGCGGCGGCGGCGGCGCTTGCGCCGCGGCAAGCTCCTCGTTGATTACCGCCTCGTAGGCGTCGGGCAGTCCGCCCCCGCCGTACTCGATCGGCAGTGACACGCCGACGTACCCGGCCCGGGCCAGGTCCTGGTACCACTCCAGGGTGCGCGCGAGCGACTGGTCGGATTCATAGCCGACGCGGCCGGAGTAGGCGGCCGCCTCGGCCGCGAGCCAGTCACGCAGCTCGGCGCGGAACCGGGCGACATCGGCTGGTTCGGTGAAATCCATTACGCCACCTCAAAAATCCGCGCGGCCAGTATTGCCTCCTGGTGATGTTCGTCCCCGAATACGCGCCGCGACGCGTGCGCCCGGCGCAGCCAGACGTGCGCCGGGAACTCCCACGTGAAACCGATGCCGCCGAAGACCTGCACGGCGCTCTCGCACACCTCGACCGCGGCCCGAGCGGCGAACGCCTTGGCCATCCGGGCGGCCCGCAGCGCGTCGGCCGGGGCGAGGGCGTCAACGGACCAGGTGGCGTACCACATCGCGCTGCGGGTCGCCTCGACAAGGACCAACTGCTCGGCCGCGATGTCGCCGATCGCTTGGAAAGAGCCGATCGGCGCTCCGAACTGCCTGCGCGTCTTGGCGTAGTCAACGGCGGCCGCGTGCGCCGCCTCCATCGTGCCGAGCAGGTCCGCGGTAAGCATGGCCAGGGCGAAGGCACCGACGCGAGCGCGGTCGGCTTGGCTGAGCGGGCGGCAGCTGACGCCGGGCGGGCTGGCCGGCGGTTCGGCCAGCGGCACTCGGACCGAGCGCGTGAGATCGATGCCGCCGTCCGGCTCGGCGAGCAGGTGCGTCGCGCCGTCATCGACCGAGACAGCGAAGTCGGCGCCGGCGGAGTCCCACGCCAGCGCTTCGCCCCCCGCTGCGAATTCGGTGAGGTCCGGCCTTAGCAGCGGAGCGATCCTGAGCTCGCCGGCCGCGACCGCACTGAGCACGTCGGGGTCGGCGCCGTGGGCTTGAAGCTGCTCGGCGGCGATGAGCGTGCCCGCTACCGGTGCCGCAAGCGCATGCCGGGCGACTTGCTCCACCAGCAGTCCCGCGTACACCGCGTCGGCGCCCATCCCGCCGTTCTCTTCGCGCAGCCGCAACCCGAACCATCCTGCCTCGGCCATCCGCGACCAGTCGGCCGCACTCGGCTCGGGCGATGAGACGTCGGCGGGGCCGCGGCCCAGCCGCCAGTTTCCGGCGACGTCAGCCGCCAGCTGGCCGGCCCCGTCCCGGAAGGCACGCTGCTCGGCATCTAGTTCAATCGTCATCTCGGCGGGGCCCGCTCCTTGCGACCTGCGACATTACCCTGCGTGCAACTTTAACATTGCTATCTTATATCTGATAGGTGCCAGGATGGCGGCCGGCGCTCCGCGAAGGCGCGTGATCCCTCCTGAGCCTCTGGGCCGGTGAGAACCTCCCTGGATACCTGGTCTTCGATCGCGTAGGCCCCCGCGAGGTCCCCGGCCAGCCCGGACGTGACCGCGCGCTTGGTGGCGCGTACCGCCGCCGGCGCGTTCTGAGCGAGGGCCGTGGCGATGGCGAGGCCGCGATCGACGGCACCGCCGTCCGCGACTAGTTCGTTGACGAAGCCGAGCTCGGCCATGCGCACGGCGCCGAATTCCGACCCGGTGAGCAAGATCTGCATCGCCGCCGCGTAAGGGATCTGCCGCGCCAGCCTGGCCAGGCTGCCCCCGCTCGCCACTACGCCATGCCGTACTTCGGGCAGCGCGAACCGCGCTGACCTGCCCGCGATCCTGATGTCGGTCGCGCCTACCAGTTCCATCCCCGCGCCGAAGCAGATCCCCTCGACCGCCGAGATCACTGGCTTGGTCAGCACCGTGTTGCGCAGCACGCCGCGGTGGATGTCGCGCCAGACGTCGGCGGCCGAGCGGCCGCTGCGCACCGCCTGTGCTATCCCCGGTCCGATGCTGGACAAGTCGGCGCCGGAGCAGAAATCCGTGCCGTTGCCGGTCACCACGGCGACGCGGATGCCGTCTGACCGCTCCAGCTCCGCCCAGGCCGCGGCGAGGTCCCTGAACGCGTCCAGGTCCAGGGCGTTACGCCGCCGGGTGCCGTCGATGGCGATCAGCATGACCCCCGCCGAGGGATTCGTAGTAGTGATCACGTACCGGACCCCCTGACCTGGGCGCATTCCCGCCTAAAGTTGCTAACTTATATATGTTAGTCTGCCGGGTATGCGCCTATCGTGTCCGCTCGCATCGTTCGCGGCCGAGGATCCCGGCGGCTGGTCGCCTGTGCTGGCCCGCGCCGCGCTCTTCGACCGGGCCGGCGTCGACCGGGTCCTGGTTTCCGATCACGTCGTCTTCGGCGAGGCCCTCGACGAATACGCGCGGCCGGAGCTCGGCGGGCAGGCTGGCGGCAAACAGCCCACCGGACCTGACGGCCACTGGCTCGAGCCGCTCACGCTGCTGTCGGTAATCGCCGGGCGGACCGCGCGCATCCGGCTGTGTACCAACATCCTGCTCGCAGCGCTGCGCCGGCCTGCGGTGCTGGCCAAGTCGGCCGCGACGCTTGACGTGCTGTCGGAAGGCCGCCTTGATCTCGGCGTCGGCGTGGGCTGGCAGCAGGCGGAGTACGACGCGGCCGGCCTGCCGTTCGCGGACCGCGGGCGGCTGCTCGACCACACGCTCGACGTGTGCCAGACACTGTGGACGCAGCGGCGCGCGTCCTTCTCCTCGGCCGAGCTGACGTTCGCCAACATCCACAGCATGCCCAAGCCCGTGCAGCCGGGGGGTGTGCCCATCTGGGTGAGCGGCACGGTGAACAAGCGGGTCGTCGCCCGGCTCGCACGATACGGCTGCCGGTGGATCCCGTGGGGTCCGTCCGCGGCGCAGCTCGGCGAGTCCATCAATCGGCTGCGCGGCGAGCTCGCCGCGGTCGGCGCGGACCCGGAATCGCTGCGGGTATTCGGCAGCCTGCCTGTGCACCGCGCCGCCGGCGGCTCAGTTGACATCGAGCGCACCATGGCGGCGGTGCCGGACCTGGCCGCGATCGGCGTCACCGAGGTAACCGCGCGGTTCCCGCTGCCCGACGACGACCAAGCGGCCGAAGAGATCCTGCGACCGATCGTCCAGGCCTTCCGGTCCGCCGCCCCTTCCGATCATGGGCGCAGGGTTTCTGGCAGCCCGTAGAGCGCGATGGCGTTGCCGCGGACGATCTTGTCGATCTCCCGCTGCTCCAGGCCGGCCAGTGCCTTCTCGGCGTATCCGACGCTGTCCGGCCAGGTGGAGTCCTGATGCGGGTAGTCGGTCTCGTACAAGATGGTGTCCACGCCGATCTTGTCGCGCACCGAGATGCCGAAGTCGTCTTCGAAGAAGCAGCCCCAGATGTGTCCTGGGACGTAGCTGCTGGGGTAGTCGTTGATGTTCGGATCCCATTCGTCGCCGTAGTTGCGCTTACGCCACAGGGTGTCCAGCCGCTCAAGCAGGTACGGCATCCAGCCGATCTGCCCTTCTGAGAAGGCGAGCTTCAGGTTGCGGAAGCGGGCCAGCACGCCAGACAGCAGCCAGTCGGACATCGACAGCTGGGAGTTGATGGTGGTGAGTGAGATCTGCACGTGCGCCGGAGCGTCTTTCGACGTGATGGGCACCTGTGAGGACGAGCCGATGTGCATGTTGATGACGGTGCCGGTCTCGTCGCAAGCGCGGAAGAAAGGGTCCCAGTACCGGTCGGGGTCGTGGATGCTGGGCAGGCCGAGGGCGGCGGGCAGTTCGCTGAACGCGACGGCGCGCACGCCCCGGTCGGCGTTGCGTCGCACCTCGGCGGCGGCGAGCCCGGCGTCCCACAGCGGGATCAGGCACAGGGGTATCAGCCGGCCGCCGCTGTCGCCGGCCCATTCCTCGACCATGAAGTCGTTGTAGGCACGCACGCAGACCAGGCCGAGTTCGCGGTCGTGGCCTTCGAGGAAGGTCTGACCGCAGAACCGCGGGAACGTGGGGAAGCAGAGCGATCGCTCGACCCCGTTGACGTCCATGTCCGCCAGCCGGGCCACGCGGTCGTAGCAGCCCGCCCGCATGTCGGCGTAGCGGATCGGTCCCGGGACGACCTGGTCCGCGCTCAGCCCGGCCGAGGCGTTGCCGATCAGCGTCCCGGTCCTGAAGTCCTCGTAGACCCACCAGTCGGTCTTCGGGCCGTCCAGGGCGACACGGAACGCCGTCCACCCGGAGCGGAACGCCCGCGGGTTAAGCGAGTCGGGCACCATCTCGTACGGGCCTGCCACCACCCGCGGGCCCTGCGCCCGGTACCTGGCGGGCAGCCACCGCTGCCACAGGTCGGGTGGCTCGACGATGTGGTCGTCGGCGGAGATGATCGGCGGGATCTCGGTCATGTGCCCACCTGCGGGACCGACGGGACCGACGGGACCGACGTGCGCGTCCGGGCCAGCTCGGTCATCCGGTCGAGCGCGGCCGCGACGAGCGCGTTGTCGATGCCCGCGGCGAGCTCGGCGCCGCCCGCCTCGATGAGCATCTCAGGCAGCCGCGACCGCAGCCGCCCGACCGCCCACTGGAACACGTCCCCGAACGCCACCGGGTCCATATCGTTCACGACCTGGAACGTCTCCCGAGGGTGGATGTAGTGGTAGTGCGGCCCCTGGCGGAAGCAGTCGAAGCGCAGGTACTCGAGTTCGTCCTCGCTGCCGAACACGTGAATGCTCGGCCCGCCGTCGTCGACCGGACCCTCCTGGCCGCTGGTGAGCTCGGTGACCCGTTCTTCGTCCGGACGCCCGCCATAAAAGCCATGAATGATCGCCGGATTCAGATCGCGCATCTCCAGCCCGAAGGTGACCACTCCCGCGGGCACCCGAACCGTGTTCTCCTCGACCGGCGCGATCGGCTGAATGTGATACGTCGTGCCCATGCTGTGCACTCCTGTTCGTGCGACCGGGACGGTGTCGCGGGGGCCCGCCCGTGCTGGCGGGCCCCGCGAGTCACCGGGGACCGCCCGTGCTGGGCGGGCCCCCGCGAGTCACCGGGGTAGTGTCAGCTGCCTGACGGGCAGATAGCCGCCCCGCTGCCGGGCACCGTCCACTTGCCGTTCTGGATCTCAGCCTGGAAGTAGCAGCGGTCGTCCGGGTTCGCCTTGCCCTTGGTGTAGGTCAGCGGCGGGGTCACGCCGGCGATGGAGAAGCCGGCGGGCAGCGCGTACATCGCGTTCAGCGCGTCGGCCGCGGTCGGGTTGTCGCCGGCGTTGGCCCGCGTCATCGCTGCCGCGTAGACCTCGAGCGAGGCCCAGACCTGCGCGACGTTAGCGTTGTACGTCGGCTGGGTGAGAATGCCCGGGTCGTAGGTCTGCAGCGCGTCGTTGAACTCGCGTGCGCCGGCCGTCGCCGTGGAGAACCAGGGGAAGTTCTCTTGCGGGACCAGCGCGTCCTGGAAGTTGGCGTCGCTGAGCCAGGTGTTGTCGGCGGACGCCCCGCTGCCGATGACGGTCGGCTTGAAGCCCTGGGTAGCGCAGTCGTTGACGACCCGCACCGTTGTCGCGGCGCCGTCCACCACGTACATGGCGTTGGCGCCCGCCTGCTGCATGGCCAGGCACTCCGCGGTGTAGTTCGGGGCGGAGGCCGACACCGCGCCCTGGTAGGAGATCGAGGCGCCTGGTGCGAGAGCGGGATCAGACTTGATCTGCGAAGCGAGGGAGCTGACCTGGGCCGCGCAGATCGGCACCTCGGAGCAGTACGGCAGCGCGACTGACTTCTTGCCCACGGAGATCGCGGAGTCGAGCACGCTCAGCGCCGGCGTGGTGGTGCCGGTCGGGAACAGGTCAGGGTCGGTGTACTGCAGCGCGCCGAACTGGGTCTGCCCGCCGATGACGGGGATCTTCGCCGTGTCGACGAGCTTCTCCCATGACGTGAACGTGTTGCTGACCATGCCGACGATCGCCATGACGTGGTCGCTGATCAGCTCCTGGGCGTCGGCGATGCCCTTGCTCGGGACCGACCCGTCGTCGAGCACGATGACCTTGACCGGGTGCCCGTTGATGCCGCCGTGCGCGTTGGTGTACTTGGTCCACGCGTCGATTACCTGCGGCGTGCCGCCGATGGAGGCGGCGTAGGGGCCGGTGATCGAGGAAATGTTGCCGATGACGTAGGTCGACCCCGTCGCGGTCGAAGCGGCCGGGCTGGTGGCCGCGGCGCCGCTGGCGGACGTCGCCGGCGTCGACGTGGCTGTCGAAGAATTAGTCGCCGAGCCGGAACCGTTCGATGAGCACGCCGCGAGCGCGGTGCAGGCCACCGCGAGGGTCAAAACAGCGGCCTTGCGCGGAATTCGCTGCCGCAAAGCGGACGGTCCGGCCGGCCGGGAAAGTATTCGGTTCAACGACCGCTCCTCTGCGTGAGTCGTTAACGGCGCAATCGCTCTTGCCACAGGTTCATCTCGTGTCTGAGCAAGCGCTTGGTTAAAAGGAGGGTACGATAGCCCGTCAACGCGGTCAAGGGGGCATGGCCTGTGTGATTGGCTTGTACCAAGCGCTTGCTTGCTACCCCGCATGGGGCTACCGTGATCGGTAACCTGGGCGTCAGGAAGGAGCTTGTCGTATGCCGTCAGGTCAGGACCGGGCCGCTGCGATCGTCGGGGTGTACACGACGAAGCAGGGCAAGAAGATGGCGCGGTCGGAGTTCTCCCTGAAGCTGGAAGCGGTCAAGGGTGCGCTCGACGACGCGGGGCTGGCCCCGGCCCAGGTGGACGGCATCGTCCCGCTTGAGTCCGCCATGATCGCCCCGGCCTCGGCCTACCACAGCTGGTGGGCCGCGCAGTTGGGCGGCCAGCTGACCTTCATGAGCACCGGGCAGGCCTCCGGCGGGATCATCAAGGCGGCCAGCGCCATCGCCGCGGGAATGTGTGACGTGGTCGTCGTCTTCTGGGCGAACGCGGGCTACCAGGTCGGGCCGGGCGGCACCGCGGTGCCAAGCCACGCCCCGCGGACCGCGGAATGGTCCTTCGAGGCCCACGGCGCGTACATGACGTCGTGGTACGCGATGTGGGCGCAGCGGTACATGCACGAGTTCGGCGCGACCAGCGAGGACCTGGCCCGCGTCGCCGTCACGCAGCGCTACCACGCGACGTTGAACCCCGCGTCCATCATGGGCCCCCGGGGCGAGATCACCGTGGACGACGTGCTGGGCTCGCGCATGATCTGCGCACCGCTGCACCTGTTCGACTGCGCTCTGGACAACGAGGGCGGGTACGCGATCGTCGTCGCGTCGGCCGCGGTCGCCGCGTCCACCGCGAAGGAACCCATCTGGATCCTCGGCGGCGCCGAGGCGTCCTACACCGACTTCTACACGACCATTCAGGATCCGTGGTTTCCCGCGGACGGCTACGCGGTCCGCAGGGCGGCGGACATCGCGTTCGCCCAGGCCGGCGTCAAACGCGAGGACATCCAGGTCGCGGGTATCTACGACTGCTTCACCATTACCATGCTCCGGTCGCTCGAAGAGCTCGGGTTCTGCCAGCTGGGGGAGGGCGCGCAGTACTTCGCCGAGGGCGTCACCCGACTCGGCGGCTCGATGCCTTGCAACACCGACGGCGGGCTGCTATCCAACAGCCACAACGTCAGCCCCTCGGGCATGCACACCATCGAGGTCGTCCGCCAGTTGCGCGGTGAGTGCGGCGACCGGCAGGTGCCACAGGCGCGGCTTGGCCTGTCCTTCGCCCAGGGCATGTCACCCCACGGTCTGGCCTCGACGCTGATCATGGCCCGCGGATGAGCCTGATCAGCGTGGACATGGGCGCCGCCGTCGGAAGTGAGCTGTCGCGCGCCGCGTCGTTCCCCGTGTCCGAGTCAGACATCCGCCGCTGGGCGATCGCCACCTATTACCCGAGACGGCCCCCCGCCCGGTTCTGGGACGCCAAGGCCGCGGGGGAGTGCGCGCTCGGCGGGATCGTCGCGCCAGAGGAGTTCAACCCGTTCGCGTGGATGGCGGCCGAGCCGCGGACCAGGCCGCCCTCCGACCCGGTGCGGGACCCTGACCACCTGGAGCACCTGCTCGGTATCGCCGGCCCCGGCCTGAGGAACCAGCTCAACGGCGGGGTGTCGGTGGAGTACGGGGTGCCCATGCGCCCGGGGGACGTCATCGAATCGGTGGTCACGCTGGTCCGCTACACCGAGAAGACCGGGCGGCTGGGCGCCATGCTGTTCACGGTCACCGAGGAACTGTGGCGCAACCAGCGGATGGAGACCGTCCGCCGGTTCCAGATGACGCTGATCCGCTACTAGCGCGGGAAGGACGAGACATGGGCACGCTGGCAGAGCGGCTGGTCGTCGGCGCGAAATTGCCGCCGTTCACCCGGGTCACCGACTTCGACGTCTGGAACCGCTTCGCGGCGGTCAACTACGAGTTCGTGCCCATCCACATGGACGACGCGGCCGGCCGGGAGGCCGGCCTGCCCGGCGCCGTCGGGATGGGCAACCTGCAGTGGGCCTACCTGCACAACCTGGTCCGCGACTGGCTCGGCGACGACGGGCGGATCCTGCGTATGGATCTCCAGTTCCGGGCGATGAACCGGCGCGGCCAGACGGTCAGCGCCCACGGGGAAGTCCGCGGCGTCACCCACGGCGACGACGGGCTCGAAGTGAGCCTGAACGTGTGGACAGAGGCGGTAGACGCCGACACAGGCAAGGCACAGCAGCTGGCCGTCGGGCACTGCGTCGTCCTGCTCCACTGACGGCGCGGCCGCCACGACATGAAGGAGTCAAAGCCACCGTGAGCTCTCTTCACCGGCACGCAGCGATCATCGGTGTCTATACCACCGAACAGGCTGTCTGTCTGCTGAGGTCATCCGCGTCATTGCAGCTCGAGGCCGTCCGGTCCGCGCTCGCCGAGGCCGGACAGCCCGCCCGGCTGCTCGATGGCCTGGTTCCGCTCGACCCCAGCCCGTGGGGGACGGTGCCTTCTGGGCATATGTACTGGGCGGAGCAGCTGGGCGAGCGGCCGCAGACCTTTCTTGAGCTCGGGTCGGCGGTCGGCGGGGTGGCCAAGGCGGCGGCGGCGGTCTCGGCCGGCCTGTGCCGCCTCGTGGCCGTGTTCTGGTCGCGTACCTCCGACCCGGGCGGGCCCCCGGCCGACTGGACGGCTAGCGCCACCGACGACCTGATCCTGGGCAGCCCGCCGGTGCACGGCGGCGACCCGCTCGCGATGCGCGCGCTGTGGACCCGCCGGTACATGCATGAGTTCAAGGTCACGAGCGAGGACCTGGCGCGCGTCGCGGTGGACCAGCGGCACAAGGCCAGGCTGAAGCCGGACTCGATCATGGGCCGGCTGGGGGAGCTGACCGTCGACGCGGTGCTGGCATCCGGGTTGCTGCGCGACCCGCTGCATGTGCTCGACTGCCCGGGCGAGAACGACGGCGGGTACGCCATCCTTGTCGCCTCCGCTGAGATCGCCGCGGACAGCAAGACGACGCCGGTCTGGGTCCTCGGCGGAGCCGAGGCCAGCGGCCCGTCGCTGTACGCGGCCGGGCCCGACCGCGTACCGCTCACCGACGGCCCGGTGCGGGCCAGCGCGGACCGGGCGTTCCTGGCGGCGGGGGTGGGCCGGGATGAGGTGGACGTCGTCGGGGTGTGGGACGACAGCACCGCCACCGTGCTGAATACCGTGGAGCTGATGGGATTTTGCGGCCCGGGCGAAGGCGCGCAGTACTGCCGCGACGGCCATCTGAGCCTGGGGGGCTCGCTGCCGGCGAACACCGACGGCGGCATGCTCTCGAACAGCAACTGTGGCGAGTCATCCGGGCTGCACCTCATCGAGGTCGTCCGCCAGCTGCGCGACGAGTGCGGCGCCCGCCAGGTGCCAGGCGCACGGATCGGCGCCGTGCAGGCGCAGGGCTATGGCACCCACACCCACGCGGCGACCCTCGTGCTCGCCGCCGACTGAGCTTACCCACCCAGCAGAAAGAGCGCCCTCATATGCCCGTTGTCCTCCCTTCCGCGGCGAGCCCGTACCTCAAGCCGCTGCCCCAGCCGACCGCGCGCAACGAAGAGTTCCTCGCCGGTCTCGCCGAGCGCCGCTTCCTGGTCCCGCAGTGCCAGGACTGCGGGGACTTCAACTGGCCGCCGTACCCGGCCTGCCGCAGCTGCCTGAGCGAGAACCTGCGGTGGACCGAGGTGTCCGGCGAGGCGACCGTGTTCTCCTTCACCGTCGTGCACCGCGGGCCGGGTGCCTTCGGCGCCGAGGTGCCGTACGTGATCGCCCTCGGCGAGCTGGCCGAGCAGCCGCGGCCGTGCCTTGTGCTGGCGAACCTCGTCGCCATCGACCCGGACGACGCGGCGATCGGCATGCCGATCGAGATCGCCTACGAGGACATCCCGAGCGAGAACACCACCATGTGGCGCTGGGTACCGAGGGCCGGGTAAGCACATGGCGGATCTGACCTTCAATGCCGAACAAGAGGCGCTGCGCGCCGCGCTGTCGGAGTTGCTTGTCAAACATGCATCTCCCGAACGGGTTCGTGGCTCCGCCCCCACCGGCTATGACAGCGCGCTGTGGCAGGAGTTCGTGGCCATGGGGATCCCGCTGATGGCGGTGCCAGAGGACCAGGGCGGCGGCGGGGCCGGGTCGCTCGAGCTGGCCCTGGTGGCGTACGAGTCCGGGCGGCGGATCGCCCCGGTCCCGTACGCCGAGGCGATGACGGCGACCAGCGTGCTGGCCGCCGCCGGGGGCCAGGACGAGCTGCTCGCCCAGATCGGCGACGGCAGCGTGCTGCCGTCGATCGCGCTGCGGGAGGTCACGTCACACCGGGCCTCCGTCGCACCGGCCGGCGCGGTGGCCGACCTGATGATCGTCTACCGCGGCGGCGAGCTGCTCGCGTCGTACCGCGACGAGAGCCAGCCTCGGGGCAGTGTCCGGCCCAACCTAGGGCAGGCGCCCATCGCCGACTGGCTCCTGGGACCGCGGACCACCGTCCTGGCCACGGGGGAGGAGGCGGCGCAGCGGCACGCCGCGGCCTTGTCGCAGTGGCGGATGCTGACGGCGGCCGCGCTGAGCGGTCTCGCGGCCGAGGCGCTGGCCATCGGGCTCGATTACGTGAAGCAGCGGCGCGCGTTCGGCATGGTGATCGGGCAGTTCCAGGCGATCCAGCACCGGCTGGCCGATGCCGCCACGGCCCGCGAGGGACTCGAGCTGCTGGCGTGGGAAGCGGCCTGGGCCCGCGATAGTCAGCCGGGCCGTGCGGACGCGCTCGCCACGATGGCGTTCCTGTTCGCCGCGCAGACCGCGTTTCACGTGTGCCGCGAGGCCCTGCAGTTCCACGGCGGGTACGGCTACACCCTTGAGTACGACATTCAGCTGTACTTCCGCCGGGCCAAGGCCTGGCCGCTCGCGATCGGCCCGCTCGATGCCCAGTACGCGGTGCTCGCCGACCAGCTTGACCGAGACGGGAGCCTCTGAGCATGGATTTCTCGAGGACAGACGGCCTAGCCGGGTACCGGGTCCAGGCCCGGCAATGGGCCGCCGGGCAGTTGCGCGAAGAGTGGCTGGCGCAGGAGCACGAGACCGGGACCCATCACAACCCGGTGCTGCACCGGCTGCTGGCCGAGCAGGGCATCCTCGGCGCGGGCTGGCCGAAGGAATACGGCGGCAGTGACGTCGATCCCGGGCTGGCCGATGCCATCATCGAGGAGATCAGTCGCCGCGGGCTGCGCATGGACGGCTGGATCACCACCTGGATGGTGCTGCACACCATCGACGAGGTCGGCTCGGAGGAGCTCAAGCGCGAGGTCATCCCGGCCGCCCTCGCGGGCGAGGCGGTCATCGTCCTCGGTTACACCGAGCCAGGCAGCGGCTCCGACGTGGCGGCGGCCCAGACCCGCGCCGTCCCCGTGGATGGCGGCTGGTCGATCGACGGCAGCAAGATGTTCACCAGCACCGCCCACATGGCGACGCACGTTTTCCTGCTGACCCGGACCAACACCGAGGTCCCGAAGCACCGCGGCCTGACCCTGTTCCTCGTCCCGCTCGATCTTCCCGGCATCGAAATACGGCCGATCTACACCCTCGGCGGCCAGCGCACGAACACCACGTTCTACAACGACGTCGTGGTGCCGGATTCGGCGCGGGTCGGTGACGTGGACGCCGGCTGGTCGGTCATGCGCGTCGCGCTGACCTTCGAGCGCAGTGTCGGGGAAACTGGCTTCGGCCCCACGTTCCGGCGGCGGCTGCGGGACTGGTACGCCGCGGGAGACCAGGAACGGGCCGCACGCGGCCGGTCAGCGGGTGTCCGCGCCTTCCTGGCCAGGACCGCCATCGAGGACGAGGTCAGCCGGCTGATGGCGCTGCGGGTGGACTCGATCCTGGCGCGCGGCGGCCTGCCGGGCGTGGAGAGCTCGATGCTCAAGCTGTTCCGTACAGAAACCATGCAGCGGCAGCACGCCGGCCTGCTCGACCTGCTCGGCGCCGAGGCTGTCCTCGAGGGGGCGGGCGGCCCGCTCAACGGGGAGATCGAATATGCCTTCAGGAACAGCGTGCTCGGCACGATCGCCGGCGGCACCAGCGAGATCCTGCGCGAGGTGGTCGCCGAGCGCCGGCTCGGCCTGCCGCGCGCCCGGCCGAGCGGCTGACCAGCCGTGGCTAGCCTGGAGGCCCAGGTCGCGACCCTGACCGCACAGGTCGCCGAGCTGACGGCCCGCGAGGAGATCAGGGAACTGCTGTGCCGCTACGGGTTCGCGGCGGACACGGGCAGCGCCAGGGAATGGTCGCAGACCTACGCGCCTGACGGCGTTTACGACGGCTTGGAGACGATCAGTGGACGTGCGTCCTTCGCGCACGCGATTGATAATCCAGCCGGGGTCCACAAGCGGGACATCGAGTCCAAGGGAAGCCTGCACACCAGCGGCCCGGTGATGATCCGCGTGCGCGGCGACGAAGCGTGGGCCGAGGGGCCCGCGCTCGTCTGGGTCCGCGACGAGCACTCGTCCTGGCGCCCGTTCTCGCTGTCGTACAACCACTGGGACCTGCGCCGGCGCACGGGCCGCTGGGCGGTAACCCGCCGTCTCAGCAGGCCTGTCGCGCCGGGCCTGGCCGGGGAGGTCTTCACCGCCTGGCGGACCGCGGGCTGAGATTCGCACCCGATCGGTCGACATCCCCGCGCCCCGCCCGTATAGTCGGAAACTAGCCAAGCAAGCGCTTGGCAGGCACATCTGCGAACCGACTCGCTTGGATCAACTGGAGTCAAGGATGACGATCACTGCCCTCGACCGCGACGCGCTGCCGGAACCGGGGTTTCTCATCGGCGGGAAGATGACGAAGACGACGAGCGACGTCGTGTTCCCGCACCACTATCCCGCCACCGGCGAGCTGACCTATGAGGTTCCGCTGGCCGGCCCGGCCGAGGTCGATGCGGCCGTCAAGGCGGCCAGGCAGGCGTTCCCGGCCTGGAAGGCAATGCCGGGCAACGAGCGCCGGCAGCTGATGTTCAAGTACGGGGCGGCCATCCGCGAACGCGCCGAAGAACTGCGCCGCCTGATCATCGCCGAGAACGGCGTGACCTACGTGGGCGCCATGTTTTCTGTGCCGTGGGTGGCGGAGCTGTTCGAGTACAACGCCGGCTTCGCCGACAAGATCGGCGGGCTGCTTGTCCCCACCTTCCCCGGTCCCGCGCTCGACTACACGCTGGACGAACCGTACGGGGTCGTCGCCGTCATCGTGCCGTGGAACGGCCCGTTCGTCTCCTACGGCCAGACGCTGGCGCCCGCCCTGGCCGCGGGCAACACCATCGTCATCAAGCCGCCGGAGCTCGCACCGTACACGTGCCTGCGGCTCGCCCAGATCGCGGAGGAAGTCGGGTTCCCGCCGGGCGTGATCAACGTGATCCCCGGCGGGCCGGTCGGCGGCGACGCCCTGGTGAGCCACCCAGGGATCGACAAGATCTTCTTCACCGGCAGCGGCGCGACCGCGCGCAAGATCCAGGCGGCGGCGGCCCCTAACCTCACCCCCGCCGGGTACGAGCTTGGCGGCAAGTCGGCCCGGCTCGTCTTCGCCGACGCGGACCTGGACTCGGCCGCGCTGAACGGCGCGATGGGCGCGGTGGCCAACTCCGGCCAGGCCTGCATCGCCGGGACGCGGGTGATCGTCGAGGAGTCGGTCTACGACGAGGTGATCGAGCGCATGAAGGCGGTCATCGGTCACGTCACCGTCGGTGACCCGCAGGATCCGAACATCGCCATGGGCCCGGTGATCAGCCAGGGCGCGGTGGACCGCATCACCGGCTTCATCGACCGGGCCCTCGGCGCGAACAGGGGGCAGCTGGTCACCGGCGGCAGGCGGCTCGGCGGCGAACTGGCCAGGGGGTACTTCATGCCGCCCACGATCTTCGCCAACTTCGGCAACCACGACGAGGTCTCGGAGCAGGAGATCTTCGGCCCGGTCGTTTCCGTGCTCAAGTTCAAGACCGAGGAGGAGGCGGTCGCGATGGCCAACGACTCCGTGTACGGCCTCGCCGCCTGGGTGGAGACGAAGGACGCGACCCGGGCGCACTCGGTCGCCGCTCAGCTCGACGCGGGCACGGTCTGGATCAACGGCTTCTACGACCTGCCGGTCGGGGCGCCGTTCGGCGGCGTCAAGCAGAGCGGGTTCGGCCGGCAGGGCGGGATCTACGCCATCCAGGAGTTCACCCGGCCGAAGAACGTCTGGCTCTCCCTGGCGAAGGAGCGGCTGTCCCCGTTCTAGCCTGACCGGCGCGCGCCGTTGCCAGCTCGGCACGGCGCGCGCCCGGTGCGGGTCGTGCCCGAGCTGGTGCGGATCTTGCATGGAGCCGCGGGGCTGGCTATACGTTCTGCGTCTTGCCGGATTCGCGGTGGGAGTGCTTGGGGAGCCGGGGGCTGTGCCGCCTATCAGGCTGTGTCGCCGCCGGCCTGGGGCGGGGCGATGATGTCGATGGTCGGGAAGTAGGTGCGGTAGCGGCGGACGTCGCGGGTCAGCAGCCGGTAACCGGTTCTGGCGGCGTGTGCGCCGATGTACAAGTCCGGCATCGGTGACCGCTTGTCGCCGCCGCCGCGCCGGGACCGGACGAATGCCTTCCCGGCGGCGAAGCCCGCCAGGTAAGGCAGCGGCTCACGTTGGTAATCGGTGGCCGGGAGCAGTTCCTCCAGCTCCTCGACGGTCTGGTAGCCGACAGCGACCTCGGCGTAGATGAGCGGGTTGATCACCACCCGGCCGGTGTCCATGGCTGCCGCGATCTCCCGGGCCGACCAGTCGGCCCACTGCTCGTCACCGGTGATGACGTCAAGAAGCACGCAGGAGTCCACCAAAGTCGCGGGGCGGATGGCCGCCGGGTCATTCGCCACGTAGCAGCGCCATGATCTGGTCGGTGCTCATGCCCGCCACGTCCTGGCCGGTTGCGGTGCTGCGCAGCCGCCGGACCAGCCGCTGTCCTCTGCTTTCGGCTCCCTCGGTGCGGATTATCTGAAGCGCGCCGTCCACCTCGACGACCTCGACCTCATCGCCGGCGTGCAGCCCGTACTTGGCCCGCAGATGCGCCGGCCGGTGGCGGTGGAGGGGCCTGCGTGTATCCGAAAATCGGCTAACCAAACAACCGCTTGATCACCTGATGCGCGATAGTCGTCGCACCAGGTCACGACCGATCGTTCGGGAGGAAGCGCTTGCAACAGTCTCGACATCTCCGACGTGCCGCCCTATAGTCGGTACGAGGCAAGCAAGCGCTTGGCAGACTGGGATAGTGGTCGCCATCGCGCGAAAGACAAGGAGAAGTTCATGGCCAAGCTTCGCCATGTGTCGATCAAGGTCGACGACCTCGACGCGGCAGCCAAGCTGTACTGCGAAGTCTTCGAGATGAAGGAGGTCGGACGGGCCGGGCCCCAGGACACGACCGGCGCGGTGTACCTCAGCGACGGTGTGGTGAACCTCGCGCTGATCAAGCTGCTGCCGCAGTACTCGAACTGGAAGCCAGAGGGGCTTAACCACATCGGTTTCGTGGTCGAGGACATGGACGCGGCGGTCGCCCGGGCGGAAGCGCACGGCGCGGTCGCCATGACGGACAACCTGGACCAGGCGACAGCGGAAGCGGCCGGAGCCACCTGGGAAGTCAAGATGCGGATGCCGGACGGTGTCGCGTTCGACTTCTCCGTGCACGGCTGGCCGGGGAACTCGCAGCTCGACTAATGCGGCCGGCGCGCGCCGCCCGCGCGGCGGTTCGGCGCGCGCCAGGACCGGCCATCCACGAGGCGTGAGGCTGGCTGACGGTGCGGTTCCTCTACCACTTTCCCTGCGCCCGGATCCCGCTCGTCCCGTCGCTGCTGTCGGCGGAAGCGTTCGCGTCGCTCGCCCGGGCCGCCGCGGCCGCCGGGTTCGAAGGCGTAACGGTGGCGGAGCACCCGGCTCCGTCCGAAGCCTGGCGGGAGGGCCCGGGTGGTCACGACTGCGTCGACCCGTTCGTGGTCCTCGGGCTCGTGGCCGGCGCGGCTCCGTCCCTCAAGCTGGTGACATACCTGGCGGTCGTGCCGTTCAGGAACCCGTTCCTGCTGGCCAAGCAGGCGGCGACCCTTGACGTCGTCTCTGGCGGACGGCTGATGCTCGGGGTCGGAACCGGATACCAGCAGCCAGAGTTCGAGGCTCTGGGTGTCTGCTTCGAGGACCGCAACCGGCTGTTCGACGAGGGCATCGAGGCCATGAAGCTGGCCTGGACAGGCGAGGTGGTCGACTTCAAGGGCACGGCGCTGCCCGCCGGCCAGGTGCGCTGTCTTCCTGTCCCGGTCAGCAGACCGCACCCGCCGTTCTGGATCGCAGGCAACAGCAAGCTGACGCTGCGGCGGGTCGTGGACGTCGGCCAGGGCTGGATCACCCTGCCCAACCCGATCGGCAAAGCGGCGCCAGGCCGCAGCCAGGTCCTCGAGACGATCGACGACCTGGCTCGGCTGAAGCTCTACCTCGATGAGTACGCGCGGCGCCGGGAGCGGACCGAGCCGATCGACATCGTGCACAGCCTGGCGCTCGCGCCCACGGACCCGGCCGCGCTGCGCGACCACATCGCGCGGTTGGGGGAACTGGGCGTCACCTGGGTCTGCGCGAACGGGCTGGGAGCCAGCCCGGAAGAGGCCCTGGACTGGATACAGGCATTCGGCGCCGAGGTGATCACGCCGCTGGCCGCGGACCGCCGGGCCGGCTGAAGCTTTAGAAGGGGTAAACGTTGCAGTACGACGAAGTTGTCATCGGCTCTGGCGCCGGTTCCGTGATCGCGTCCCGGCTCAGCGCTGATCCAGCCCGGCAGGTCCTGCTGATCGAGGCCGGGCCCGGCTACCTGGGAGCCAGCCAGCCCGAGGACCTGCGCGATCCGTGGGTATCCCTGGTCGATCACGACTGGGGGTACTCGGCGGACTACCGGGACGGGCGCGTACAGCCCTACCCCCGGGGCAAGACGCTCGGCGGATCGACGGCGGTGAACGCGGCCGTGGCGATGCGAGGCTCGCCCGCCGACTTCGCCGACTGGGTTCGCCGCGGGAACGACCAGTGGTCCTACGAGGCCGTGCTGCCGTACTACCGCAGGCTGGAGACGGAGGCGGGCGCCGACCCCGCCGTCCACGGGAACTCCGGGCCGCTGTGGATCGAGCGCGCGGCGGCGGACCGGTGGAGCGATCAGGGCCGGGCGTTCGTGCGGGCCTTCGGCGATCTCGGGTTCGCCGCGCTGGACGACCTGAACGCCGGCTCGAGCAGCGGCGCCGGGCCGGTGTCGCACAACGTCCGCGACGGCGTGCGCCAGTCCACGGCCATCGCCTACCTCGACGCACCGCGGTCGCGACCCAACCTGACCATCTGGGATCGTTGCACCGCTAACCGCGTCCTGTTCTCCGGTGACCGAGCCGTCGGCGTTGAGTACATCAGGGACGGCGTCGCCGGCGCGGTAACCGCGGGCCGGGTGACCGTCGCGTGCGGAGCCATCGAGTCGCCGCCGCTGCTGATGCGCTCGGGGATCGGGCCCGAGGACACGCTGCGACGGCTGCGCATCGAGCCGGTCGCTGTCTCCCCGGAAGTCGGGCAGAACCTCGCCGACCACGCGGCGGTGTTCCTGACCGCGGTCGGAGCCCCGACCGGCCGCGAAGACCCGGCGGAGTACTTCGAGTTTTACATGCGCGACGGCAGCTACTACATAGCGCTGCTTACGCTGTTCAGCCAGCGCGCGCTCGGGGTCTTCTTTGGTGACCCGAACGCCGCGCCCATCGTCGCGGTTGCCCCCGGCGTCGGCCGTCCCCGGTCCCGCGGTTCGGTTGAGGTGGTATCGCGCGACCCGGTGCCGCCCCAGGTCAAGCTCAACTTCCTCACCGACCCGGCGGATGTCGCCACACTGCTCACGGGTACGCGGCTGAGCTGGGACGTTCTGCACAACAAGCACTTCGAGCCGTTCGTCAAGCAAGCGCTGCCGCCGCTGCCTGAGATCATCGACGACGACGCCGCGCTGACGTCCTGGATGCGCGCCACCTGCGGGACCGGGTTCCACCCGGTGGGCACCTGCCGGATGGGGCCGGACAGCGACGCCGCCGCGGTCGCTGACCAGCACGGGCGTGTGCGCGGCGTGCGCGGGCTGCGGGTAGCGGACGCTTCGGTAATGCCCGGCCTCGTGTCGGCGCCGGTGAACCTGACCGTCCTCATGCTGGCCGAACGGATCGCCGAGTGGATGGCGGCGGAGAACGAATGACCAGGCAGCAGCGGCGAGCCCAGCCGCGGCTGACCTCTTGACGCAGCCCGGCAAGATCCGTACGCTTCGGCTGAAGCAAGCGCTTGGTTAATAACTTGACGACTCTCCAGCGGAGTAGCCAATGACGGAACTCGCTCCATTCATCATCCTGGGCCTGACCAGTGGGTCGGTCTACGGGATGGCTGGCGTCGGCCTCGTCGTCAGTTACAAGACGTCGGGCGTGTTCAACTTCGCCTTCGGCGCCATCGGCACGGTTGGCGCGTACGTCTTCTACATCCTAAATGTGGAGCACGGCGTGCCCTGGCCGGTCGCCGCGGTCATCGCGGTGCTGGTGCTCGGCGTCGTCCTCGGCTTCGGCTTCGAGCTCTTCGCCAAGCGGGTGGTGACCAGGGCCATGGCCCTGCAGGTCGTGGCGACGCTCGGCCTGGTGCTGATCGTCGAGGGATTCTTCCTGCTGACGTTCGGGACGCAGGACAGGACCTTCCCGACGTTCCTCCCGCAGCGAAGCTTCAAGATCCTGGGCGCGTTCGTCACGGTCAGCCAGGTCATCGTCACGGCGGTTGGCCTGGTGCTGACGATCGGGCTCTATGTGTTCTTCAAGAAGTCGCGGATGGGCGTCGCGATGCGCGCACTGGTGGACGACCCGGACCTGCTCGACCTGGCCGGCACGAACCCGGACCGGGTGCGGCGGATCGCGTGGATCATCGGCTCGGTGTTCGCGCTGCTGTCCGGTGTCCTGCTCGCGCAGAGCACGAACCTCGATCCCGTTGTGCTGACGGCACTCGTCGCGCAGGCCTTCGCCGCGGCGGCGATCGGCAGTTTCTCGAGCCTGCCGCTCACGTACGCGGGCGGCCTGGTCGTGGGTGTGCTAGCGGCCATCCTGACCAAGTACGTTGGCACGAACTTCTACCTGGCGGGAATTCCGGCCAGCCTGCCGTTCATCGTCTTGTTCATCGTGCTGGTGGTGATGCCGAAGCGCCGGCTCGCGATCCGGGCGCAGAGCCTGCCGCTCGGCGAAGCGTCGTGGAAGGCACCGCTGCGGGTGCAGGCGCTGCTCGGAGTTGTCGTCGTCGCCGTGCTGGCGGTCGTGCCCAGCCTGGTCGGGGAAGCGCACCTCGTCGACTGGACGACCCTGCTCGCCACGGCGCTGATCTTCCTGTCGCTCGGCCTGCTGGTGAAGACCTCAGGCCAGATGTCACTGTGCCAGGCTGGCTTCGCGGCAATCGGAGCCGCGGCCTTCTCCCAGTTCGCCGTGCACGCCCATCTTCCCTGGCTGATCTCGCTGATCCTGGCCGGGGCCGTGGTAATTCCTGTCGGCATGGTGATCGCGATTCCCGCGATCCGCCTGTCGGGGATCTACCTGGCCCTCGCGACCTATGGCTTCGGGCTGCTGTTGGAGAACATGTTCTACAACACCAACATCATGTTCGGCACGAATGGGGAGGGCATCTCCATGCCCCGGCCGTCGCTGAGCTGGCTCGACCTGTCGTCCGACACGGGCTACTACTACCTCGTCCTGGTGATCACGGTCGTTATCTCCATCGCCGTCGTGGCGCTTACCCGGGGCCGGCTGGGGCGGCTGCTCCGGGCGCTGGGACAGGCACCGACCGCGCTACGGATAAGCGGCACCAGCGTGCACTCCATGCAGATCCTGGTCTTCTGCCTGTCCGCGTTCATCGCGGGGATCGCGGGTGCCCTGCTCGGCGGCGCGCTCACCCAGGTCGACCCGACGTCGTTCGATCCCACGACGTCGCTCACGTACCTGGCGCTGATCGTGCTCGCGATCGGCGGCCCGCCCTGGTACGCGCTCGTCCAGTCCGCGTTCCTGCTCCTCATCCCGGCGTACGTGTCGTCGAACGCGGCCACCTACTGGCTGGAGATCGCCTTCGGCGTCTTCGCCGTGGCGCTGGTCCTGCAGCCCGCGACCCGCGAGGTGCCGTCGTGGTTCCGCGAGCCGGTCGACGCGCTCGGCCGGCTCCTGGGGGCGCGGCGATCGGCGGAAGCAGCCGCGCCGCGCGCGCCCGGGGCGGTCGGGGTGGCCGGGGCAGTCGGGGTGTCCGGGGCGGTCAGGGCGTCCGGGGCGGCCGGGGCGGCCGGGGCGGCCGGGGCGGCCGGGGCGGCGGCACCGGACCGCGTGGAGCTGGCCGGTAACGGCGAGGGGCTGCGGGTCGACAACCTGCGGGTCGCGTTCGCCGGCCTGGTGGCGGTCGACGACTTCGGCATCGAGGCACCGCTGGGGCGGATCTCCGGCCTGATCGGTCCGAACGGGGCAGGCAAGACCACCTCGTTCAACGCGGTTTCCGGGCTGAACTCGCCGGTGAGCGGGACGGTGCGCGTGGGCGGGCGAGACATCTCCCGCTTGTCGAGCGCCGCGCGCGCCCACGCGGGCATCGGTCGCACCTTCCAGCAGATGCAGCTTTACGAATCGCTGACCGTCAGGGAGAACGTGGCTCTTGGCCGCGAGGGGGCATTGGCGGGCCGGTCGCCGGTGACCCAGGTCGTCAGCACGGGACGGGAACGGCGTGAGGTAGCCGAGGCCGCGCGGCAGGCGCTGGAGATCTGCGGCATTCTGCACCTGGCCGACCGGACGGTCGCCGCGCTGTCGACGGGCCAGCGGCGTCTGGTCGAGCTTGCCCGGTGCCTCGCCGGACGGTCCGCCATCTTGCTGCTCGATGAGCCGTCGTCGGGCATGGACCGCATCGAGACGGACTTCTTCGCCGCCATCCTGCGGCAGGTTGTCGCCCAGCGCGGAGTGGGAATCCTGCTTGTCGAGCACGACATGACGCTGGTCATGGCGGTATGTGATCACATCACGGTGCTCGACTTCGGCAAGATCATCTTCCGCGGCACGGCGGCCGAGGTGACCGCGTCGCCGCTGGTGCAGGCGGCTTATCTCGGTTCGGCGGTGGCGGGCGAGGCAGGGCTGGAGACCGCCCAGGTGGCGGAGGCAACGGAGGCGACTACCCGATGAGCGAGGTACGGGGCGCCGGCGCGTCAACTCCCGCCGCGGTGACGACGAGTGCGGCGCTGGAGGTAGCGGACTTGAGCGCCGGGTACGGGCCGGTGACCATCCTGCGGAACGTTAACCTGCGGGTGGCCCCCGGTGAAGTGGTGGCGCTGCTCGGCGCCAACGGCGCCGGCAAGACCACGTTGCTGCGGACGACCGCGGGGCTCCTTCGGCCGAGCAGCGGCCGTATACTCGTCGGCGGTCAGGATGTGACGCGCGCACCCGCTCACCAGCGGGCGCGCGCCGGGCTTTGCCTGATCCCGGAGGGCCGGGGCATCTTCCGCAACCTCACCGTCGCGGAAAACCTGCGGCTGAGCGCACCATCGTGGATCACCGACGCGGACTTTGACGGCGTCTACGATCGCTTCCCGATCCTGCGGGACCGGCGCGGGCAGACCGCGGGAACAATGTCCGGCGGACAGCAGCAGATGCTCGCGCTGGCCCGTGCGACGCTCGCGAAGCCGTCGCTCGTCCTCGTCGACGAGGTGTCGATGGGGCTCGCCCCTGTGACCATCGACATCATCTTCCAGGCGCTTAAGACGGTCGCGGCCGCCGGGGTCGCGCTGCTGGTCGTCGAGCAGTACGTGCAGCGCGCACTGGAGATCGCCGACTCGGTATACCTGATCAAGAAGGGCGAGGTTACCTCCATCGGCGATCCGTCCCACGCGGCCAGGACCGACCTGTTCGCCGAGTACATGGGCCAGTCGGCCGAGTCCCCGGCGAGCCCCGATGGGCGTGCCGCGGCCGACACCGCGGCACCCGGCCCGACGTCGAGATGAGGCCCGTGGTCCGGAGGAGGAGAGAGCAGATGCCAGGGGAAAACACCGCGACCGGGCCGGAGGAACGGCTGCGGCCGGTATTCGCCCCGCGGTCAATCGCGGTCGTCGGTGCGACGGACAACCCGCGGGCCCTGGGCTACATGGTCTACGCGAACCTGCTGCGCGACTTTCCCGGCCGCCTTTACCCCGTCAACAGCCGCAAGCCGACGGTGCTCGGGGCGACGGCGTACCCCAGCGCGGGGGACCTGCCCGAGCCGGTCGACCTGCTGGTCGTGCTCGTCCCGGCGGCCCAGGTCGCCGACGTCATAGCAGAGGCCATCAAGGCCGGTCACCGCTCGGCGTACATTCTGGCCGCGGGGTTCAGCGAAGCCGGGACGGAGGAAGGGCACTCCATCCAGCGCCGCCTGACCGAGATGTCCGCCGCCGCCGGCTTCCCGATCGTCGGGCCGAACTGTAACGGGTACTTCAACGGGTACGCGCGGACGATGGCTACCTTCGCGTTGATGCCGGACGCGGACCGGCCCACGGTGGGCCCGGTGGCGATCGTCTCGCAGAGCGGCGGATTCGGCTCGAGCATCCTGACCCGGGCGGTCAAGAACCGGGTGAATGTCGGTTTCTTCGCCAGTACAGGGAACGAGGCCGACGTGACAGCGACCGACGCGCTGCAGTATGTGGTCGCGCGGCCCGAGGTCCGCGTCGTCGCCTACTTCGCCGAGGGCATCAAGGACGCCGCCGGGTTCTTGCGCGCGGCTCGCCACGCCGTCGCGCACGACAAGGTGATCGTCAGCGTCGCTCCGCACACGTCGCCGACCGTCGCCCGTGCCGTCATGAGCCACACCGCGACAATCGTGGGCTCGAGCGACGTGTACGACGCGGTCTGCGACCAGTACGGCGTGCTGCGCGCGGCGTCGGTCGACGAACTGATCGACTTCTGCCTCGTGCTGCAGGACGGCCGGCGGATGGCAGGCAGGCGGCTGGGCATCCTTACCCAGTCCGGCGGCGCGGGCGTGCTCATGGCCTCGGCCGCGAGCGAGGCGGGCCTGGAGATTCCCGAGCTGTCGCCCGGGGTGCAGCGCGACATCGCGGCCCACCTGCCCGCGTTCGCCAGCGCGAAGAACCCGGTGGACACCACGGCGGGGATGTTTCCCGACGCGCCGCGGCACATGGCCGCCATCGTGAACCGCATCCTCGGCTCCGACGAGATCGACGCGCTTGTCGCCATGACCTGGATCGGCAACGACGCGCCGGCCAACGCGGTGATCGAGGCCTACGGCGAGCAGCACAAGCCGGTCATCCCCGTAGTCACAGTCGACCCGCAACTGGTCGCGGAGCGGGGCCTGCCCACGTTCGCGGACCCGACGCGGGCCATCGGCGCCGTCGCCGCGATCGCCCGCGTATCCACGCGCTGCCCGGAGGACGTCCAGGAGTTCGTCGTCGACGCCGCGCGGGCCGCGCGGGCCCGTGACATCCTGCGCCGGGCCGGCACCAACCCGGGCCTGCTCGAATCCGATTCGAAGGAACTGCTCGCCCTCTACGGTTTCCCTGTCGCGGCCGACACGGTGTGCCACTGCGCGGACGAGGCTGTCAGCGCGGCACGGCAGATCGCCGGCCGGGTGGTGATGAAGGCCCTCTCGTACGGGCTCGCGCACAAGTCCGACCACGGCGCGGTGATCCTCGGCGTCGAAGGGGAGCCGGAAGTCCGCAAGGCCTACGAGCGGCTGTCGACGCTGCCGGGCTTCCCGGTCGACGGCGTGCTCGTCCAGGAGATGGTGTCCGGTTCGCTGGAGCTCGCGGCGGGCATCCAACGAGATCCCGTCTTCGGCCCGGTGGTGAGCGTCGGCCTCGGCGGCGTGCTGGTCGAGATGCTCGGCCGGCCGCGGCTGCTCGTCGCTCCCTTCGACATACGCGCCGCGGCCGCGGCGCTGGATGAGCTCGGCCACGGCCGTCTGGTCGGCGGCACCCGGGGGATGACCACGACCCAGCGCGACGAGCTGGCGGCCGCCTTGGTCGGCCTCGGCGCGCTCGGCCTGGAGCTGCCCGAGGTTGTTTCCGTGGACATCAACCCGGTCAAGGTCAGCGCCAACCGCATGGTGGCGGTGGACGGCCTGGTGGTGCTGGACCGGTGAGCCCCGACCCCGCCGTCGTCGGCGAGCTCGCCCGGTGGAGCACGCCAACGGTGCTCAACGGACTCAAGCGGCTGGGCGTCCGCCCCGCCGACCTGTGCTCTCTCGACCGCCTCGCGGTCGGCTGCATGTCGCCGGGGCTCGGTGTCACGGTGGGGTTCGCGGTGACCCGTCGCGTGGCGACCAGCCGGTTCGGATCGCAGGGGGATCCGGCGCGCGGCCGGGCCGCGCTGCTCGGGCACGACCTGCTCGCGCAGCCCGCACCACGCATCCTGGTGGTGGAGAACGTGGGCGACTGGCGCGGCCCGGTGTGCGTGTTCGGCGAGCTGTCCGCCACGATCAGCCAGGCGCTCGGCTGCGTCGCGGGCATTACCAACGGCCCGGTGCGCGACCTGCCCGAGATGGAACAGATCGGTTTCCAGACGTTCGCGGCCGGTCCGGGCGTCGGCGGCGGGTACGTCGACGTGCTGGAGCTCGGCGGGCCCGTCACAATCGGCGGCGTGCGGATCTTTCCCGGTGACCTGCTGCACGGAGACCGGCACGGAGTGGTGCGGATCCCGGCCGAGCTGGCGGCCGGCCTGCCCGCGGCGATGCGCCAGCACGAGGCGGCGGAACGGCGGTTGCTCGACGTGTGCCGCGCCCCGGACTTCACCCCGGAACGGCTGGCCCAGGCGCTGGAGGACGGCTAGCCACACGCCGCCCGCGCCGGCACCACGGCAGGTGGCCGTACGCCGCCCGCGCCGGCACCACGGTGGGTGGCCGTACGCCGCCCGCGTCGGCATCGCGGCAGGTGGACAGCCAGCGCCGCCGTTCGGTATCGTGAATCAAGCAAGCGCTTGGAAGGTTGAGGAAGGATGCTCGATGGCAGATTCGATTGAGGAGCGGCTGGCCGCGCTCGAGGCCAGGATCAAGGAGCTCGAGGACGTCCGCGCGATCAATGAGGTGTTCCGCTACTGGCACCACGCGTGCACCGGAGGCTTCGACGGGGTCCAGGCGGGTCGCCCGGAGGCACTCGACATGCTGGCCGACGACGCGACGATCGAGATCAAGGGCCTGCACAAGCCGGGTGAGGGCCCGACGGGCCGCGCTGAGCTCACCAAATACTGGGACTACTACTACGGCGACAAGGGCCCGTTGCCGCGCGTCTTCCAGACCAGCCTCGACCAGCACATCGAAGTCGACGGCGATACCGCGACCCAGGAGTCGAACCAGATCATCGTGTTCGAGTTCCGCGGCCGCCCGCCGGTCTTCGGCATCTCGCGGCGGAAGAACCACCTCGTCAGGACGCCGGAGGGATGGCGCATCAAGAAGACCACTGATGACGGCGGATTCACCGTCAACACGAACCCGCTAATGGGCCGGCTCAATGACATCGAGCCGTTCGATCCGCGGGAGGAGTGGAAGCGCAACCCCGACGACCCGACGGGGCACGAGTTCAACCAGGCAGAGTGAAGGGTCAAGTGCCCGACGCCGTCATAGTCGCCGCCGCGCGCTCGCCGATCGGGCGCGCGGTGAAGGGCTCGTTGCGCGCCACTCTGGTGAACACGGGGATAGCAAGCGCTTGATAGACTATTGGAATTGGCGCTAAGCTGCTCGGCCATCGGGCTGGATCTGCTTTTCGTCCTGCGCGAATGGCATACTGCCAGCGTGGGCGGCGGTGGACCAATAACCAGTATCCGCCGTCATCGTCTCTTTGGGAGGCATTCCCGTCATGACCGAGCCCCAGGACCGCCGCGAGCTCATCGTCGCCACGGCTGCGGAGATGTTCGCCCGCAAGGGAATCAAGGCGACCACCGTGCGGGAGATCGCGGACGCGGTCGGGGTGCTGTCCGGCAGCTTGTATCACTACTTCAAATCCAAGGATGAAATCGTCCAGGAGATCCTGGTTGAGTTCCTCGAGGAAACCAGGGCCAGGTACGCCGAGGTGCTCGGTCGCGGCGACGGTGTCGCGGATACGCTGCGGGAGCTGGTCCTCGCCTCGCTGCGGGTGGCCAGCCAACGGCCGTATGCGACGGCGATCTACCAGAACCAGCTGCAGTACCTGATCGACCGGCCGGAGTTCAAGGAGGGCAGCGCCGAGGTACAGCGGGTATGGCTTGAGCTCATCGCCCGCGGCGTGGCGGAGGGGGTCTTCCGTGACGACATTTCACCGCGCGTGTTCTACCGGCTGATCAGGGACGCGGTATGGATGTCGTGGCGCGATCAGCACTCCGACAAGAGGTACTCCATCGAGCAGCTTGCCGACGCCATCACTTCGGTTTTCCTTGACGGTTTCGTCGCCCGCCCCGACCGGGTCACCGCGAACGCGCTTTGATGCGGTGACCGCCAAGCTCACGGACTTGCTCGCGCTCGAGCGAATTGAGCGCGACCTTTACCGCACGCCAGCCACACCCGATGCCGCCGGCCGGCTCTTCGGCGGCCTGATCGCCGCACAAGCGCTCGCCGCCGCCGGCCACACTGTGGATCCCGACCGAGTGCCGAATTCTCTGCACGGCTACTTCCTGCGCGGCGGGGATGCGGCCAGTCGAGCCGTGCTGCAGGTGGAACGAGACCGCGACGGCTTCTCGTTCAGCGCGCGCCGCGTGGTCGCGCTGCAGAACGGGGAGGTGATCTTCCACCTGTCGGCCTCGTTTCAGCGCCCCCGGCAGGGCATCGACCGGCAGATCGAACCAGCTCCCGTGGCGGACGGTCCCGATGAACTGCGGCCAATCGTGTGGGGGCTGCCCGCGTTCTCGTCTTTTGAGGCCCGGCTGCCCGGGCAGCCGTTCAGCGAGTCGGCGCTGCCGACGCGTCTGTGGTTCAGGTCCAACGAGAAGCTGGCCGACGAGCCGCTGACCCACGCCTGCTTGCTGACCTTCGTGTCGGACATGCTGACCGGGCTCAGCGCGCTGCGCCGTGGCCCGTGGACGGGCAGTACGAGCCTCGACCACGCGGTGTGGTTCCACCGCCCGCTTCGCCTTGACGAGTGGGTGCTGATGGATCTGGCCCCGCAAAGCGCGGCGGGCGGGCGCGGTTGGTATACCGGCACGATTCACTCGGCGGACGGGATGCTGGGAGCGAGCCTGGCGCAGGAGGCACTGTTCACCGGGAGCGCCGGATGACGACAACCCCCGCCCCGCTCGCGCCTGGTCCGCTGGACGGCCTCACCGTCTGGGAGGTGTCGTCCTTCGTCGCCGCCCCGCTCGGCGGCTTGACGCTGGCGCAGCTAGGGGCCGACGTTATCCGCGTCGACCCGATTGGCGGCGCTGCCGACGTGGGCCGCTGGCCGCTGGCCCCGTCCGGTGTCAGCCTCTACTGGACGGGACTGAACAAGGGGAAGAGATCCCTCACCCTGAACTTCCGCGATGCGGAAGCCCGGGGCCTCCTGGCTGACCTCATCGCCCGGTCCGGCGGCATCGTGCTGACCAACGCGGTGGGCCAGCGCTGGCTCGGCTATGACGAGCTGAGCAAGGGGTACCCCGGCCTGATCCATTTGCTCATCCAGGGAAACCACGACGGGAGTGCCGCCGTTGACTACACCGTCAACGCCACCATGGGCTTCCCTCACGTCACCGGGCCCGACAGCCTGCGTGAGCCGGTCAACCACGTGCTGCCCGCGTGGGACATCGCCTGCGGCCTGTACGCGGCGATCGGACTGATCGCCGCCGAGCGGCGGCGGCGGCTCACCGGGGAGGGCAGCCAGCTGACGCTCGCCCTAGCCGATGTGGCGCTCGCGGTCACCGCGCACCTGGGCTTCCTGGCCGAGGCACAGCTCACCGGGGCGGACCGGCAGCGGATCGGCAACTACCTGTACGGCGGATTCGCCAGGGACTTCACAACCAGTGACGGCGAGCGCGTGATGGTGGTCGCGCTGACCAGCCGGCATTTCGCCGACTTGGCCGCAGTCACCGGACTCACCGCCACGTTCGCGGAGCTGGAGCGGTTGCTCGGCGCCGACTTCAGCACTGACGGCGACCGCTACACCCACCGGGAAGTGCTTGCCTCCCTGCTGCGTCCCTGGTTCGTCGGCCGGGAGCTGGCACAGGTCGCGCGTGAGCTGGACGGCACTTCGGTGCTGTGGTCGCGGTACCGCCGGTTCACCGAGATGGCCGCGGAAGAGGCGAAGGCCGGCAACCCGCTGCTGCGGGAGATTACCCAGCCTGGCGTGGGCCCGCTGCTCGCTCCTCGGTCGCCGCTGTACGTGACCGGTGCCGAGCAGGTGCGCCCGGCCCCAGTGCTCGGCGCTGACACGGCCCGGCTGCTCGGCGACTTCCTTGGCCTCTCTCCCGAGCAAATCGGCGCCCTCATGGAACGCGGAGTGGTGGGCGGTCCAGCACCGGACAGCTGAGCCCCCGGCGCCCCTCGGCGGCCCTCGGCGCCCCCCGCCCAGAGTGGTCCGCACTCGCAGCGGTCCCACCCCAAGCCGCTAATCATTATATGATAGATATGATGGCAGTACCTCCGCGGCGGCGCCTCGCACGGCGCCGGCACGCCGCGGCCCGTCCGGCCTTTGGAGTGCCCGTGACCGCTTCCCTGCGTGATGCCGTGATTTGCGAGCCGCTGCGCACCCCGGTTGGCGGCTACGGCGGCGTGCTGCGTGACGTGCCGGCCGCGGAGCTCGCGGCCGTAGTTATCCGCGCGCTGATCGCCCGTACTGGAATCGAGCCGGGCGTGGTCGACAATGTCATCCTGGGGCAGTGCTACCCGAACGGGGAGGCGCCGGCGATCGGGCGGGTGGCCGCGCTGGACGCGGGGCTGCCGGTAGACGTGCCGGGGATCCAGCTCGACCGGCGCTGCGGCTCGGGGCTGCAGGCGGTGATCAACGCGGCAATGCAGGTGCAGACCGGCGTCAGCGACCTGGTGCTGGCCGGGGGCGCGGAAAGCATGAGCCAGGCCGAGTTCTATACAACGGGCATCCGGTGGGGGGTGCGCGGCGGCGAGACGGCCCTGCATGACCGGCTCGCCCGCGGCCGGGTGACCGCCGGCGGCCAGCATTACCCGGTTCCCGGCGGCATGCTGGAGACGGCCGAGAACCTGCGGCGGGACTACAGCATCTCCCGGGAGGAGCAGGACGCGTTCGCCCTGGCGTCGCACCGCAAAGCGGTGGCCGCGCAGTCCGACGGCCGCTTCGCGCCGGAGATCGTGCCAGTGACCGTACAGACCCGCAAGGGAGAAGTCGTGGTGGACACCGACGAGCACCCGCGGGCCGACACCTCAGCGGACAAGCTCGCGGCTCTGCGACCGGTCCTGAGCCAGAGCGACCCGCAAGCCACCGTGACCGCGGGCAACGCCAGCGGGCAAAATGACGGCGCCGCGGTCTGCGTCGTCACCTACCCAGAGCGGGCGGCCGAACTGGGGCTGCGCCCGCTGGGCCGCCTGGTCAGCTGGGCGGTTGCCGGGGTTCCCCCGGCGACCATGGGCATCGGCCCCGTCCCGGCCACCGCCCGCACGCTGTCCCGGGCCGGCCTCAAGCTGGCGGACCTGGACCTGATCGAGCTGAACGAGGCGTTCGCCGCCCAGGTGCTCGCCTGCCTGCGTGAGTGGGGCATCGATGGCGGCGACGAGCGGCTGAACGTCAACGGCTCCGGCATCTCCCTCGGGCACCCGGTGGGCGCCACCGGCTGCCGCATCCTCACCACGATGCTCCGCGAGATGGACCGCCGCCGGGTGCGCTATGCCCTGGAGACCATGTGCATAGGCGGCGGCCAGGGCCTAGCCGCCATCTTCGAGCGCTGCGCCTGACCGCCGCCGCGAATCGGAATGGCGCGGCGTGCCCCGCGTCTCCAATGGGAGTGACCGGTGAGGCAGCCGCGCCTGGAGAGCAGAGGCGCCGCTAACGGTGGCCGCGCCGAGGCGCCGCAATGGCTACGCACCCGTCAGCGCGTGATCCCGCCAGTCACATCAGCCTCTAGTTTTGACTTAGCGTACGTTACGACCATTTCGCCAGGTATATATATACTGATATATCCGACATGTTCTGGTCAGAGAGTGTGTAAAGATGACATGCCTCGGCCGCTGCCGGTAGCTGTGCGGGCGGGGAGACCTCTCCAGCTCAGGCGCATGATGGATCGGTTAGCGGTCCCGCGTCAGCTGGGCGCCTTTTCGCTAGGTGGCGCCCGCGGGAGCGTGAGGAGGTCTCATGTCCATCGTAGGAGGGCAGGATATTCACCGGCATCAGGTCACCTTCGACGTCAGCCACCCCACGGGCAACGCGGCCCGACGGCCCGCCGCCCCGGAATTTGACAAGGGAACCCGCGCGAGGACCCTCATCGGGGCCACACCGGGCAGGTAACAAGCCAGCCCGATCGGCGCCGCAAGCCTGCGCGTCCTCGCCCCTTGTCAAATTCCTGTACCCGCATGCCCCGCCCACCACCGCAAACCAGTGCAAACTACTGCAGCACGGCATCTTGCCCAAACCCAAGGAGACAGGTAAGTCAGGCGCACGTGTTCCCGTCCGCCAAACGCAGCCCGCGTCGTGACGCGCCATGCGACACCAGTCTGAGGCGCGACGCCAACCGATTCAGAGACAGCCCCGTATTCGCGCCTCAGTACATACTCAGGTACTTCATCACTGGCGGACGCCACATCTGGCTTGGCTGTCCCCGGAAGGTCTCGGCCGAGCCGACATCGATGTACGCGGGCGGCAGCCCGGACGGGGGCGAGCGCGGGCGGGCGCGGGCGGGCGCGGGGCGGGAGCAGGCGTTCCGCGAGACGTCCGGGCCGCCGTGGTCCGCGCCTTGCAGCGCGGACCACGCGGTCTCGTGACGCGGTCGAGGGGGTACCGTCATCATTGTTATCATTGTCTCCTTAGCACGCACCATGGCCGGGCAGGCTTTCATATATAAGATGTCTAATATATGGATATCGATCTTGCCCGCCAGGCGGACGCTGACACGAAGCGCGGGCCGCTGACAGGCGTGCTTGTTGTCGCGCTCGAGCAGGCTGTCGCGGCCCCGCTGGCGACCCGTACTCTGGCCGATCTCGGGGCGCGAGTCATCAAGGTCGAGCACCCGGTGCGGGGCGACTTCACCCGTCGCTACGATGACGTCGCACGCGGCATGGCGGCCCATTTCGTCTGGCTCAACCGGGGCAAGGAGTCGGTCGGTCTCGACCTTTCCTGGCCGGCCGGCCTCGAGGCGCTCCATGTGCTGCTGGGCCGTGCGGACATCTGCGTGTCGAACCTCGGCCCCGGTGCGACCAAGCGCCTGGGCATCGGCCCTGATGACCTTGCCGCGCGCTATCCCAGGCTGATCGGCATCGAGATCTCCGGCTACGGCACAGGGGGGCCGCTGTCCGGCAAACGCGCGTACGACCTGCTTATTCAGGCCGAGGTCGGGGCCTGTGCGGTCACCGGGCGGCCGGGCGAGCCAGCCAAGCCCGGGCCGCCCTACGCGGACACCGGTTCGGGCCTGTACGCGGCGATCGCCGCGCTTGGCGCGCTGGCGGAGCGCGCGAGCACCGGGTGGGGCCAGCACATCCAGGTAAGCATGTTCGACGCCGCCGTTGACCTGATGGGCTACCCGCTGACCTGGACCCGGTACGCCGCCGTCGACCAGCAGCCGGCGGGCATGGGGTCGCCGGCCGTGGCACCCTACGGCGCGTATCCCACCGCCGACGGGCGGACCGTGGTGCTTGGCACGACCAATGACGGCGAGTGGCAGCGGCTGACGACACAGCTGCTCGACCGCGCGGACCTGGCGGCCGAGCCCCGGTATGCGCGCAATGACGACCGGGTCCGCTGCCGGGCCGAGCTCGACGCGGTGCTGGCGGCCTGGTGTGCCAGCCGCACGCTCGCCGAGATCCAGGATGCCGCCGAGGCGGCCGGGATCGGCAATGCGGTGTACCGGACGCCGGCGGAGGTGATCGCGCACCCGCACCTGGCCGCCAGGAACCGGTGGGCGGAGGTGGCGACGCCGGGCGGCCCCGTCTGCCTGCCGGTGCCGCCCGTGATGTTCGGCGCGCGGGACGCGGTCATGGGACCGGTGCCAGGACTCGGCGAGCACACCGAAGCCGTCCTGGCGGAGTTTGGCGTCGACCCGAAGGAGGGGTGCTCCCAACGATGACAGCGGCCCGACCCGCGCTTAGCGGGCGCACGCCCGCCACCGCCACTGAGCCCAAAGGAGAACTGACATGACTGACGCACCCCCCAGGACCGCCATCGTGACCGGGGGAGCACGCGGCATCGGTGCCGCTATCGCGGCCCGGCTCGCCGCCGACGGCATGGCCGTCGGCGTGCTCGACTTGGACGAAGCCGGCGCGAACAACACCGCCGCGCTGATCGCGGACCGCGGCGGCCGCGCCCTAGGGGTGCGGGCGGACGTAGCGGACGAGGACTCCGTGGTCTCCGCTGTCGAGACGGTGGCCAGCGACCTGGGGCTGCCGGTCGTCGTCGTCAACAACGCCGGGGTGACCCGGGACAACCTGCTCTTCAAGATGACCGCGTCCGACTGGGACACGGTGATGAACGTGCACCTGCGCGGCGCCTTCCTGGTGAGCCGGGCGGCGCAAAAGTACATGGTGGACGCCCGCTTCGGCCGGATCGTCAACATCTCCTCGACCTCGGCGCTCGGCAACCGCGGGCAGGCCAACTACTCGGCCGCGAAGGCGGGCCTGCAGGGCTTCACCAAGACGCTGGCGGTCGAGCTCGGCAAATTCGGCATCACCGCCAACTCCGTGGCGCCGGGGTTCGTCGAGACCGAGATGACGAGGATAACCGCGGAGCGCATGGGGATCAGCTTCGAGGAATACGCGACGCGGTACCTGGAGAAGATCCCAGTCGGCCGGGTCGGTCAGCCCGAGGACATCGCGCACGTGGTCTCGTTCCTGGTCAGCGAGGGCGCGGGGTACGTCTCCGGGCAGGTCATCTACGCGGCGGGCGGACCGCGGTCGTTACCAAGCCGACGGCGCTCACCGAGATCCGATCTTGTCCCTGAGCGCTCGCACGGTTTCCAGGAAGTACGGCTGGTCTACGGACCACTGCTGCGCCCGGAGTTCTACCGCGGCGGCGGTCGCGGCCGCGTCGGCGTATCCCGTCGTCGACCGCAGGGTCTGCTTGGTGCGCCTGACCAGCTCGGGGGAGCGCGCCGCGGCCCGGCGGGCCAGCTTCATCGCGGCGGCGAGCACTTCGTCGTCAGGTACGCAGCGCCAAGCCAGGCCACAGAGCGCTGCTTCCGTGCCGGTCAGCGAGTCCCCGCATAGCACCAGCGCGGCCGCGCCCTGCGGGCCGACCCGCTGCGCCAGGCGCCACAGGTGCCCGCCGCCGGGGTGGATGCCGACGTCGAGAAACCGCGGGTCGAACCGTGCGCTCTCGCCGGCGATGACGACGTCGCAGGCGAGCGGCAGGCTTACTCCCGCGCCGATGGCAGGTCCGGCGACGGCCGCGATCGTCGGCACCGGCGCGTCGGCGAGGGCAAGGAAACCCGCGTAGGCCTCGCCCAGCGGGTGCTCCCAGCGCAGCAGGTCATCCAGCGACCCGCCGGCGCAGAACACCGGTGGCTCCGCCGCCAAAACCACCGCCTGTACCCCGGCGGCCAGCGCCTCCCGCACGGCGCCCGCGAGCGAGTCGGAAAGCTGCTTGCTGAGCGCGTTGCGTCGGCCGGGGTCAGCGAGGGTAACCACCGCGACCCCTTCGTCGATGTCCAGCCGGACCTTGGCGGGCATATCGCCGCTGATGATCTCGGTCACGTTCGCCCCTGTCTACCGCCGTACCGGCCCTGTCTACCGCCGTACCGGCCCTGTCTACCGCCGTACCGGCCACTCGCGTATTGTACCTAATATTACTGTCTTTAATATGATGGCACTGTGAGGCTGAGCGCAGCCGCCCTGGAACCCGATCCCTCGAAGGACTCACATGGTGCACGAAGCAGTCGCCGGGAAGTCAGCAGCACGTGATGACACGTACGGCCAGATCACCGACGACGCGGTAGTACGGCTGCGGGCACGGATCGGCATCCCGGTACGCAACCCGGCCCCGCCGCACTACCTGGAGCCCGGCCTGGACGCGTTCCGGATCGTCGCGCAGGCCTACGGCGACGACAACCCGCTGTGGAGCGACCGGGATTACGCGGCGGCGACGCGCTGGGGCGAGCCGATCGCACCGCCCGCGATGGTCGGGGGCGACACGCTGATCGGCGAGGACGAGCCGGTGGAGACCACCGAGGCCGGGCGCGCCCTGCTCAAGGGTGACCCGCTGCGCGGAGTGCACGCCTTCTACGCAGGCAGCTCGCGGGAATGGTGGGCGCCGCTGACCGCGGGCCGCAGGCTGCGGCGGCGTGATGCGCTGGTCGGCGTGCACGACAAGGACAGCGAGTTCGCGGGCCGGGCGGTACACGAGTGGACCGGCCAGCTGTTCGCCACCGGCACCGGGGGCCCGCTGTCCGCCCAGTACAAGCTGATGATCCGCACGGAGCGGAAGAAGGCGAGAGAGAAGAAGAAGTACGCGGCCATCAAGCCGTACGTCTACTCCGACGCCGAGATCGAGGAGATCGAGCGGTCGGTCCTGGCCGAACGGCGCCGCGGCGCGGTGCCGCGTTACTGGGAGGACGTCGCCGACGGCGACATGCTCGGCAGGCTGGTCAAGGGCCCGCTGACGGTCACCGACATCGTCTGCTGGCACGTCGGGGTGGGGATGGGCCTGTACAACATCCGCCCGCTCGGCCTTGCCGTCCGCAACCGGATGCGGATCCCGGGCTTCTATCACCGGGACGAGCTGAACGTGCCCGACGTGATGCAGCGGGTGCACTGGGACCCCGAGTTCGCCCGCCGCTCCGGTAACCCGACGACCTTCGACTACGGCCGGATGCGCGAGTTCTGGCTCGTGCACGCGTGCACGGACTGGATGGGCGACGACGCCTGGCTATGGAAGCTGTCGTGCGAGTTCCGCGCGTTCAACTACGTCGGCGACACCCAGTGGATCAGCGGCAACGTGGCGCGGCGTTACCTCGCCGACGGCGGCAGGCCGGCCGTCGACCTGACCCTGATCGCGCGGGACCAGCGCGGGACCGAGACAACCACCGGCACGGCCACGATTTTGCTGCCCAGCCGGGAGCACGGCGCGGTCCGGCTGCCTGATCCGCCGGGAGAGGATCTGGACAGCGCCATGCGCGCGATAACCGAACGGTTCGCGGCATGACGCTGTCCGGGCCAGCCGTGCCCGGCCTGGTCACCGAGCACGACGGCCCGCTGCTGCGGATCCGCGTCGATAAGCCAGCCAAGCGCAACGCGTTCGACGACGCGATGGTCGCCGCGCTCACCGAGATTGTCGAGGCGGCGGGTAACGACGAGACGGTACGCGCGGTGCTGCTCACGGCGGCGGGGGAGCACTTCTGCTCCGGCTTCGACATCGTCGCGCGCAACAGCGCGGGCGAAGGCCGCAAGCCGCGGGCGGGAAGCATCCAGCGCCGGCTGCCCGTCCAGGCGCACCGGCTGATCCCGGTGCTGCTGGAAACACAGCTCCCGATCGTCGCCGCGGTCCGCGGCTGGGCCGCGGGGATCGGACTGGCGCTGACCCTCGCCGCCGACGCGGCAGTGGTCTCGGACACGGCCACGTTCTGGGCTCCGTACGCGTCCCGCGGGTTCACTCCTGACGGCGGGGTCAGCTGGCTGCTGCCACGCCGGATCGGGGAGGTCAGAGCGCGCCGGATGCTGCTGCTCAGCGAGCGGGTGGACGGCGCGACAGCGGCGGACTGGGGAATGGTCGACCGCTGCGTCTCTGACGATCTTCTCGATCAGGAATCGGAACGAGTGGCCCTGGCTCTCGCCGGCAGCGCTACTGTCGCCGTGGGCCTGACGAAGTGGCTGATGCACGCCGGACGTAGCGCGTCACTCGACGCGCAGCTGCGCGATGAGGCGTTCGCGATGGAGTTGTCCTCGCGTAGTGAGGACTTCCGCGAGGGGGTGGCCGCGTTCGCGCAGAAGCGGCTGCCCGTCTTCACCGGCCGATGAGCGGGACTTACCGCGGCCTGGTGGTCGAGCGCGACGGGCCGGTGGGCTGGCTGGTCTTCGACCGGCCGCAGGTCGGCAACGCGATGGACGCGGCGATGCTGGCCGACTTGCCGCGCGCCTGGGCCGAGCTGGACGCCGATCCGGACGTGCGGGTGATCGTCAACACCGGCAAGGGCAGCGCGTTCCAGACCGGGCTTGATGTCCGGCAGCTGGCCGGTGACCGGGACGCGCTGCGTGAGCAGTCCCGGCGGACCAAGAAGGCGGAACTGCGGATCTCCGCGTGGCACAACGGTGTGGGTAAGCCGGTTATCGCGGCGGTCAACGGAGTGTGCGCGGGCGGCGGCTTGCACTTTGTCGCGGACGCGGACATCGTGATCGCGGCCGACCGGGCGGTGTTTCTTGATCCGCACGTGTCGCTGGGTCAGGCCAGCGCGTTCGAGCTGATCGCGCTGGCCCGCCGCGGCGCGGTCGAACCGGTGCTGCGGATCGGGCTGACCGGGCGCCAGGAACGGCTGGACGCGGCGCGCGCCTACCAGCTCGGTATCGTCAGCGAGGTAGTGCCAGATGCGGCGGCGGCGGCCAGGCAGCTGGCCGAGAAGATCGCCCGTAACCCGCCAGAAACGGTGCGGCTGGTCAAGCGGCAGCTCTGGCACGCGCTCGAGGTTGGTCTCAGCGAGGCCCGCCGCGCGGCGGCGACGGAGATCGTGCGGTCACCGTGGGCCGCCACCGTGCCAACTAGCCAGCAGGAACTCCTGGGAGAGATATAGTGCCCTACACCGAATACCAGACTCTCATTCTGCGGCGGCGCGGCCCGGTTGGCTGGCTGCTGTTCAACCGGCCCGAGAGCCTGAACGCGATGAATTCCGTGATGCGCGCGGAGCTGGCGGATGCGTGGCTGGAGCTCGACCGTGACCCTGAGGTGCGGGTGATCGTGCACACGGGGGAGGGCCGCGCCTTCCAGACCGGCGTCGACGTGGCCGAGCTTGCCACCGACGGGCTGGGCATGGAGCGCTACCGGGCCGACCTGGAGGCCTACGACCTGCACTTCACCGCCTGGCACCAGCAGGTAAGCAAGCCGGTGATCGCCGCGGTGAACGGCATCTGCGCCGGCGGGGGGTTCCACTGGGTGGCCGACGCGGACATCGTGATCGCCGCGACCACGGCGGAGTTCACCGAACCGCATGTGTCGGTCGGCCAGGTAGTCGCCCTGGAGTCGATCGGGCTGCTGCGCAAGATGCCGTTCGAGGCCGTGATGCGGATGGCCCTGGTCGGCCGGTACGAGCGGATGTCGGCCCAGCGGGCCTACGAACTCGGCATGGTCAGCCAGCTGGTCCCGCCGGACCAGTTGCGCGAGGCGGCCCAAGAGCTCGCCGAGAAGATCGCGCGCAACTCGCCGGCCGCGATGGCGGCGACCAAGCGCGCGCTGTGGGGGGCGCTGGAGACCGGGCTCACGCAGGCCTGCCGCCGCGGCGCACTTGAGATCGTCAGCGTCTGGGGACATCCCGATCAGGACGAGGGCCCGCGCGCGTTCGCCGAGAAGCGCGAGCCGCGGTGGGCCGATCCGCAGCGACCCGAGCCGAAGGAGAACGGGCGGTGACCACCGACGACATCCCGCCGACCGTCCCCGCGGCGGTGCGGCTCGCCGCGCGGTTGTGGCCGGACGAGGAAGCCATCGTCGACGGTGACCAGCGGATCGACTGGAGCGGTCTCGCCGACCAGATGGGCCGCGTGGCGCGCGCGTGTGCGGCGACCGGCGTCCGGCCGGGGGACCGGGTCGCGCTGTGGGCACCCAACTCGCTGAACTGGATCGTCGCCTCCATGGGCGTGTATGCGGCCGGTGCCGTTCTTGTGCCGGTCAACACCCGATTCAAAGGCCGTGAGGCCGCGCACGTGCTGCGCATGTCGGGCGCGCGGCTGCTGCTGACAGTGACCGATTTCCTTGGCGCCGACTACGTCGGCATGGTCGCCGCGGAAGACCCCGAGCTGGCGGCCGCGCTGCCGGTCGTCGTGCTCTCCGGCCCTCCCGGGGACGGCATGCCCTGGCCGCGGTTTCTGGATCGCGGCGGGGACGCGGTCCCGGACGGCTTGGCCGACCCGGAGGACCATCTCAGCCCGGAGGACATCAGCGACATCATTTTCACCTCAGGTACGACCGGCGCGCCAAAGGGCGCCATGTTGACCCACGGGGCAAGCACCCGCAGCTACGTCGCCTGGTCACAGCGGGTCGGGCTGCGGCACGGCGACCGCTACGTCGTCGTCTACCCGTTCTTTCACACGGCCGGCCTGAAGTCGGCGATCCTGGCTTGTGTGCTCAGCGGGGCAACCATCCTCCCGTGCCCGGTCTTCGACCCCGCGGTAGTGATGGACCTGGTGGTCAGGGAGCGGGTGTCGATGCTGCCCGGGCCGCCCTCGCTGTACCAGTCGCTGCTCAATACAGACCTGTCTGGTTACGACACCTCGACGCTGCGGCTCGCGGTGACCGGTGCCGCGGCGGTCCCTGTCGACCTGGTCCGCCGGATGCGCGAGGATCTCGGCTTCGCCTCGGTCGTCACCGCGTACGGGCTCACCGAGACGACCGGCACGGTATCGACGTGCCTGTACGACGACCCGATCGAGGTGATCGCCAACACCAGCGGCCGCCCCTTGCCTGGCCTGGAGGTCCGGGTGGTGGACGAGGCCGGCCAAGATGTCCCGGCCGGGGAGCCAGGCGAGGTCATCGTCCGCGGCTACGCGGTGATGAAGGGCTACTTCAACGCGCCCGAGGCTACCGCTGAGGCGGTGTCCCCCGACGGCTGGCTGCACACCGGCGACGTGGGGGTTCTCGACGACGGGGGCAACCTGCGGATCACCGACCGGATCAAGGACATGTTCATCGTGGGCGGTTTCAACGCCTACCCGGCCGAGATCGAGAGCGTTATATCGCGGCACCCGGATGTGGCCCAGGTCGCCATCATCGGGGTGCCGGACGAGCGCCTCGGCGAGGTGGGGTACGCGTACGTGATCCCTCGCCAGGGCAGCGCGCTCAGCGAACCGGAGCTGATCGCCTGGTGCCGCGGCCAGATGGCCAACTACAAGGTCCCGCGCCGGGTCGAGCTCGTCCAGACGCTCCCGCTCAACGCCAGTGGCAAGGTGCAGAAGTTCGAGCTGCGAGACCGCGTCTGGCAAGCTCTGGCCGCCAGCCCCCCCCCCCCCCCCCGTTAACGCACAGGAAAGCAGCCGACATGAAGCGCCTGACCGACACGACCGAGCTGACCGACGTTCAGCGGGACATGCTCAGCGCGGTGCGCGAGTTCGTCGATAAGGAAATCCTTCCGGTGGCGGGCGAGCTTGACCGATCCGACACCTACCCCGACCGGATCGTGGAGGGGCTGAAGGCCCTGGGCGTCTTCGGGCTGACCATCGACCCGCAGTACGGCGGGCTGGGCGAGCCGCTGCTGACGTACGCGCTGGTCGTTGAGGAGATCTCCCGTGGCTGGATGAGCATCTCCGGCATCATCAACACGCACTTCATCGTCTCCTATCTGATTGGCCGCCACGGGACGCCGGAGCAGAAGGCGGCATTCCTGCCGTCTATGGCCACCGGTGAGACCAGGGCGGCTTTCTCGATGTCCGAGCCAGACCTCGGGTCGGACGTGGCGGCGATCAAGACCCGGGCGGTCCTCGATGCCAGCGGATACCTGATCACCGGCCGGAAGATGTGGCTGACCAACGGCGGCTCGTCTAGCCTCGTCCTGCTCCTGGCCCGCACCGATGAGGGCCGCGAGCGCCCGCACCAGAACATGACGGCGTTCCTGGTGGAGAAGGAGCCCGGGCTGGGCCAGCCGCGTCCCGGTCTCACCATCCCTGGCAAGATCCACAAGATGGGTTACAAGGGCGTGGACACCACCGAGCTCATCCTGGACGAATGCCGCGTCCCGGCCGACCGGGTCCTCGGCGAGCAGCCCGGCCAGGGCTTTTACCAGATGATGGACGGCGTTGAAGTCGGCCGGGTCAACGTGGCCGCCCGGGCCTGCGGGGTCGCGAACCGCGCCTTCGAACTCGCGGTCTCCTACGCCCAGCAGCGACAGACGTTCGGCAAGCCCATCGCGCGCCACCAGGCCATCGAGTTCAAGCTCGCGGATATGGGCACCAAGACGGTGGCCGCGCACCAGATGATGCTGCTGGCGGCCCGGGCCAAGGACTCCGGGCGGCAAAGCGATCTCGAGGCGGGCATGGCGAAGTACCTCGCCGGCGAGTACTGCAAGGAGGTCGTCGAAGACGCGCTGCGCATCCACGGCGGGTACGGCTACTCCACGGAATACGAGATCGAGCGCCTCTACCGCGACGCCCCTATGCTGCTGATCGGCGAGGGCACCGCGGAGATCCAGAAGATGATCATCGGCCGCCGGCTGCTTGAGAAGTACGCGCTTTGAGCGCCTGCCTGGCGATGACGAGCTGCTGGATCTGGCTGGTGCCCTCGTAGATCCTGAACAGCCGGGCGTCCCGGTAGAACCGCTCGGCCGGGACGCCGCGCATATAGCCGGCGCCACCGTGCACCTGGACCGCGCGGTCGGTGACCCGGCCGACCATCTCGCTGCAGAAGTACTTGGCACAGGACGGGCCGAGGCGCTGATCGGCGCCGGAGTCGAAGTCGGCCGCGGCGGACTTGACCAGTGCCCGGCCGGCCAGCACGTCGGTCTGGGAGTCGGCGATCAGCCCCTGGATGAGCTGGTATTCGGCGATCGGCTGGCCGCCCTGCCGCCGTTCGAGCGCGTACCCGATGGTCTCGTCGAGGGCGCGCTGCGCCAGGCCCACGCACAGTGCGGCGATGTGCAGCCGGCCGTGGGCCAGGCACCGCATCGCGGTCACATAGCCCTGGCCGGGGGTGCCGATCAGCGCGCCGGCGGGCACCGACACGTCCTCGAAGCGGACGTCGGCGGTCCAGGCGCCGTGCTGGCCCATCTTCTCGTCTTTGGGTCCGACCATGACGCCTGGCGTACCGGCCGGCACCAACAGTGCCGAGATCTTCTCCTGGGCCGGACCGTCGGCGTGCCGCGCGAAGACCATGAACACGTCGGCCACCGGCGCGTTCGTGATGTACCGCTTGCTGCCGGTGATCACGTACCTGTCGCCGCGCGCGACGACCGACGTGGTCAGGCCGGCCGGGTCGGAGCCGGCCTGCTCCTCGGTGAGCGCGAACGACGCCGTCCACTCGCCTGAGGCCAGCCGGGGCAGGTACTCCCTCTTCTGCTCCGGGGTGCCACCCTCGAGCAGCACATGGCCGGCGATGCCGTTGTTGGTGCCGAACATCGAGCGGAACGCCGGCGTGGTGTAGCCGAGTTCCATCACCAGCCGGACCTCCTGCGCCATGGTCAGGCCAAGGCCGCCGTACTCTTCGGGAATCGCGAAGCCGAACAGGCCCATCCGGGCGGCCTCCTCGCGCAGCCCGGCCGGCATCTCGTCGGTCGCGTCGATGTCCGCCTCGTGCGGGATCACCCGGTCGCGAACCAGGTCACGGGCGGTGCGCAGGACTATGGTGAGGTCGGCCTCGTCCATCGGGTTTCCTTTCGGCTGGCTTATGTCGCGACGTTTCCAGTGTCCTCAGTTCCGCGGCAGTTCCCGCCACGGCTTGCCGTGCCACGCATCGGGCTCCTTCGGCAGCCCGAGCACCCGCTCCGCGAGCACGTTGCGGTTGACCTCGCTGGTGCCGCCCTCAATAGTGTTCGCCCGGCTGCGCAGCATCCCGCGCACCTCAGCCGGCATGTTCCTGGCATAGTCGTCCGGGTTGTCCGGGGATCCCGGCCACGCGATCCCCGCCGGGCCAAGCAGGTCGGCCGCCGCCTCCTGGATCCGCTGGTTCAGTTCGGCGGCGTGGACCTTGCCGATCGAGCTCTCTGGTCCCGGTGCCCGGCCCGCGGCCAGGCTGGCGCGTACCCGCTGGTTGGTCCACCCGCGGGCGCGCTCCTCGCAGTAGAGTCGCACCAGCCGGTCGCGGGTACGCGGATCGTCCCAGCCGCCCGGCTGGCCGTCGGCCGTCAGCTGGCGGGCCAGCCGGATAAGGGATCTGGCGCTGCCGCCGCCGATCCGGTCCACGCCGCCGGAGCTCGCGCCGGATACCATCTGCCGCTCTCCGCTGAGCGTCGCCTGCGCGACCTTCCAGCCGCTGCCCTCCGCCCCGACGCGCTGGCTGTCCGGCACCCGGGCACCGTCGATGAAAACCTGGAAGAACTCGATCTCGCCGCCCATGTGGCGCAGCGGACGGGTATCGACGCCGGGCTGGCGCATGTCGATAAGGAAGTAAGTGATCCCTGTGTGCTTAGGGACGTCCGGATCGGTGCGGGCCAGCAGCACGGCGAACGACGCCTGGTCAGCCCACGTCGTCCAGATTTTCTGGCCGTTGACAACCCAGCCGTCGCCGTCCCGTTCCGCCCTGGTCGACAGCGAGGCGAGATCGCTGCCCGCACCTGGCTCGCTGAACAGCTGACACCAGAGCTCCTCGGCGCGGACGATTGCCGGCAGGAAGCGGAGCCGCTGCTCCTCGGTCCCGTGCGCGAACAGCGCGGGGGCGGCCAGGTTGAGGCCAAGCGGGTTCAGCCGCGGCAGGTGATAACGGCCGATGAGCTGCTCCACCGCGCGTGCGGTGTCCCGCGACCACGCCAGCCCGCCGTACCGGGTTTCCCAGCCAGGCGCGACCAGGCCTGAGCGGCCGTACACGGGGTACCAGGCGCGGTAGTCGTCCGTCGTCCGGACGCGGCGCACCGCGGCTGGTCCGCCGTCGACGGCCGCTTCCCGCCAAGCCGACGGCACGTGCTCGGCTATCCACGCCGTGACCGCGGCCACGGCCTTATTCGCGGTGACGCCGGGGCCCGTGACGTGTGCGAGCTCGGGAGTCTGGGTGTCTCCACTCATCGGTGCCACCTTTTGCTTCGGTTCTCTGATATATAAGATAGCAAGGATAGCGCAAGGAGAGGTATCGTATGACTACCACGGCCGAGGACAGTGACCGGCTCCGAGAGGCCTTCCGTGATGCGCTGAGTCAGCTGAGCTCGTCCGCCGACGTGCGTCGCGCCATGGCGACCGAGCGCGGCTACGAGGACCGGGTGTGGCGCCGCCTGGCGGGCGAGATCGCGCTGCCCGGGCTGGCGCTGCCGGAGAAGCTGGGCGGTGGCGGGCTTACCGAGACGGAGCTCGCGATCGCCTTCGAGGAGGCGGGCGCGAGCCTGCTATGCGCGCCGCTGTTCGCCACGGCGGGACTCGCCGTGCCGCTGCTGACGGCGCTGGGCGATGCGGCCGCCCTCGCCCGGTTCGGGCCGGCCATCGCGGCGGGCGAGCTAACCGCCACGGTCGCCCTGGCCGAGGCTTCCGGCCGCTGGCGGACGGAGACGGTGGCGTGCCGGGCCGAAGCCGCGGCGGGCGGGGGCTGGCTGCTCGACGGCGCGAAAAGCTACGTCGTGGACGGGGCCACGGCTGGCCTGATCCTCGTCGTGGCCAGGGTCGGCGCAGAGCTCGGCGTCTTCGCGGTCCCCGGTGACGCACCCGGCCTGGAGCGTGCGCCGCTGGTCACCCTGGATCAGACCCGCAGGCAAGCGCGCCTGGTACTGCGCGCGACGCCGGCCGAGCGCGTCGGCGGCGACGTCGCCGCCGCGCTCGCACGGGCCACCGCCACCTCCCGTGCGCTGCTCGCGGCCGAGCAGGTCGGCGGCGCTCAGCGCTGTCTGGACATGACCGTTGACTACGCGAAAAGCCGGATCCAGTTCGGCCGGCCTATCGGCGGCTTCCAGGCCGTCAAGCAGCGGCTCGCCGAAATGCTCGTCCAGGTTGAGACGGCCAGGTCCGCCGCCCGGGCCGCCGCGGACGCGGTTGCGGCGGACGCCGCGGAACTCGAGCACGTCGCGGCGATCGCCTCGCTCACCTGCGGCGATGCCTACAAGTGGGTCGCGGCGCAGACCATACAGCTGCACGGCGGCATGGGCTTCACCTGGGAGCACGACGCGCACCTGTACTTCAAGCGCGCCCGGGCCAGCGCCCTGCTGCTCGGCACGGCCAGCGAGCTGACCGACCTGCTCGCGCAGCAGCTGGCGGCCATGGTCCAGTGACATCGAACGCTCTGACGCGGGCACTGCGAGACTGGCGACCCGGGACGCTCGAGCTGACACGCCGCGTTGATCCGTGGTCGGCCGAGGCGTTCGCGGACCTGATCGGCGCGCCGGACCCGGCGAGTGCGGCCGTGGCCAGCCTCCCTCCGCTGTGGCACTGGTTCACGCTCGTCGACCATCCGGCCCAGTCGGAGATCGGCGCGGACGGCCACCCTATGACGGGGCCGCTGCTCCCGCCGATTCCGCGGCGCCGCCGGATGTTCGCTGGCGGCAGGCTGCGGCTGGACGCGCCAATCCCGCTGGGCGCGCTGCTGTCAAGCCGGTCTACCATCGCCGCCGTTTCTGTGAAGTCCGGGCGCAGCGGTGATCTGGCCTTCGTCACGGTGCGCCACGAACTCGCGGTGGACGGCGCGACGGTTGGCGTCGAGGAGCAGGACATCGTCTACCGTTGCGCCGACGAGGGTGCCGTGCCTGGCCAGCAGCCATTGCCGTCGACAGGCTTCCCCGAGCCGGCCGGTGAGTGGCGTGCCGAGCTCGCGGTCGACCCGAGCCTGCTGTTCCGGTTCAGCGCCCTCACCTACAACGCGCACCGCATCCACTACGACCTGCCCTATGCGACCGGAGTCGAAGGGTATCCGGGGCTTGTCGTGCACGGTCCGCTGCTCGCCCTCCTCGCGCTCGAACTGCCGCGCACGCATGCCCCGGAGCGGGTGGTCCGCGGCTTCGACTACCGGCTGGTCCGCCCTGCCTTCGCGCGTGCCCGGATCGTGAGCGCGGGCCGCCCGGACGGCGAAACGACCGAGGTTGCCGTCGCCGCCCAGGGTGCCGAGCCGTCACTCACCGGCACGATCTCCTTCAGGACCGATAAGTGACGGTACTGACCGGCCAGCAGGCGGTCGTCGTCGGCAGCGGGAGCCCGCTAGCTTCCCAGCCTGACGGGTTGCCGTGCGGGCAGCATCTCCATCTCACCCAGCAGGTTGGCCGTGATACCCGTCCGGCTGCTCGACGCAAGAGTGCTCTGGCGGGCCGCCATCAGATGACGCGCGGACAGCGCGCCAGCGCGCTCCTCGTTGCCAGCCTCGATCGCGGCAAGGACCTTTTCGTGATCCCGGATCGCCGCCCGCCGCGTCTTACTGGCCATCGGCGAGTCCGGCGGGAATTCCCTCACCTCAACTTCATCCCATACCGATGACTCGTGCGCCGACCAAATGGCCTCAAGAGAGCCGACGACGACGATCATCGTTTCATTGCCGCACTTGGCCACGAGAGTTTCGTGAAAAAGCCGGGCATTGTTGTTGTAGCTGCCAACCTCGTCGAACTGGGCCCATTGCGTCTCGATGACCGCGCGCAAGTCGGGCACCACCTCGGTAAGCCTGTCGGGCCGGGCCGCGCACATGCGCGCGCAAATCGGCTCAATCTGGAGCAAGGCCTCGCTGACATCATTAAGGGTCGCGCCTCGCGACTGCAGCACCATGCTTGTTATCTGCGCGGCTCGCTCGGGCGTGGGCAGATGGACGACGGCGCCGCCGACATTTCCGCGCCTGACCGTGATGAGACCATCGGTTTCCAGAATTCGCATCGCTTCCCGCACGGCCGGCATGCTCGCCCGGAATTGTTTAAGCAGATCCTCCAGTTTAGGCAGCAAGTCACCCTCTTTGAGCCGACCGCTGAGTATGTCGTCCCGCAGGCTGCCGGCGATGATCTCGGCAATGCGCGGCTGGCGTAGCTGACGCAAGTAGTGCCCCTTCAGTTCGAAGCGCGCCCGATGGCTCAGGCGCGCCTCTGTGCTTATGTGTTTATTCTTAGCAATGATAGCGCGGATATCATGCTCATCGCGGCAAGGGGCGGGCGCCGTCCCCCGGTTTCAGCAAGACAACCCCCCTCCCCATGTGCCCTCCCCAGCTGATCCCTCCCCAGTTGCCCCTCCCCAGGTGCTCCCACCCCAGTTGACCTCCCCAGCTGACCTCCCCCAGTTACCCCTCCAGTGGCCTCGAGTTGTGATCTCTATTATAGTAATGATAGATATCTCATGCTTCATGGGAATGGGGATCATGTGAGCTTCTCTGGACCGGTGAGCGAGTCGGCCCCGGCCGCGCCTAGCCTGATCAGCCTGCTGCTCGGCCTTCCGTACCACGCGGATGATGTGGTGATCGCCTCCGATGGCGGCCAGCTCAGCCTGGGCGAATTGACGGCCCGGGTCGAGGAGCTCGCCGGCGTGTTGCGCACCGCAGGCGTCCGGCCGGGGCTGCCGGTCGGCAACCTTGTCGCCCCCGGCCCGTCAGCGGTAGTCGCCATGTTCGCCGCGTGGTCGGTCGGTGCCGTCTACGTCCCCATCAACCGCCGCTACACCGCGGCCGAGGTCCGCGCGCTCTCCGCAGAGACGCCGCTCGCCCTGGTGATCGGCGAGCGGGCCGACCTCACGGACCACGATCTGGGAACCGGCGCGGTCGAGCACAACTACGAGGGCCGCGCCGCGTCCGTCGTCGCCACGGCTGACACGAATGTCCCGGCATTTGACCCCGGCATCGCGCTGGTCCTGCGCACTTCAGGCACCACTGGGCGGCCGAAGGCCGTGCTGCTCCGCCACGCCACCACAATCGTGTCGCTGGATGCGAGCCTGGAGAAGCTGCGCGGCCGGAAGCACTCGGGGACGAGCCGGGGCCAGCAGGCCGCGGCGGGCGCGCGCCCACGGAAGAACATGATCCCCGTCTCGCTCGCCTTGTGGGCCGGCATCTACACCGTCCTGTTCAGCTTCCGGGCCGGCTTTGGCGTGGTGCTGCTCGACCGCTTCACCACCGGCGGGTTCGCCCGCGCCGTGCGCGAGCACCACATCATGTCAACGGTGCTGGCACCGGCGATGATCACGATGCTCGCCGATGACGACGACGTCGACGACCTGTCCCCGCTCCGGCTGGTCCGCTCCATCACCGCGCCGCTGTCCCCGCCCATCGCCCGGCAGTTCCACGAGCGGTTCGGCGCCTTCGTGCTCAACTCCTACGGGCAGACCGAGCTAGGCGGCGAGGTCGTCGGCTGGACCAACAGGGATGTCCAGGAGTTCGGAGAGTCCAAGCTCGGCGCCGCCGGACGCCCGTACGAGCATGTCGATCTGCGGATCCGCCGACCCGACGGGACGGACGCGGACACCGGCGAGTTCGGCGAGATCGTCGTCCGGTCGCCGTACCGCATGGAAGGCTATGCGCAAGGCGGCGGGAGCGGCGAGATCGGCACCTCGGACGACGACCGCTTCGTGGACGGCTACCTGCGCACCGGGGACGTCGGCCGGATGGACGGCGACGGCTTCCTATGGGTGCGGGGCCGGGTCAGTGACATGATCAACCGCGGCGGCCTCAAGGTCTTCCCGGACGAGGTCGAAGAGGTGCTGCGGGCCCACCTGAGGGTGCGGGACGCCGGCGTGGCCGCCGTCCCTGACCGTCGGCTCGGCGAGGTGCCGTACGCCTGGGTGACCGGCGCCCCCGACCTCGACTCGAGCGAGCTCGCGGCCTGGTGCCGGGAACGCCTGGTTCCGTACAAGGTGCCGGTGGGCTTCACTGTGGTAGACGAGCTGCCGCGCTCAGAGATCGGCAAGCTCCTGCGCCGTGAACTCTTGGCCCGCTACCCCGGCACCCCCGAGGAGTGAGTGAGGGGTTCGGCTGTGCACAGCACCAGGGTCACTACGATCAGCCCGTGCAAACCTACGCCGATGCCAAGGTCCTGATCGATGATCCCCAGGTACTAGCCCGCCGGATCGCTGAAACTGGTGAGCCGCTGGTCGATATCAGCGCCTACTCAACGCTGGCAATCGACCGGACCAGGGCGCGCGTACAACAGCTATCGGGCAATCCTTTTCAAGTCCGTTCGGGCGTGGCCGAGCGGCTCGTTCGCGCCCAGGCATACCTCCCGGACGGATACCAGCTCCAGATCAAGGAGGGCTGGCGCCCCATCTGGGTCCAGGAGCGCCTGTGGCAAAAGAGCCTGGACGAACTAATAGCCAGCCGACCCGACCTCACCGGCCAGGACCTGATCCGGGAAAACACCAGGTTCACTGCCCCGCCAGACAATGCACCACCACATAGCACCGGCGGCGCCGTTGACCTCGTCCTGCTCTACCACGACGAGTACGCGGACATGGGCTGGGGATTCAACCAACCCGGCGAAGGCTCCCGCACCGGTTATCCCGTTCCCGGGCCCGCTCGACGTAACCGCGACCTTCTCGCAGCCGCCTTGGACGCGGCCGGATTCATCAACTACCCGGCCGAATGGTGGCACTGGTCCTACGGCGACCGATACTGGGCCTTCCAAACTTCTCGCGAAACAGCGCTATACGGGCCCCAGTGACCGCTCGTCAGGATCCTGAACGAACCGGTGTATGTAGTTCCTCCCGCATGCCGCCGCCTGCCCGCGGCCTTATCTCCGCTGACGTCGACAGGTTTGCCCGTCGATGGCATGGACCAGAATTGTCAGGCTGCCGGACATCTCATCGAAGCAACGAAACCTTGACTTGACCAGACTAGACCATATGTCTAGAATGATCTCATGACAGCAAGCGTCAACGTCTACGAAGCCAAGACCCACCTGTCGCAGTTGCTGGATCGTGCCGCGGCGGGCGAAGAGATCGTGATCGCGCGCGCCGGTCGGCCGATCGCACGACTCGTTGCGCTAAGCGATGCTCCCTCGCGGCGCCGCAGTCCGGGCGCATGGCGAGGCCAGGTCGGCATTGCCGATGACTTCGACGAACTGCCGGCCGAAATGGACGCGGCGTTCCGCGGTGAGCGTCCGTGAGGCTGTTGCTCGATACGCACGCGTTGTTGTGGTGGCTGGCGGATGAGGGTCTCAATGATCAGGCGCGGGATGCAATTGCTGATCCGGTGAATCTGGTCATGGTGTCCGCAGCGAGCGCTTGGGAGATCTCGATCAAGAAGGCACTGGGTAAGCTCTCCGCCCCTGATGACCTTGAACGGCAACTTGACGAGAGCGGATTCGTTCCGCTGGCCATCAGCGTCGCGCATGGGATCGCGGCAGGCCACTTGCCGCGACATCACGATGATCCATTCGACCGCATGCTGATCGCCCAGGCATATGCAGAGGGATTGACGATAGTCACGCGCGACAAGCGTTTCGCCGACTACAACGTAGCGTTGCTGCCGACCTGACAATGTAGGTCCACGGCGCGGAGCCCCAACCGACGCCGCGCGAGATCGATTTCGTGTGGCATTTATGTGACACGACGACTAACCAGCCCCATTGCGGTCCGTCAGTGGAACACACCGAAAGCCTGGCTCGACGTCACCGCACCGTCCGCGAGGCCGTCGATGCCGCCCGCCCCGGCACCCGGCACCCGGCACCCGGCACCCCAAACCCTGCCCCAACATCATCGGCTTCTGACTACCTCCACGTCTAGCAGGGTGCTCGTGAGATCCGGGTTCTCGACGTGCGTTGTGGCCCAGGCCTGGCAGCGTGACCGTGGGGACGCCCAGCCGGGTGAGCTGCTCGTCCGTGCTCATGGCGTCGTGCTCGCCACGGGCCAGGGTTACCGGGGGCTGGGATCGTGCCAGCAGTTGCGGCATATCGGGTGCCCGACGGCGAACGCGCCCGGATCCATGGCAGCCGCCATCGGCCGTCCTGCTCCCGCAGGCCGGCGTCCACGGCTGGTTGGGCGGCGGTCAGCAGTCCGGTCAGGCCCGAGATGCGCAGGTAGCGGGCCGCCGCCTCGTCACGCGAGGCGAACCAGACCGGTGAGCGGTGCGCCAGGGCTCGCGCACGGTCCAGCTCGTCTTCCCCCCAGGCGACCTTGATCCCCAGGCCGATGACCTCCCGCACCGGCACGTCGAACCCGCCGCCGGCCAGGGCCAGGCCGGCCACCCGCCCAGCGAGTGTCCCAGGACGACGGTGTGGGCATCGGTCCCCACGGTGTCCGCGACCGCGGCGGCCAGGGACTCGAACGTGTAGCTCGATAGCGGCGGCGAACCGCCGTGACCGGGCAGGTCCGGCGCCAGCCAGCGCCCTGGCCAGCGCCGGGCCAGCAACGGCCGCCACCCCTGCCACACGTCGCCGGTCGCGCCGAGACCGTGCAACAGCAGGAGCACGGGCTCCCGCTGCCGCCCTGGTTAACCTGCGGGCCGGCCTGCATACCCCGCAGTGTGCCACAGCCCTATCCCCGATCACCTCGCCCGGCCCTTGCCGACGGGCACCTAGAAATCCAATCGGTCCACTCCCGACATCGCGCCGGAATTCTGGACGGGATTCCGCGCAAACCTTGCCCGGCCGGGAGCCGTGAATACCATAAGCGGAAGCGTGCAGACCGCGTATTCAACCGAGGAGCAGCCGATGCCGCAAGCGCCAGCACAGCGGGATACCGGCAAGTCACCGGATGTTGCCGCGCTCGTCAGGTTGCATCACCGGCGGCGCGGGTGGGCCTGGGTGGCGATAGGCAGCGTGATCGGCCTCGCGGTGTACCTGGGGATCGACCTAAACCTCTTCGAGAACCTCACTGGGACGTCGGAAACCCTCAACCTTATCCCAGTTTTCGTGCTGCTCGCTCTGGTTCTGGCCGGGCTAGTTGTCGTAATCGTCGATACAGCACGCATTCGGCGCGCCGATGCGGCCGTTCGGGTGAGCGCGAGGGGCAGCGTTTCGCATTACCCGTTGTATGCCCACGCGCATCGTTATCCGCCGCGCCACCATGGCAGTTGGGTGTTCGCCATCGCTATGCTCGTCGCGATGACTGGTATAGCCGTGTTCATCCTGCCCGCCGAAGTGAACTCGTGGGCATATGTGGCGGGCGCGGAGAGCCAGGACACCTTCAACCCGGTGTCGTATAGTCAGTTCTGCCTTGCCATAACCCGGCGCGGCGGCTGCCACGTGGTGACAGAAGGCTACCTTTCCAAAAGCCGCGCGGACGTCACCTGGGGCACCCAGGTGCCACTCGGCCAGCCGATCCGTGTTGGCGACCCGCTCTGGGCCTGGGGCAGCGGGCGGACTCTCATCAGTGCCGACAGCACGGCGATCGAAACGATCGTGGCGGGCCTGTTCTTCGATGGGGTAGCGCTCCTGCTGGTGTATGCCCTTGTCGTGATAGTGCGCCACACGCCGAGGCGAAACCAGCGGGTGTCCGTGCCCGCTGGCGCGGCATCGGGCAGCGTCCGTCGAACGCAGCATCCCAATCGCGCTAACCAGGGAAGCGGCGTTCGGCGCCGTGCAGGCCGCGGGCGAGTTCGGCGCTGACCAAGCGGTAATCTCATGATCTCGAAAATTATATGCACCAATAGCTGCCAAATGCTTACCTGATAAAAATGTTTACGCGATCCCGCGTCCTGACCCAAGGATCCGCCGTGCCCGTCGCTGTCACCACGAGAAAGGTTCACTGTCCGGGCTATGTGCCTTGTTCTGCTACCGAGGCTCTGTCGCGGTCTGCAGCATGGCGGTGATGGCATCGACCGTATCGAGCTGCCCTGATGCGACGCTGATCACCAGATCGTAGACCGCGTCGTTGGTGAGGGTGAGGCGGCGGCCGTTGAGGCCGTAGAAGGCGATGACCGCGGCGAGCGCGAGTCGCTTGTTGCCGTCGATGAGGGCGTGGTTGCGGGCGATGGAGTGCAGCAGGGCGGCGGCCTTGGCGTCCAGGCTCGGGTAGGCGTCCTTACCGAACGCGGTGGCCTTAGGACGGGCGAGGGCAGCTTCGAGCAGCCCGTAGTCGCGGACGGCATAGCCGGGGCCGAGGGTCCGGTCGGCTACGCGCAAGAGCTCGGGCAGTGTTAGGTAGATCACTGCCCGAGGCGCTTCAGGGCCTCGGCGTAGCGGGGCAGCTCCTCGTCGAGCACCTGGTCGAGGAGGTCGGCCCGGCTGTGGTTCTCCACGTACTCGCGGATCGCCTGCCTGGCGACCTCCTGCATGGAGCGGTGCTCGAGCTCGGCGCGGCGGCGCAGCGCCTCGGTCTCGCCGTCTGCCAGCCGCAATGTCATCGCCATGCCTAGATGGTATCATTGGTGATACCGCGACGCGAATGGGTGTTTCGTGTACTTCCTGCGTGGCGGACGCATTACCTGAACAGTGTCTTCGCCGTAGACTCCGCGCGAACTCCCGCCGAATGCCTCAAGCCGCTGCCTGGACATGCTCCATCGAGGGGCGGCCAGTGGCAGGAGTATCGCCGAGATGGGCGCGATTGCTTGTCTGGCCGCTGTTCGGTCTGCGGGTCTGCCGCGGTTCGCGGCGGAAGGCGACCGGGCAGGCGAGGTGGGGCACCGGGGTTTGGATAAGCGCCAGCCGCGGTGACAGAGTGGGACGGCGAGGGCCGGTGATGAACGTTGCGGCGAGCACCGCGGCGCAGGCGAACGCTGCCGCGCAGATCCAGCTGATCTCAACGAAGCTGGACCGGAACTGCACCGGGTCGGCGTAGACCGCACCGGTAAGGCCGGTGAGAGGCGGCAGCGCGGCGATCCAGAGCAGGCCCGCGACCCGCGCCACGGCGTTGTTCACTCCGGAGGCCAGACCGGCCAGGGAGTCCGGGGCGGAGTTCATCGCGGTGGCAGTCAGGGGTGGCACGAGAGACGCCAGGCCAAGGCCGAACAGCACGGCCACCGGCAATACGGCCGTCCAGTAGCCGGCGTGGGAGCCAATGCGCACGGCGAGGATGGACGCCGCCGCGCACAACAGGGAGCCCGCCACTAGTTGCGGCCGGGGGCCGATCTTCTGAGCCAGCCGGCCGCTGGAACCCGACAGCAGCAAGGTCACGACGGTGACCGGAACCAGTGCCGAGCCCGCCACCACCGGGCTATAGCCGGCGATGATCTCCAGGGCGGGGATAAAGACGAACGCGAAGCCGCCGAGGGCGCCGTTGATGACGAAGGTGACGGCATTGGCGGCGCGGAACTGCGCCGGGCGGAAGATCGCCGGCGGGAGCATGGGATGGCTCCGCCGCCGTTCAGTGACGACGAAGGCGGCCGAGGACAAGAGGGCCAGTACCGCGGCAGCGGCGAACTCCGGCGATCTGACACCCCCGCCAGGCAGCACGATGATCGCGTAGGTGATCGTGGCCAGTGCGACGACGCAGGCCAGCGCGCCGGGCCAGTCGGCGCCCCCGGACGCCGACGTGTCCCGGGACTCGGGGACTTGTCGCAGCGTCATCCACGCGACCGCCGCGGCGACCGGGACGTTGATCAGGAAGATCCACCGCCAGCTGCCAGTTTCCAGCAGCCACCCGCCGAGGAAGGGCGCGACCGCGGCGGACACCCCGCTAAATCCGGCCCATGTCCCGATCGCGCGCGAGCGATCGCTGGGCTGGAAGGCCGCCTCAATGATCGCCAGGCTGGCCGGTGTCATCAGCGCGCCTCCGATACCCTGCACGGCCCGCGCCGTTATGAGCCAACCAATGCTGGGCGCGGCCGCGCACAGCACCGACGCCAGGGTGAACCAGCTCAGCCCGACCAGGAACACCCGCCGCCGCCCCCAGCGATCGCTCAGGGAGCCGGCTAGCAGAATCAGCGAGGCCAGGGTCAGCGTGTAACTCGTGACGGTCCATTGCAGGTCCTGGAATCCGACGTGCAGGTTCCGTCCGATCGCTGGCAGCGCGACGGCGACTACGGTGGAATCGATCCCTGCCACCGACGAGCCCAATACCATCGCCGCGACCACCCACCGGCCTTGCGCGGAGCGGTAGCTGAGCAGTTCGCGCGGGCCGGAGCCGTCAGCCGGGCTCGGTTCGCCCGGCCGAGCCCCCATATCTGGTGTCACTGGCCGGACCTCCATGTGGGTCCAGGCGACCACTCACTTTCCCAGCGGGGGCCTACCTCGCTCACGATCGCCAGCCCGTCCGGATAGGGGTACAGCGCCTCGCGGATGAGCGCCCCGAAAACGGATGACATGGCGTTTCTCCTTCCGGTCATGAACGGACCTGATCGTTCGGAGCGTATTCAGTTTCACCGCCAGGACAGTGAGAGGTCGTCACCAGATTCCGGTGATCTGGTCGCGGACGATCGACCAGCTAACCGACCTGCTGGCGGGCGCCACCATCACCCTCACCGACGCCCCCCACCGCCGCCCCCCGTCCGACTCCCGCTCGGCCGCCCAACCGGCCCCCCCTGCCGACTCCCATCCCGCCGCCTGACCCGCCGCCTGAGACTGCCCGAAGGTAACCACCACCCCCGCCAGTAACACCGTTCCCGCACCCCGCGCCCCCCATCGTCGCTGCTCAGACAGCGCGGAAGATCCTCCGCCCCCCCGGGCGGAGGATCTTCCGCCATAATCTCCCTGTCCGGAATGCCTCAATCCCGAATTCAGGCAATTCGGGACATATCGCTGCGTCTAGGGCGTCTAGGGCGCGCGGAAGACGCATCCGCATCCGGGCGTCCTTGCATTTGTGGTTCGCTGTGGTTCGCGTTCACAATCACCGGGATCCGGTGACGACGGTTCACCGGGCCAGAACCGGCGGAGTTGCTGCACGGACTAGGAGCCCTGGAAGGCAGGTTTCCGCTTCGTCAGGAACGCCCGCACAGCATTGGCATGGTCGGCGGTCGTGCCTAGCCGGCGCTGTGCGGCAGCTTCGGCCGCGAGCGAGTCGGCTAGCGGACGCGACGCACCGTCACAGAGCAACCGCTTGGTCTCCGCGTAGGCGGCGGTCGGCCCGGCGGCCAGCTCGGTGGCCAGTGCGGCTGCCGTCGCGCGGATCGCGGCGGCGGGCACCAGCTCGAACGGCAGCCCCCAGGAGACCGCCTGTTCGGCGCTGAACGTCGTCGGCCGCAGCAGCAGCGCCCGGGCGCGCTGCATCCCGACGGCCGCCGGGAGCGTCACCGAGAGCCCGGAATCGCAGGTCAGGCCGATGCCGGTGAACGCGGTGCCGAGCGTCGCACCCTCGGCCATGATCACGAAGTCGCACGCGAGCACGAAACCGAGGCCGGCGCCGACGCAGGTCCCGTTGACGGCGGCCACGACGGGCTTCGGCATGGTCGTGAGCGTGGCGACGATGGGGTTGTAGTGCTCCCGCACCGTGTCGAGCGCCGTCGCCGGGTCCTTGTCGAGGGCCGCGGCGTGCTCGGCCAGGTCCTGGCCGACGCAAAAGGCCCGGCCGGTCCCGGCCAGCACCACAGCGCGCACCTGATCGTCGGCCGCGACTTCGAGCAGGGAGTTGAGCAGACCCTCCTTCACGGTCAGGCTTAGAGCCGGGCCGGGCAGGATGACGGAGGCGACGGCCCCGTCCCGTTCGACGGTCACGCTAGTCACGGGGCTCACACCCGCTCGAGCAACATGGCGGTGCCCTGGCCGACGCCGACGCACATGGTGGCAAGACCCCGGCGACCGCCGGACCGCTCGAGACGCCCGAGCAGCGTCACCAGAAGCCGGGTGCCAGAGCAGCCGAGCGGGTGCCCGAGCGCGATCGCACCACCATCGGCGTTGACGATCTCCTGATTCAGCCCGAGGTCCCGGATACAAGCAAGCGACTGGGAGGCGAACGCCTCGTTGAGCTCGATCGCGTCCAGCTCATCGACCGACCAGCCGGCGCGCGTGACCACCTTGCGGGTCGCCGGGACCGGGCCGATGCCCATGATCTCCGGGCGGACCCCGGCGCTCGCCGCGGCGACGATCCTGGCCCGCGGTGTCAGGCCATGCTCGGCGACGTACCGCTCGCTGGCCACGACCACGGCGGCGGCGCCGTCGTTGAGCGCGCTGGAGTTCCCGGCGGTGACGAGGCCGCCGGGCCCGTTGACGGGGCGGAGCGCGGCGAGCCGCTCCAGGCTCGTGTCCGGCCTGGGCCCTTCGTCGGTGCTGACCTCGCCCACCGGGATGATCTCGGCGGAGAACCGGCCGTTCTTGATGGCGTCCAGTGCCCGCTCGTGGGACCGGAAGGCGAAGACGTCGAGTTCCTCGCGGGTCAGCGCCCACTGCTGCGCGACCCGTTCCGCGGTCTGCGGCATCGACAGCGTGGTGTCGGCATCAAAGCGGGGATTGGTGAACCGCCAGCCGATCGAGGTGTCGAACGCCGCACCCGGCTTCGCCCACGCCTTGCTCGGTTTCTCCATCACCCAGGGCGCACGGGTCATGGACTCCACGCCTCCGGCGATGACTAGGTCCGCGTCACCGGCCGCGATCATCTGCCGCGCCGTCGCCACCGCGGTCATCCCGGAGGCACACAGCCGGTTTACCGTGTAGCCGGGCACCGTGTCGGGGAAGCCAGCGAGCAGGGTGGCCATCCGGGCGACGTTCCTGTTGTCCTCGCCTGCCTGGTTGGCCGCGCCGAACACGACCTCGTCGATCGTGGCGGGGTCGACCCCGGCCCGGCCGACGGCCTGGCCGATCACGAGCGCCGCGAGGTCGTCCGGGCGGGTGCTGGCGAGCGTCCCGCCGTACCGGCCGATGGGCGTGCGCACACCCGCGATGATGAACGATTCCATCTGTACTCGCTCCCTCACTGTTCGCCGTGCGACGTCATATTATTGACCGAACGTTCGGCAGTTATCTAGCCCGGGAGACCCATGTCACAGCCCGCAGGCCAGTCCGGTCCCGTCGAGACGATGTTCGCCTCCGACGATGCCTCGCGAATGTTCGGTATCGAGCTGCTTGACTACGGGCCGGGCTGGGCGCGAGCGCGGCTGACGGTCAGGGACGAGATGCTGAACGGGCACGGCTTCTGCCACGGGGGCGTGATCTTCGCCCTCGCCGACACGGCCTTCGCCTGCGCCTGCAACAGCTGGGGCCCGGTCACCGTGGCGGCGGGCGCCGACATCGTCTTCGTCGCGCCGGCCCGCGGCGGCGACACCCTCACCGCCGAGGGCCGGGTGCGCGCTCGCTACGGACGCAACGGCGTCTACGACGTGACCGTCACCCGAGGCGGTGAGCTCGTCGCCGAGTTCCGGGGTCGCAGCCACGAACGGCGGGAGCGACGCTCCGCGTTACCCGCGAAATCGCGTTACCTCCGCACGCGCAGGCCGTCGAACGCGATGGTGCACACCGCGTCCGCCAGTGCGCTCGGCGAAGTCGACGAGGCAGGCCGGTACCACTCGACGATCGAGTTCACCGTCCCGAATAGCAGCCGCGCGGCGAGCTTCGGCTCGATGTCCGGCCGGATGTCCCCGTCTCGCTCGGCTTCCTCAACCAGGCTCGCGACCAGGGCGTCGAACGCCCTGCGCCGGGCGAGTGCCGCCCGCTCGACATCGGTATTGCCACGGACGCGCAGCAGCAGCGTGACGTACGGGAGCCGCGCGGCAAGCACGCCCACGGCGTCGCGCACGAGCCGCTCGAGCCGCTCGATCGCCGGTGCGTCGAGCGCCCGCGCGAGGTCGGCCGCCTCCCATAGTCCGTCAAGCGCGCGGTCGAGCGCCAGCCGGAGCAGCTCTTCCTTGCCTGACACGTGGTGGTAGATCCCGGACTTGGCGATGCCAAGGCGTTTCGACAGGTCCTCCATGCTCGCCCCGTCGTAGCCGCGTTCGTTGAAGACCTCGACCGCCACCCGAAGCACCGCCTCTAGGTCGTAGCCGGGCCGCCCGCGGCGGCGCGGCGCCGGATCGACAGTGGTGACCGTCACCTGCTCCGGCACGGCGCGAGACCTCCTGGTTCGATGCTGAATGGTCAAGATTACCCTTCCCGGCAGCAGGGACGATTCCTACCAGAGGCATCTGGTCAAGCCCCCAGTGATAGAGTAAATTACCGAACGACCGGTATGTAAAGAGCCGAAGCCAACGGGAGAGCGCTCATGGCGGTAGTCCGCAGCTACATCGCAGGCCACTGGTTCGCACCGGACAGCGGCACCCCGGTCTACGACGCGGTCACCGCAGAGCCGGTGGCCGAGGTTTCCTCCGCCGGCATCGACTTCGACGCCGCTCTCCGCCACGGTAGGGAGGCAGGCGGCCCCGCGCTGCGCGCGCTGACCTTCCACGAGCGCGCGGAGCTAGCCAAGGCGATCGGCCAGCTGCTGCGCGAGCACCGCGAGGAGCTGTACGCGCTCTCGTACCGCACCGGCGCGACGCTGCAAGATTCGAAGTTCGACATCGACGGCGGCATCGGCGTGCTGCTCAGCTACGCGAGCAAGGCCAAGCGCGAGCTGCCGAACGAGCGATTCGCCGTCGAAGGTCCCGCGGAGCAGCTGGGTAAACAAGGCGGCTTCCTCGGCCAGCACCTGCTCACCCCGCGGCACGGCGTGGCGGTGCAGGTCAACGCCTTCAACTTCCCCGTCTGGGGCCCGCTGGAAAAGCTGGCGCCCGCGCTCATCGCCGGCGTACCGAGCCTCATCAAGCCGGCTTCGCAGACCGGCTACCTCACCGCACTGCTCGTGGAGCTGATCGTCGACGCGAAGCTGCTGCCGGACGGCGCCCTTCAGCTGGTCAGCGGCGGCGCGGGCGACCTCCTCGATCACCTCACCGAGCAGGACCTGCTCAGCTTCACCGGGTCCGCGAGCACCGCGAACCGGCTGCGCAGTCACCCGAATGTCGTCGCCAGATCGGTAAGGTTCAACGCCGAGGCCGACTCGCTGAACATGTCGGTCCTCGGCCCCGACGCCGCCCCTGGCACACCGGCGTTCGAGCGGTACGTGAAACAGCTGGTCACCGAGATGACCGTCAAGGCCGGGCAGAAGTGCACCGCGATCCGCCGCGCCTTCGTCCCCGCCGACCGGGTCGATCAGGTGGCCGAGGCAGTCCGCGAGCGGCTCGCCCGGGTCATCGTCGGCAACCCGGCCGACCCGGCCACCACGATGGGCGCGCTCGCCAGCCTGGACCAGCGCGATGAGGTCCGCCGCTCGCTCAAGGCACTCGAAGACGCCGCCACGATCGTCTTCGGTGACCCCGAGCACGTCGAGGTGGCCGGCGCCGACGCCGAGCGCGGTGCGTTCATCTCCCCGATCCTGCTGCAGGCGTCCGACGCCAGGCGCCCCGAATTGCACGAGGTCGAGGCGTTCGGCCCGGTCAGCGCCCTGATCGGCTACGCGAGCACACAAGACGTCATCGAGCTGGCCGCACTCGGCAAGGGCAGCCTGGCGGGCTCGGTGGTCACCGAGGACCAGGACTTCGCCCGCGACATCGTGCTCGGCACGGCCCCGTGGCACGGCCGCATCCTCGTCCTGGACTCCGATGACGCCGCCGAGTCCACCGGCCACGGCTCCCCGTTGCCGATGCTGGTGCACGGCGGGCCAGGCCGGGCCGGCGGCGGCGAGGAGATGGGCGGCATGCGCGGCGTGTACCACCACCTGCAGCGCACCGCCGTCCAGGCCAGCCCGCGCATGCTCCAGGCCGTCACGGGCCGGTGGGTCAAGGGCGCGCCCCGCAACCTCGACGACGCTCACCCGTTCACGAAGCCGCTGCGCCGCCTGCGCGTCGGCGACACCATTCACGCGGGCCCGCGCACGGTCACCCTCGACGACATCCAGCACTTCGCGGAGTTCACCGGCGACACGTTCTACGCTCACACGGACGAGGAAGCGGCCGCGAAGAACCCGTTCTTCGGTGGCCGCGTCGCGCACGGCTACCTGGTCGTGTCGCTGGCCGCCGGGCTGTTCGTGCAGCCTGACTTCGGGCCCGTGCTCGCGAACTACGGCATCGACAGCCTCCGCTTCCTGACACCGGTCAAGCCGGGCGACGAGATCTCGGTGACCCTCACCTGCAAGCAGATAAGCCCCAGGCCCGGCGACTACGGTGAGGTCCGCTGGGACGCGGAGATAACGAACCAGGAGAGCGCCGTAGTGGCCACCTACGACGTGCTCACCATGGTCGCCAAGGAGTGGGCCGCATGACCGAGCAGGACCTGGAAGCTCATTTCGAGGAGACGATCGCCAGGGACCGCCGGATCGAGCCGCGCGACTGGATACCGGACAAGTACCGGGCGACGGTGATCCGGCAGATCGCGCAGCACGCGCACTCGGAGATCATCGGCATGCAGCCGGAGGGCAACTGGATCACCCGCGCCCCGTCGCTGCGCCGCAAGGCGATCCTGCTCGCCAAGGTGCAGGACGAGGCCGGCCACGGGATGTACCTGTACAGCGCGGCCGAGACGCTGGGCGCGGACCGCGCCGACCTGACGGACAAGCTCATCTCCGGCCGCCAGAAGTACTCCTCGATCTTCAACTACCCCACGCTCAGCTACGCCGACGTCGGCGTTATCGGCTGGCTGGTAGACGGGGCCGCGATCTGCAACCAGGTGCCGTTGTGCCGGTCGTCCTACGGCCCGTACGCGCGCGCGATGATCCGCATCTGCAAGGAGGAGTCGTTCCACCAGCGCCAGGGGTATGAGCTGCTGATGACGATGATGCGCGGCAGCGAGGCGCAGCGGGACATGGTGCAGGACGCGACCAACCGCTTCTGGTGGCCGTCGCTGATGATGTTCGGCCCGCCCGACGCCGCCTCGCCGAACACCGAACAGTCGATGCGCTGGGGCATCAAGCGGCACACCAACGACGAGCTGCGCCAGCGGTTCGTCGACATGACGGTCCCGCAGGCGGACCGGCTCGGCGTCACCTTCCCCGACCCGGAGCTGCGCTGGAACGAAGTGCGCGGCCACTATGACTTCGGCGCCGTCGACTGGGACGAGTTCAAGGCCGTCGTGTCGGGCAACGGGCCGTGCAACGCGCAGCGCATTGCCAAGCGCGAGGCGGCCCACGCCGACGGCGCGTGGGTCCGCGAGGCCGCCGTGGCGCACGCGGCCAAACGCCAAGGTCAAGATCATCAGACAGCTGAGTCCGAACGAATGCGGCTTACCGCGGAGGCGACCCATGACTGACCCGGGCTGGCCGCTGTATGAGGTGTTCCTGCGCGGTAAGCGCGGGCTGAACCACGTGCACGTCGGCAGCCTGCACGCCGCCGACCCGGAGATGGCCCTGCACCACGCGCGCGACCTGTACACCCGCCGCAACGAGGGCGTCAGCATCTGGGTGGTCAGGGCGTCGGACATCACCGCGTCAAGCCCGGACGAGAAGGACCCCTTCTTCAAGCCGTCCGGCGACAAGGTGTACCGCCACCCGACGTTCTACGACATCCCCGACGACGTCCCGCATATGTAAGGCGGCGGCCGACATGAGCACCGACCACGACAATCCGTACGACCTCCTCGCCGAGGATCACGACGAAGGTCAGCGCTGGGCGTTCGGCACCGGATTCACCGATCCTCTCGAGGGCATCGACACGTCCGTTCCCGACAGCCTTGACGCCGGAGCGCTGGCCCGCTACAGCCTCGCCCTGGGGGACGACGCGCTGATCTACAGCCACCGGCTCCAGCAGTGGGTGGCCGGCCTGCCGGAGCTTGAGGAAGAGACGGCGGTGGCCAACATCGCGCTCGACCTGCTCGGCCAGGCACGCATGCTCCTCGCCCGGGCCGGCGGCATACTTGGCCAGACCGAGGACCAGCTCGCGTTCTTCCGCGTGGAGAAGGAGTTCAGGAACGTCCGGCTCGCCGAGCACGCCGACCGCGACTTCGCCGAGCTCGTCGTCCGGCTGCTGATGTTCTCCACGTGGCGGCTCGCCCTATTTGAGTCTCTGTCGTCCGCCGCCGACCCGGTGCTCGCCGCGATCGCCGCCAAAGGCGTCAACGAGCTCGCCTACCACCGCGACTACGCGGCGAGCTGGGTGGTCAGGCTCGGCGACGGCACAGACCTGTCGCACGCGAAGACGCAGGCGGCCCTCGACACCCTCTGGCCCTTGCTGGGTGAGCTGTTCCGGCCCGATCCCGACGCGCTCGCCGCCGTCGACCCCGGCGCGTTCGACGCGGTGCTCGACACCGTCTTCGCCACCGCCGGGCTCGACCGCCCAACTACCGCACCGCTAGCCTCGATCGCCGGCCGCACCGGCAGAGACGGCGTCCACACCGAGGCGATGGGCTACATCCTCGCCGAGCTCCAGTCCATCGCCCGCGCTCACCCGGACGCGACATGGTGACCGCGGCGTACGACATCGCCGCGGCTACTCCCGACCCTGAGCTGCCCATGCTGACGGTTGCGGACCTTGGCATCCTCCGTTCAGTAGATGACTCTCCTAGCGGGGGAGTGGTCGTGACGATCACCCCGACTTACAGCGGCTGCCCCGCGATGCGCGAGATCGCCGCCGACCTCAAGGCACGCCTCAGCCGGGCCGGGTTCGAGCGCGTCACCGTCGCGACCCAGCTGGCCCCGCCGTGGAGCACCGACTGGATCACCGCCGAAGGCCACCGCAAGCTCGCCGAAGCCGGCATCGCCCCGCCGTCGGCGGCACCGCGCCGGACCGGCCCGATCCCGCTGACGCTTGGTCGTCCCGCGTCTCCTCCATGCCCGCGCTGCGGCTCGCCCGACACCCGGCTCACGGCCCAGTTCAGCGCCACGGCCTGCAAATCGCTGCACCGCTGCGACGCGTGCGGCGAGCCCTTTGAAGCGGTGAAGGCCCTATGAGAACGGACTTTCACCGGCTCACCGTCAGGCGCGTCGAGCCGCTGACCGACGACTCCGCCGCTATCACGCTGACGGTGCCGCCCGACCTGACCGGCGAGTTCGCATTCGCCGCCGGGCAGAGCCTGACCGTCCGCCGCGGCGACGAACGGCGCACGTACTCGATCTGCGCGCGGGTCGGGTCAGCCCCGAGGATCGGCGTCCGCGAGGTCGCCGGCGGGGCGGTCTCCGGCTGGCTCGTGCGCACCCTCAAGGCGGGCGACACGCTCGAGGTCCAAGCGCCGGGCGGCACCTTCACCCCCGACCTGTCCGTGCCGGGGCGGCACGTCCTGATCGCCGCCGGCTCCGGCATCACCCCGATGATGTCGATCGCCGCCTCGGTCCTGGCCGCCGACGACAAGTCCACGGTCACGCTGCTCTACGGCAACCGGCGCAGCGACACGGTCATGTTCGCCGACGAGGTCGCCGACCTCAAGGACGCCTATCCGGCGCGGATGCAGATCGTTCACGTCCTGTCCCGCGAGCCGCAGGAGGTTGAGCTGCACAGCGGCCGGCTCGACGCCAGTCGGCTGACTGCGCTGCTGCCGGTGACCGTCGATGTGGCGGGTGTGGACCACTGGTGGCTGTGCGGTCCCTTCGTCATGGTCACCGGCGCCATCGAGGTGTTGCGCGAACTGGGCGTGGACGCGAGCCGGATCCACCGCGAGCTGTTCTGGGTCGGCGACGAGCCGCCCGTCGAAGCGACCCACGAGGACGCCCCCGTCGGCGAGGGCGCCAGCCTGACCGTCATCCTCGACGGACGCAGCACCACGCTGCCCCTGCCGGCCGGTACCCCGGTCCTCGACGGCGCCCAGAAGGTCCGGCCCGACCTGCCGTTCGCCTGCAAGGGCGGCGTCTGCGGCACCTGCCGTGCCAAGATCGTCGCAGGCGAGGCGGCGATGCGCCGCAACTACGCCCTGGAGCAGCGCGAGCTCGACGCCGGCTACGTCCTGACGTGCCAGGCCCTGCCCCTGACCGGTGAGATCACGGTCGACTACGACGCCTAAGGAGACCGCATGGCCGCCGCCAGCCCCCCAGGCGAGCTGGAGCCCATCGAGACCGCCTCGGTTGACGAGCTACGCGCGCTGCAGCTAGACCGGCTGCGCTGGTCGCTGCGGCACGCCTACGACAACGTGCCCTACTACCGGAAGATGTTCGACGTCTCCGCGGTCCACCCCGACGACCTCAAGGACCTGGCCGACCTCGCGAAGTTCCCCTTCACCGATAAGGCGTCCTTGCGCGACAACTACCCGTTCGGCATGTTCGCGGTGCCCCGTGAGCAGGTAGTGCGCGTGCACGCCTCGTCGGGGACGACCGGCCGCCCCACCGTCGTCGGCTACACCGCCGCGGACATCGACACCTGGTCCACGGTCATGGCCCGCTCCATCCGCGCCGCCGGCGGCCGGCCCGGCCATATCGTGCACGTCGCCTACGGGTACGGCCTGTTCACCGGCGGCCTCGGCGCGCACTACGGCGCGGAAAAGCTTGGCTGCACCGTGGTCCCCGTCTCCGGCGGCATGACGGAACGGCAGGTCACGCTGATCCGCGATTTCCAGCCGGACGTCATCATGGTCACCCCGTCGTACATGCTCAACATCATCGACGAGATGGCGCGCCAGGGCATGGACCCGGCCAGCTGCTCCCTCAAGTACGGCATCTTCGGCGCGGAACCGTGGACAAACGAGATGCGCGCCGAGATGGAGGCCCGCGCGGGCCTGGACGCCACCGACATCTACGGCCTGTCCGAGGTCATCGGCCCTGGCGTCGCCCAGGAATGCGTGGAGACCAAGGACGGCCTGCACGTCTGGGAAGACCATTTCTACCCCGAGGTCATCGACCCGCTCACCGGCGAGGTGCTCCCCGACGGCGAGCGGGGCGAGCTGGTCTTCACGTCGCTGACCAAGCAGGCGATGCCCGTCATCCGCTACCGCACCCGCGACCTCACCAGACTGCTGCCGGGCACCGCCCGCACCATGCGCCGCATCGAGAAGATCACCGGCCGCACCGACGACATGATCATCCTGCGCGGCGTCAACCTGTTCCCCACCCAGGTCGAGGAGCTCATTCTGAGCCTCCCGGCCCTGTCCCCGCACTTCCAGCTCCACCTGTCCCGCAGCGGCCGGATGGACGCCATGACCGTCCACGTAGAACGCCGCCCGGACGCGACCGACGCCGAAGCCGAAACAGCGGGCGCCCAGCTTGTCACCCAGATTAAGAACACGATCGGCGTCAGCGCCGGCATCGTCGTGCAAGCCCCGGACACCATCGAGCGCAGCATGGGCAAGATGCGCCGCATCATCGACGAGCGCCCGCGCTAGAGGCTCCGTTAGCTCGCCGGTAACGGCCGTCCGGTCGGGGCGGCAGGCGGCGAAGTGCCCGCCCTGGCCTACCTCGTTGAAGTAGATGAGGTTGTGCTACGCGCGCTCTGTCCAGCCCCGCGGGGCCTGGCGCCCTGATACTGGTGCCATGACTGAGACCGAGTCCCTGATCGCCGAGGTTCGCCAATTGCGCGCCGACGTCGCCCGACTGCACGCCGCGCACACGGCGGTGCACATCCGTCACGGCTGGATGAGCCTGCTCGTCAAAGACCTGTCCACCAATCCGTACACCCAGTACAAGGTCCACATGTGGGGCGCCATCTACTGGCTGATCAACTTCCCGCTGATCTGCTGCCTGTTCTTTTTCACGCCCACGCTGTGGCTCAGGCTCGGCATCTTTATCACGCTGATCTACTCGATCTACGCCAACCTTGCGACCGACTATGGCGCCATGTCGGCGGCCGAGGCAGCGTTCGGGGAGCCGCAGCCGCCGCCGATCCCACTTGAGCCGCCGACGCCGCCCACGCCGCTAGCGTCGATGTGAGGCGACGCAAACCTCTTGAGCCGCCGACGCCGCTAGCGTCGATGTGAGGCGACGCAAGCCTCCGCGCCTTATCGGTCGGCCGCGGATGCGACGGCGCATCAGAGGCTCCGCAACGAGGGGAGCTGGTGGCTGGTCCGGCGCGGGAGCGCCGGGCCCGGCACCATGAGTATCGCGCTGTGCGGCGGGCCGCATCACGGGTTGGAGGGCCGGGTTTCGCTCCAGTCGAGGATGAGGTTGCGCTCGGCGAACAGCCACTCGCCGTTGGCCTTAGCGAAGGTGTCTTCGTAGCGCAGCGAGGCGATCATGATCTGGCGCTGGCCGTCTCTGGTGAACAGGTGGTGGGCGATCGTGTAGCTCTCACCGGTCGCCCGGTCACCGTCGAGCGCGACGGTCTGCTGCCCGTTGAAGTGCGTCGTGGCCTCATACTGGTTGAGATCCTCGAACACCGGCGTCAGCGACTCACGACCTTCGAGGACATAGGTCGGCTCGGTGCCCGGACCCTTCATGCAGACGGCGAAGCGGGTGTCGGTGGTGAACAGGGCCTGCTGCCCGTCGGCGTCGCGCCGGTCGGCGCAGTGGGCATAGGCGTCGAACAACTCGCGGATGGCGAGGCGGTCTGCCGCCTCGGCGGGGCTGATCTGAGTGTGAACAGCCATGGTGACTCTCCAGGGTCGGCGGCGGTTGATGGCCATGCGGGTACTATGGATTCGGTTCCGGGGAACTCCCCGGTAGCTTCGACGATAATCGGGGAACTCCCCGGATAGCAAGCTGGAGTCTTCGCGTGGCCGCGGATGGGCGGAAACGGCGGTCGGACGCCGCCCAGAACCGAGAGGCGATCCTCGCTGTTGCGCTCGCCGCGCTGACCGAGTCCAGCGACGTGTCGCTGAACGCCATCGCCAAGCGCGCCGGTGTTGCCAACGCGACGTTGTACCGGCACTTCCCGACGCGGGAGAACCTGGTCCTGGAGGTCTACCGGCACGAGGTACGCCAGCTCGTCGACGCCGCCGGTCAACTGCTTGCCGAGCGGGAGCCTGGCGAGGCGCTGCGCGAGTGGGTAGCGCGTCTGGCGCAGTACGCCATGACCAAGCACGGACTAGCCGACGCGATCCGGGCCGCGGCCAGCCCCGGCTCTGACCTGTTTGAGGAGACGTACGCGCCGATCGTCGGGGCGCTGGGCAGGCTGCTCGCCGCCGCCGGGCACGCGGGCACTGTCCGGGACGGACTTGACCCGGACGACGTCATCTTGGCCCTAGCGGGCTTGTGGCAGATCGACCCGAGCACCGACTGGAAAGCGCGAGCCGCCCGACTCTATAAACTGGTCTTCACGGGCCTACGGCCCTGATCGCCTGACGTCCTTGGCGCGGCCACAGAATCGCGAGGGCTGTCTTCGAATGACCGTGAAGGAAAGCGCCGCGGGCCGTTCGGAATAAAAGAATTGATTCGCCCGAACGATAGGTGGCGGCGCAGCCGTGGTGGACCGAGTAGCCCACGGCGTGCCGACGACAAACAACTCACCAGACCATCAACCGCTAAGGCCACGTCGACCCGTGTGCATCGACGAACTCGGCTACACGGGAACTGTGTCATCGACGCCAGAGCCAGCAATAGGCTCGACCGATTTGCGAGCTATATCCAGATATGACTCCTTGCAGGCAGCTACCGTGCCCGGATGAATGTCCCACTCAGCTGCCAATAGGGGGCTGTGTCAATGGCCCCACGGCCGCCGGGGAACCGGCTGTGTCGGCGTGTTCTGGTGCGGCGGTGTCGTGGTAGCCGTCTTGGTCGGGGTTGAGGATGGCGGGCAGGGCGTGGAGGGTGGTGTCGGTGATTTCGATGTGGATGGTGGCTTGGTTGCCGGGTTTGTTCCACAGGATGTGCAGGTCGAATGCGGCGAACAGGCGTGCTTTGAGCTGGGGCGGCAGTGCGGGGAGGAGGTCTCCGGCGTAGGGGATCTCGTCCAGGATGGCGGGGTCGGCTGCGACCGGCTGGCTGGTGGTGAGGGCGGTGAGCTGGGTTTCGGCGGTGGTGCGCTGGTCGTGGAGTTCGGTGAACCGGTCCATGATGCGGGCGCGGATCGCGGCGGCGGCCGGGCTGTCGGGGATCTGTTCGAGGGCTTTGATCTGGGCGGCCTGGGCGGTGTCGAGTTTTTTGATGCGGGCCTTGAGGGCGGCGGTGTCGGTGGCGCGGGCGGCGGCGGCAGCGGCGTCGGTGACGGGCAGCTGGGCGGCGAGTCGTTGGGCGCGGCCGGGGGTGAATACGTGGTCGCGGAAGAACCGGCCGGTGATCTCATCGAGGCGGGTTTGGGGGGCTTGGACGCTGACCGGGTGGTCGGGGGCGGTGGCGTGGTCGCGGGGGCTGGCGGGGTCGTGCGGGCAGCGGTAGTAGATGAACTGGCGGCGGGGTCCTTTGGCGTTGCCTGCCATCCGCCGTTTGCAGTCCCGGCAGCGGATCCGGGACCGGTAGGGGTAGATCCGCCCGGTTGC